>Ga0114932_10002122_pt1 | contig 21377 bp, 20 predicted proteins | sample 2SBtaG_2_FD_87286 | JGI IMG/M metagenome (GOLD analysis project Ga0114932, IMG submission 87286) | Deep subsurface microbial communities from Kolumbo volcano to uncover new lineages of life (NeLLi) - 2SBTROV12_ACTIVE470 metaG | ecosystem: Environmental > Aquatic > Marine > Volcanic ... | reverse complement strand
CTAATGCCTAATGCCTAATGCCTAATGCCTAATGCCTAATGCCTAATGCCTAATGCCTAATGCCTAATGCCTAATGCCTAATGCCTAAAGCCTAAAGCCTAACGGTTAATGAATTCTATCAATTGTAAGCTTACCATGAGACAGTCCATTACCACCATGATAGTCTAGCTTATAGTAAAGTTGACCACCTTCTACTAGGAATTTTATTATTCCTCTCCCAGCTTCGTGGTTTACTCGACTGTATCTAGTTTCACCGTTCCAATTGTAAATTGAATATGTTTCTAATACGGGATCATATCCATCTCGAATAGCTGAAATTGTTACTTTATAACTACTATTTTTTTGCAATTTAAATGCAGGACTAACTGCCACCCACTTCTTATCAGCATTTGCATTTGCATCGAGAGTAATGCTTCCCTCATCATAAGTTGAACTATTATCTAATAATGCTGTACCACCAATTGCAGTTACTCGCCCTGATACATAAGTATTTTTTAAGACAACACTATAATTCCACCAATCTTGGCCAGTCATATTTTGTATTGAAATACGTCCGCCATTATCAGCATCAATAACGGCATATTTTCGTTTAACCTTGTCTTTAGGCCCACCTTGAGCGAATACACCATTAATATCTAAAGAGCGAGAGTTTTTAACCTTGAAGACTGTACTTACCCCCTCAGCATAAAAATTAGATATTTGGTTATTCCATGTTCTGTGTGCAGCAGGGCCATAAACCTCTACTCCAACATTCGAGTTTTGTACTGTTGAATTGACAATTTGGGTACCCATGCCAGCAATTTTGATGCCCACATTAGAATCTTCGACGTATACATTATCTAAAATGTTAACATTATTAAACCAGCCATCGGGTTCTGTATTCCAATACGCAGGTTGCTCTCCATTTCCGTGAAGATATATGCCTGTGTTGTTATTCAAAATAAACAGGTCTTTAAACCTACTCCAAACTACCCATTTACCATAAATTGCATTATCAAAGCCTGAAATCCTCAATCTTGAAAAATTTGAGCGATAACTTGCAAATGGTATATCTATAGCGTTACCCGTTCTATATGAGGCGGTTTGTCTTAAATTCAAATCTGACACCTCTACATCATGAGCAACTTTTAACAAGCTGGTATTTGCTGAAGACATTTCAAGCACGGAGTGATATCTACTCTCCCCATATACCTTTATTAAAGAGTTTTGGTCCCATTGGCCCTGAGTAAGGTCGAGTGTTTTTGAAACGTTAAAAGTACCAGAAGGTATATAAACACTCAGTTTATTCTTAATAGCATAATCAATTGCGGCTTGAATTTGTTTTGTATCATCTATTGAGTCATTTGGAATTGCACCGAAGCGACTATCGGTTATTGAAACTGCACTTTTTTCAAAAGCTGCAACAGAAGAAGAGGCCAAAATTGCCATCATTATTATTTTAAATTTCAAATTTCATCCTTATATTTTAAAAAACAAACAAACAAAAAAACTTAATTTATTATAAAATAATTATTTTTTCAGTAATTATATTTATTAAGTTTTGTTCTTTAGCAAAGTTATAGTGCTTTGATAATTGTAGGTAGTCAAGCAAAGGGTTTAATTTAAAAAGTGTTCTATTCTTAAGTTTATTGTTGTATTAAATGCTGTATTGTTGTTTTATTTGGTATAAATTTATTGTAAAGGTAATTAAATTTATTTTTTATAGCAGGTAGGTGTCAGATTGATATTTATTATCGTTGATTTTAAATTAAAAGGTCTACCTGTAATTTGTACTGATTATTCTTTTAGTGACAGCAATGGGTGGTATGTACATTTCTCAATACATTGAAAAAGCAGAAGGAGCGCCTTAACCAAAAGTGGGTGTAAAGTGCACGATTTAATTTTTATTATATTATTTCAGTATTAAATAGCGGTTATTGAACCTTATTTTGCGCCAGCTTTATAATTTGATGTCGAGTATTCAGTTGAACTAGTAACCTACATAGAAAATTAACGGGGTCGGGTCTTGCATTGTGCATTTTGACCCTATTAGCTCATAGACAACTCAAATCCCACATTACCCTTAAAGCTTACAGACAACACCCTTTCCCTTTTATCACGCCCTGAAAATAATGAATTGATGAGTAATGCGCTCGCATGGCGGGGTTTTTGTTCCAGACAAATCCCAAGTACCTAATCCATTTAGGCAATGCGAGCCAAGCCATGCTTGTACATGGACGTACCCTCATGGCGTATACGTTCATCGATATTTTTAACAACAGTTAAAATTGCTCATTTCACCTTGCGCAAAATAACCTTGCTTCGCAACGTGTATTTTGCACGATAGATGTGATGAAGGGCGCCATGAGGGTGACGAGTGACCGAAGCGAAGTTTCGCAGCGCGAGGAAGTGGAGGCATGGATGCCGACAGGCCCAAGCTTCAGGGATGAATTTCTGCAAGAGGCTAAATTGAAATGCTTAGCCTCCCCTTGGTTGCTGTCGCCAATGCGACAAAGGGTTAAATTGAAGACTGGTGATGAGCAATCCTTAGATTCTGAAACAAGTCCAGAATGACGAAAACTAGTTAGCAGTCGCGGCATAAAGCCGCTGCTACAGGAAAAGTATTACGCAGCTACAGCTAAAACTGCTCATCTCACCTTGCGCAAAAATAACCTTGCTTCGCAACGTGTATTTTGCACGTTAATCCGTTACCTCAAACAACAGCACCTGATTCAATTGCGGGCCATGCACATTAAAATTATTATCCGCCACCATCAGCAAACTGCGATTGCCATTTGCTAAAGTCGGGCCAAACGTTAAGCCCTCCAAGTTATCAATCTGCTTCGACCCTAATTTGTCAGTGATGGTCGCTAAATCTAACACTAAAGTTTTCTTCGCGGCTTTAAACGACTGGTTTTTTAAAGAGGCAAGGTTCGATGTGTTGGTTGCGTCTTGTGTATCGATTAGGTAAATACTTACATTATTGCCACCATCTTTTAACCCTGAGGTATAAGCGCGTTCCATGGTTAAAAATTGGTATTCGCTGATTTGTAATAGCTCAACTAACCCCGTGGTGCGAAATGCATCTGATTTAGCACCTTTGCGGTTTACCAGTGGTTCAACATAATAGGCGAACTGTTCTTGCATTTGCTTGCTGGCAAAATCAAAGTGTGAAATACGCACCATGCTGCCGTGCTTTAAGGTGGCTTCTTCACCATCTTGTTTTAACGCGCCTTCCATTGACACCCAAATACCTTTACCCGACATATCGAGTGTTACGCCTTCAAACACCGCGTTATGGCGTGGGCCAGTGTTTTTACCGATGTTAAACATGCTAGGTAGCGTAAAAGTGGTTTGAGTTTGGTTTATGTCACCTGCGAGTGATTGCATAAAAATAGCAGGCGGTTTGTTGTATTTCACACTGCCTTCACTGGTCCAAACGATACTATTTTGCTTAGGTGCAGGAATTAAACTTTCAGGGTCGACAACACGCTTGCTCGACTTATTGCCCATTAGCGGTAATGACTTTTCGAATGTAATATTGCTGATTTTCGTGTTTTTTATCTCAGTACCATCGATACTGATTCTGGCTTGAAAATAGCGCGGCTTTTTATAATCATCAGCAATCATTAAATACTTGCCGTTTACGAATTCAATACTCGATAAACCACCGACTTTATCACCATCAACGCTTAGCTCTGCAGGGATTATGTATTCGTCGAGGAAGTTAAGTTTTATGGGTGCTGTGTGTGCAAAAACGTTTGTAGAGAGGCCCGCCGATAACGCGAAAGCCGTAAATATTAAATTGCGCATTGTTTTACTGTGTCGAATAAAAATCTGAACGACGAATATACGTGGCTGAAGTTTAGATTGCATCTTATTAGGATGAAAAAACTAGACAAATTATTAGGGAAACGAGTTTAAAATGATGTTGGCTTTGAATATTATCGCGAAATAAAATTGTGGTTTTAGTTGGTTTAGTGCAATTTCGTTGTTGGTATTAGTATCAGGCCTGGATTACCTGCAAATGCTGAGTTATCTTGGTCGAAACATTGTATAAGTCAGTTTTTTTTGATGTTGTTTACAGAATAGTTAGTTTCTTGTTTTTGATTGAAATAATCTGAGCTGTGGTCAACAGTGCTTCTAACGTATTGATGTCGAATTAAATAAATTATCTAGGGCTCAGGTTAAATAGTTTGAGCTGGGATGTTTGAAAGCTTAGGGTGAGCCGCAAAGCTTTCATGATGTTAATGCTGATTAGGTTGGTACTATTTTTAATATACATCTTTACGATAAAGGCCTTGTCTTTCTAGCCTTGATAATACAGGCTCGCCTAATATATCAAGTAACATGCTTTCAACGTCTTTTGCCATACCTTGCAAGCTGCCACAAATAAATATTGCCGCTCCGTTGTTGACCCAATCTTTTAACTTAGTTTGCTGGGCAAGCATGGCATCTTGAACATAGCCAGAATGACATCGGCCTACCTTTATGTTGCTATTAGTGCTCTGCCTAGAAAAAGCTAGGTCGATTTCAGTTAAATGCTTGGCATTGAACCACTCTGTGAGTTCTCGATGCCAGGGTAAGTCATGCTCTGCGCATCGCTCACCATAAAGCAGCCAGTTTTCATGATGTTGCTTTATTTCTCGATGTTTTAAGTGACCTCTAAGCCCTGCTAAACCGCTGCCATTTCCGATCAAGATGAGCTTTTTATGCTCGTCTAATGGATTAAATTTAGTGTTTGCTCTGATTGAGAATGCTTGCGTGCTGTTTAAATCTGCTTGGTGGCATAGCCAACCAGAGCCGAGACCCAGCTCACCTGATGGGTGTTTTTGTTCTCGCACCAGCAGCTTTAAACTTTGCTCTTGTGGCACACTGGCAATACTGTATTCTCGAACGGTATCTTGAATGTGTAAGCGAGCAATGTCACCTGCTTGCCATGTTAAACCACTTGGCACAGCGAGATTTATTTCAAATAAGGGAGCGCCGGGGCTATTAATATTTACTTGCTGTCGGTCAGTGAGTTTGAGCTGCTGAATAGGCGGATGAGTAGCCGATAGCATTGAGCGCGGCACAGCCTGTTTTAGCAAGCCTTTGCTCAATAGGTTTGAATTCCATTCATTGATACTATTTTCATCAAGTTTGTTGACAAGAATAGGTTCGAATAATGGCTTGCAGAGTTTGCTTTTCAGAGCTTGATTGAGTGCAAGGCCAAATTGACAGTACTGACTATATTCTCTGTCTCCAAGAGCAAGTACTGCATAATTGAGATGTGAAAGCGTGCTTTTAAGTTTGCTTAGCTTATCCAGAAAGTGCCTGCCATTATCTGGGGCTTCCCCTTCACCATAAGTACTGGCAATGACTAACAAGGTATCAGTTTGATTTAATTGTTGCTCGGTGACTTGGTTTAAGGTTAAACACAAGGCAAGGTCGCCCTGAGTTTTAAGTTCAGTATGCAGCTCATGAGCAAGTTTTTTGCCAGAGCCGCTTTCGCTCGCGTAGGCAATGAGCGTTTTTGCATTACGTTGTTTATGGGTTTGCCACTTGGCAACAATCACTTTACGATAGCAAAATAGCGTAAAAACGAAATAGCCGACCAAAAGCAGGCCGGCTTGCATAAAGAGAGATGCGCTTAGCATTTTAGTCAGGTAGCACTTCTAAAACGGCAATGTAAGTGCCATTTCTTACCATCGCAGGGGCTTTGGCTTGGCTATCTTCATACTCAGCTTCTAAGAAGTAGCGACCAGCACCATTCCATTTTAATGTCACTATGCCTTCATCATTACTTTTGGATTTAATTTCTTCCTGTGCATCACGGAAACGAGTCCCTTCTTGAATTGCAGTAATTTCAGCGCCGACAGCAGGTTTACCATCAATTAAGAATTTGAACTGTGCTTCTTCACCAGCATAAAGTTCATTTGGGTGTGTAATAGCAACGAGTTCTAAACCTTTATTCGTTGGCTTTAGGGTTTTATTGGTTGGTGCGCCTAAGGTAACGAAAGTTTCCATACGACGAGCGTATTGGCTAATATTTAAATCATCGGCTTTTTTAGGTACGCGTTTTTCAAACTCAGCCATAGAGAAAGCCTCACCACGACCCGGGTACCATTTTGGTTTGCCATTTTCTTTCCATTGGGCATACAAGCCACTTGTTTCCATGAAAATTTTGTATGTGCCCTGCTGTTTTAATGCCAAGTCAAACACATGACGGTATTTGCCTTTGTGCATATTTTCAACTTGGGTTGCTGAACCATCAGGTTCATTTACTTTCACTCCAGTAAATCGACCTGGATTATAATTTGAAACGAAAATATCGTTTGAAACGGCGGCATCAAAACTTACCCAGCGGTTTTCACCTGATAGCTGTGTTTCTTGTGGCACAATCCAAGCTCGGTGTGCGTTAACGTTAAAGCAACTAGCAGCTAAACCTGCTAATAATAGCGACTTAAGAAAGGTTACTTTCATGGGGAGGGTCCTATGGGTTAATCGTGAATGAAATGGCGCCAAGCTCGGTTTTACCCGATTTGTTAAATGTCTGCATGTCTGCTTGCGGCCAGTTGAACGGAATATTAATGAGTTCTCTGCCACCGACTTCGCGAGCAGCTTCAACGCGTAGGCGATATTTTCCAGCAGGTAGATCTGTTAATTTGGCTTCTGCAAGAGAAAAGTTCAACTGGTGCGTACCAGGGCCTTGAGTCGCCCCGCTCATACCATCAACAGGTAAGTCAAGGTTACGCCCCGTTCTGCGCCACCATTGACGCATATCTTTTAGCCACTTTTCGCCTTCGTTATTACGCATATCAACGTCGTACCAGACAGCTAAGTTGCTCACTACCTTGTTTTTACTGTTTTCAATCCAAACTGCAACGTAAGGTTTATGGTATTCAGCAACATCCAGTCTTGGGATCTCGACCGAGACATTAATATCACTCGCTAAAGTTGGCGCTGTAACAACAGCCAATAAGGCTGAGGCTATAACTTGTTTCATATTTATTCCTTAATGTGCACTGAGTATTAAAATTAGAACTGGAAAAATCGCACCAGCAACAACTAAGGGCCATGTGCTTGGACGTTGATTTGCATAGCGTACAAGCAGCCATAAACCGCTCAAAGAAAATACGATGCAAAGGATTGAAAAAAAGTCGATAAACCATCGCCAAGCGTCGCTGGTGTTGCGGCCTTTGTGTAAATCGTTTAGGTATGAGATTACGCCGCGGTTCGTGTTTTCATAGATGAGCAAACCGCTTTCAAGCTCAATGGTTAGCCAAGCATCTCCCCCTGGTTTTGGCATACCTAAATACACCTCATAGTCATCCCACTCAGCATCTGTTTTTGGTGTAGTAATATTGTGTTCGTTTATCAAAAATTGCCTAACAGCTTGGGGAAGTGGGCCGCTTTCTCGATTGTTCAGCGCCTGTTTTATGCCCTCACTGAGCTCGATTTCTAACGTGGTTATCACAGGTGTCGCTTTAATATCTGCAGCATGATTTAAGGTGATCCCCGTCACTGAAAATAACAACATACCGACAAGGCATAATGCAGATGTGATCCAGTGCCATTGTCTGACAGTGCCAAGCAAATTTGAAAGTTTCATTATTAATTACAACGAGCTGACGACTATATTTTCAGGGCAATTATACATATGAAAATTTAAATGAGAAGGGTTTTTATTTGCATTGTTGGGGTTGCTAAAATGCACTAATCATTACTGCAAATGAGATTTCATTTGAAGAGAGTTAACAGATAAAGCTAGAGGAAAGCTCGCCATTTAGTCTAAGACAATGCAGACTAATAGCCGTTCTGAGACCTACAAATGCAATTATGTAGGTCATTGAGTCGCAGGGTTATTCATTATATCTTTTTCACCTATTACCGTTAAGGGTAAAAGTTACTGTGCCTTGGTTCATTTCAACTTAGCGTTATTTTGCTAACTTTTAGCGACTTTTAGCCAGTTTTATTAACTTCCTCCTCCACAGCCACCACCAGAACAGCAGCCAGAATCACCTCCACCATCGGCAGCACCACTAGAGCCACATGAAGCTGAGCAACCTATATGTGTTGCACAATAACCATCTTTACCGAGCCCTTGGCAATTAAGTTGATACTTAAAACCATCTTCGATATCAAGCAAGGCATCTATTGCGAATAAAAGTGGTAATCGGGTAGGTTTTAGAGGAGAAATTCTTTCTTTCGCACATGCTAGTTTCCAAGCGGTCTTTATGCCTTGTTGAGCTGATTTCGGAGAAGACATGGCTTCGGCTGGATGGTGGTGTAAAAAACGGCCAAGCGCTTTTTGGCAAAAGTCCTGATAGAACTTGGTAAACAAAATGAGTTCATGCCATGCTACATCAACAACCTGAGAAGGCATTGAAACGGGCTTACCTTTGGCTAATAAATTTACATGGAACCATTCTCTCAAGCCGCTTTCCACTGTTTTTAACTGATCGTCAGATAGATGAGGGTAACGGCTTTTAACTGTCTGCAATACTTTCGCCGGTATTGTAAAGTTTATTATGTGGGCTTTTCTTTTAGCTAACTGTTTTGATTTAAATTTGAAAGCAGTAAATAACAATGCCACTACTGTAATAAGACCTATTAAAATATATGCTTCCATAGCGTGTCCTGAGGTTCATTATTTTTATTTATCAACACTGTACCAGAAAAGAGTACCTATGTGGCAGTGTTAATTGAATGGATGGTCAACAATTAAAAACAGGCCATTAAGTTCAGGGTTATTAGCTTGCGATGTTTGATACACGAACTGATAAGGCATTGAGTGCGATCCATCAAAACCCACAACACATTTAGCAAGTTACAATCATTGGTTGACGAAGCGCTCAGAACTTTTCTGATAAGTTTACAAGTCTGGTTGAGGCAGTTCGTTTACTTATGAATACTGATAAAAGTGTCGACGACATAGCAGAGCTCAGTGGCTATGAATCAGAAGCGGCTTTTCGTAAAGCATTTAAACAACACCAAGGTGAAGCACCGGGTGCGGTAAGAAGTGAGTTTAATAGGATTTAGCATGACAACAGTTCAAATGGCCCGTTATATGATTACTTTTGTGTGGTTGTATCACGGTATTTTTCCAAAGCTTGTGCATGTTGCGCCACTCGAACAGCTCATGACGGGCAGCATAGGTTTTTCAGATGATATTTCTTATTTAATAACTAAGGCGGCGGGTATTGGCGAAGTGATATTTGGTTTGTTATTTTTCGTTTTTTATAAAACTAAGCTTATGAATATCTTAAATATACTCGCATTGGCTTTTTTATTACTCTCGGTTGTTATGCTTCAACCGCAATTGTTAATTGAAGCTTTTAATCCAGTGACCACAAACTTGCCAATCATGGTATTTAGCTTTGTACTCTTAAGCGAAATCAAGCAAGGTAAGTTGTAAATTAAGGAAAAGATAAACATGAATAACCCAATAGAGAAGTTCAATGATTTATGGCAACAAGCATTACTCGATTCGCCTTTGCAGCAGAAGAGCGCAGTTTGTGTATCGACCATTAACGCAGAAGGATTTCCAGAAAGCCGCTTTGTAGATCTAAAACAGGTTGATGAACAAGGTTTTGTGTTTTGTACTTATTACGATTCAAACAAGGGTCAAGAAATTAGTCGCAACCCAAAAGTTTCACTGAGCGTATGGTGGGATCACATAGGCCAACAAGTAAGAGTTGTCGGACTAGCTGAAAAAATATCAGAGCAAGCAGCAATACAGTTTTGGCAGACACGTTCGCGTTCAGCACAACTAACCACATTAAGCTGCGAACAAAGCCAGCCGCTATCGTCAGAGTCAGCATTAGTTGAGCAGTTTGATAAAACTCAACAAACATTTGAAGGTAAGGGAGTAACAAAACCTCAAAATTGGGGAGGGTATCGTATTCGACCTGTCTCAATTGAGTTTTTAGCATTCGCAGAAAGCCGCTTACATCTTAGGACTCGTTTTACCAAAAAAAATGATGTTTGGACAAAAATGTTGCTGCAACCTTAAAGCAAAAAAAATGAATACCCTAGCCTAAACTAAGGTATTCAAATTATTGTTTAGAAAGTATAGCGAACAGTCACACTGTGGTGACCATCTTCTTTTACTTTAACTAATACTTTTGCACCCTCAGGAATAACAATATTAGCTGACATTTTGTTACCGCCAGCCGTTGTCAGTTCAGCATCTGACTTCTTACCTTTTGCAAGCACTGTAATGTCACCTGTTACTTTTGCAGTTGGGTAAGGCTTACCATGGTCACGAAGATATAAGCTAGCACCTGACTCTTCACGAACTAGTTCAAATACCATTTCATGCTCAACTTTCACTACGCCACCGTGAAGTGGTTTTGTATCACCATGTGCTGATGCATTTGGTGCGAAGAACAGTGCGCTAAGCGTTACGAAAACTAATGTAATAAATGTGTTTTTCATGTTTTATTTCTCTTTATATTGATATTAAAAAGGTTGCTCCCTTCACATATGCGCAAAGGGAAACGAGTTATTAAATAAGTTCTTTTGAGTTACTGCTCAGCCATTTTTCAGTCGGTTTTTTACCAAACTTCCAGTACAGCAAAGGGGTTAACAAGGTATCTAACAAGGTCGAGCTTATAAGACCTGAGAAGATAACAATTGCAACGGGGTGGAGTATCTCTTTACCTGGCTGATCAGCCGCCCATAACAAAGGTATTAACGCGAACGCTGTTACCATCGAAGTCATCAGTACGGGTGATAAACGCTCTTTTGCTCCGCGAATAATCAAGGCCTTATCGAATACTTCGCCCTCAAAGCGAATTAAGTTTAGATAATGGCTAATTTTTAAAATGCCGTTTCGTGCTGCAATGCCCGTTAAGGTAATAAACCCAACCACAGAGGCGACCGACAACGAAGTATGGGTTAACCACATCGCAATCACAGCACCAATTAAGGCCATAGGTAAACTACACATAATAATGGTTGCAAACACCATGGATTTGTAGCGCAGGTAAAGTACTAAGAAGATTAACGCAAATGATAAAACTGACAGCATAATCAATAAACGCATGGCTTGTTCTTGCGCTAAAAATTGCCCTTCTAGACTAATAAAACTGTCATCGGGTAACTCATGCGCAGCCACGGTTTCTCGAATATCTGCAAGTAGCGTTTTTACATCGACATTTTCACTGTTGGCATATAACACTAATCGACGGCGCCCATTTTCACGAAGCACCTGATTCGGACCATCAAGCAATTGAATATCCGCAATATAGGAAACCGGAATTGCCCCCGCGGGTGAATCAATTAAGGTATTTGCAATGGCAGCAGGCGTTCGGTTTTGATCTTCTAAGCGAAGTACCAACTCAAAGCGTTTTACGCCATCAATCACATCGGTCACACTGGTGCCTTCAGTAAGCATGTTTAATTGACGCAGCGCAGAGCCTGGCGTTAAACCATATTTAGCTAAGTCTTGATACCTTAAACGCACACTCAACTGCGGAATAAGCACTTGTTTTTCAATGTTGATATCGACAAGGCCAGGAACGCTTTCAAGCTTTTTACGCAGACTTTCAGCACTGATGCGTAAGCCCTCTAAATCATCACCAAACCACTTAATCGCAAGCTGCGCACGCACACCCGATAATAAGTGGTCGAGTCTATGGGAAATTGGCTGACCGATAGCAACTTGCCCAGGTAAAACAGACAATTTGTCACGAATTTCAGCAAGCACTTCATCGCGGCTTCGTTCTGATGGGGTTAAGTCGACATCCACTTCTGACGAGTGAACGCCTTCAGCATGTTCATCTAACTCCGCGCGCCCTGTGCGTCTTCCCACTTGCGTCACTTCTGGCACTGACAGTAGTAATGATTCTGCTAAATGCCCCATTTTATTCGACTCTTCAAGCGATGTACCTGGCTCAAAAATAATACCAAGCACCAGCGAGCCTTCATTAAATGCGGGTAAAAAAGCACGGGGAAATTGCGAAATACTCGCCGCCGAAAGCAGTGCTACAACACCTGTTACTGCAATCAGCTGTTTTGACTTAGGCAGCGCCCAATCAATCCAAAGGCTTTGTAAATGCTTTAATTTTACTACCAACCAGCTATCGCCTTGGTGGATCACTTTGGCATTGGGCAGTAAGTAGTAACACAGCACAGGGGTCACCGTCATCGACACCAAGAGTGAACCTAAGATCGCAACAATATAGGCAAGCCCTAACGGCGAGAACAATCGACCTTCAATGCCTGGTAGCGCAAACAGTGGTAAAAAAACCAAGATAACAATCGCGGTCGCGTAAACAATGCCTGAGCGCACTTCTATACTGGCTTGCCACACCACTTCAAAAACAGATTTTGGTGACTGCGATTGCGCGTTTTGTTTTAATCGCCTTATAATATTTTCAACGTCTACCACCGAGTCATCCACTAATTCACCGATGGCAATTGCAAGGCCACCTAAGGTCATAACGTTAATGCTTTGATTAAGCCATTGAAAAATCAATACTGTCACTGCTAAAGAAAGTGGAATGGCAAACAGTGAAATAAGCGTTGTTTTTGCTGAAAGTAAAAACAAAAACAGCACAATGGTCACCATAATGGCACCGTCTCGCAGCGCCTCGGTCACATTATCAATGGATGATTTAATAAAATCTGCTTGGCGGAACAATACTTGTGGCTGGGCAATACCTTTTGGTAAACCTGCATTGAGTTCAGATAAGGCTGATTCAATTTGCGTGGTTAACTGCACTGTGTCGGCATTGGGTTGTTTCTGCACATTAATCACTACGGCTGGCTTGCCATTAAAGCCGCCATCGCCGCGCTTTTCAGCTGCGGCATAACTCACAGAAGCAACCTGCGAGAGCAGTACCGGACGGCCATCATGCCAGCCAACCGCCAAGTTTTTAAGGTGTTCCACATCGAGCGTGCGGCCTTGGTGGCGAATTAAATATTCTTGATTGTTTAAATCAACAAAGCCACCACCGAAATTAGCAGCAAAGTCATTTAGCGATGCTTGCAGTGATGCTAAATCCACATTTAGTTGGCGCATGCGCATTGTATCGGGCGCAACACGGAGTTGACGCACTTCACCGCCAATTGGGATCGCTTGTGATACACCAGGAATAGCTAATAAGCGTGGGCGCAAAACAAAATCGGCGTATTCACGGGCGGCCATTGCATCGGTATCACCTTCAGCATCAATTGGCAGTGCAATCAACATCACCTCACCCATAATGGATGACACAGGCCCCATTACAGACGTAATGCCCGTTGGTAGTTGCTCTGATGCTAAATCTAATCGCTCAGAGACCAACTGACGGTTGCGATAAATATCGGTATCCCATTCAAACTCAATGTAAACAATGGATAAACCAATGCCAGAAGTTGAGCGAATGCGGGTAACACCAGTCACTCCATTGAGTAAATTTTCAAGGGGAAAGGTCACTAGTTGTTCAACTTCTTCAGGTGCCATACCACCTGCTTCAGTTAACACAGTAACTACCGGTTTATTAAGATTTGGGAACACATCCACGGGCAGCTTTTGCCCTTGCAACACACCGTAAGCCATCATGACAAAGGCAAGCAAGAGCACAACCAAGCGGTTTTTTAAGCTGCTTTTTACTAATAAATTAAACATTTATATTGCCTATCTCACTTGGTTTAAAAGTGATGCACCTGTCACCACAACGCGATTATCTGCACCTAATCCTTTAGTGACTAGCACAAGCCCTGGCTCAATATGTTGATAGCGAATTTGTTGAGGTAAAAAACGATCTGCCGAGAGTTTTATCCACACTTGCGGCAAATTATTTTGACTCAACACAACGGCATCCGCAGGGATCACAATGCCTTGTTGCTTTTCATTAATAGGTGCTTGTAAGCTAATGTTTTGATTAATAAATAGGTTATTCTCAACGTTGCCTTGTGCCAGCTCAAAATTAACATGCGCTAAACCATTCACAAGCTCAGGAGAAAAACCTAAATAGTTAAGTTTAATTGCTGGCTGCTCAATCACTTTTGCTGAGGTTAATTGCTTAGTAAGCGCTAAATCACTGGTGCTTGCTTCAATGACAAATTGGTTTGGTGCAATTATCTCAAACAAAGCTTCACCTGCTTCAACCCATTGCCCGCGTGAAACCGTGTGGTTAATGAGCACACCCGAGATAGGTGCAATTAACACCTCTGGTTTCTCAAGACCTTTTTGCAGCGCTTGAGCCTGTTGTTTTAAGCTTAAAAGCTCAGTTTCTAGCTGCTCTAACGCTTGTTTTGAGGCTAAATCTCCCAGCTTCTTTAGACGCGCAACATCGCGATTGGTTTGCTCAATGCGATTGCGGATCGCAATTAATTCACTGGTTTGACTGGCAAGTTCATAGGCGGTGTCTTGATAACGAATTAAGCCAAGCACATCGCCTGCGTTCACTTTTGCACCCGTTGGATAAATACCAGTTTCAGGCGCATCTAATCGACCGTCACTACTTGATTGAATTTTTGCATAACCATCTGGGTGTGGTTTTACAATTGCATCTAAACGAACATGTTTTTTTACTTCTGACTCAGTAACAAACTGGGTGCGAATATTAAGCAAAGCTTGGTGCTTCATCGGCATAATGACCGAGCCGTCTGCTTTTTTACCAAGCCCACCTTCAACTTTGTTTGACTTTTGATCTAAGTGTTCACCGTTAGGGCCATGTGCGCCAGGTGAGGCAAATAAACTAAGCGAATATAAACTAAGTGATAACAATACCGCGTTTTTAAGCTTCATTATTTACGCTCCTTAGACAAACGACCGACAAGCAAACCAATCACAAATACCCCAATACACAGCAAAACAATCAGCCAAGGGAAGTCATGGTGATGATCATCATGTTCGGCATTTTCATGTGCGTCAGTTGATTCAAGAGCTTGGTGGTTTTCTAAATTTGCCACTAATAAATCACCATTTTCTTCGGTCAAAATGGTCATAACGATTTCATGTAATCCCGCTTGCTTTAGCTGAGCAAGCAGGGTTTGATCGGTCACAATATAGGCTTGTAACTGCGCTGAAAATTCAGCACTTGAGGCCATTTCGCCAAGCTCTAAATCGATTGATGCATCAGCTATTGGGGTATTGGTTTTAAAATCGTGGAGGTAAATAACCAGTTGGTTTTCAAGTAACTCGCCAGCCAATTCGAAGGTTTCGGTGAAACTTTCAAACTTCGGATTGGTCGAAGCCGCGACTTTAGTTCGCGTATCTAAATGTTCACCATTTGGGCCATGGGCACCAGGAGACGCTATCGCTTTGGTGATAAAAACAAGCGATAAAAGCAATAAAGCTAATATAAAACGTGTACTAAACTGCTTTTGATGCAGTGCATAAAATGTAATAGACATAGTTAATCCAAAAAAACAAAAACTCTAGCCAAGCAACAACAGTCACTGACTACTAAACGTTAATTTGAATTAAGCCCGAGGGGGAGGTGTGGTGTGTTTTATAAAGGGCGGTGACCAATTATTATTAATTGATACAATTGAGCCCATTGGTTTTATTTCGGCTTTGGAATAAGGGAAAGCATCTAGAGCAACCGTTGCACAGCAATGTAAGTCTTGATTAATGTGTTTTACTGCGTCTTTAGTAAATGAAATTTCAAACTCGCTTTCGTTGTCATGATCATGACTATGCGGCTGACCTATTTCATGAAGTAATTGGTGAACATCGCCTTGAGTATGGTGCTCTTCTCCATGCGCAAAACTTCCGAATACCTGAGTACTCAGAATGCAAAGCATCATTATAAGAAGAGTTAATTTACGCATTAGGCGAATGTTTTCATAAGAGTTATAGTTGATGCTAGCATTGATATTTAACAAGCTCAATTTTTAATTTTCAAAAAATTTTTTAGTTATTGTCTTCAACAATTGAACTTAAAACTAATAAAATAGACAATAAAGTCAAACTAAGCTGTTCTGAAATAAGCCTGACAATCAAACTTCAAGTGGTTGATACTCAAAGTTTGTTGGCGTCGACCTCTTCAACCATGTGCCATTCTGAATTAGCTTCATGAATATGCTTTGGTATGTTCTCAGTCCAAGCTTTATCAACATCTAAGTTTATGTTTAATAAGTCTCTATTTTCAACTGATGCGAAACGGTAAATTACGTCCTTATATCTGGCGATGAACTTTGCAATGCCATGAAGAGATTTGCTGCAAGTATTCATGTTGGTGATAGCTTTACCAATAAATAAATTTGCTGATATCCAAACTCTCCAGAATATATGTCGAAAAATCCGAATCGCTTAAACCCAGTGCTAATGGATATTAAGTGCTTTTTTAAACTTATATTTTACAGAGCGCCAATGGGTCATTGGGGTGGTGGGCGCTGACTCTATCAAGCTGTCGAAGTCTATATCAGCAAAGTCTAACTCGCCGTCATGCGCTAAAATGACGGACTTAGGCTGGAGTAATTTAATGGCCTGCAACGAGTTGCGGTAACGTCGAGGATAAAACAGAGGAAATGGTGGGATTAATTTACCTTTTACTTTAACCATTAAATCAGCCACATAAACACGCTCTGAAGGGATATGATAAGCGGCAATGTCGCGGTCGGTGTGACCAGGGATGTGCATGACTAGCCAGTCATCAAAGCCAGGTATGGTCATGCCGTCTGCGAGAAAATGGTCGGCTCGCAACTTTCTTGGGTAAAACAGATTTTGTTTTTTCTTGCCTTTTCGACCAGCAACATAAAGCGCGAGTAGCATATCAGTCCAATGCATTAACATGCCATCAAGGCCACGATACCAGTGCCCCGGAGCATTACATGCAGCAATTTTTGCCCCAGTGGTTTTAGCGAGTTTATGTGCGCCACCGGCATGATCCGGGTGCATATGAGTCACTAGAATGACTTTTAAGTCGCCAATGGAACGATTGAGTGTTTGCGCTATAAAGCTTAGTACAATGTCATGATCTGCACGACAGCAACCATCAAGTAGCATGAGTTTATCCTGATATTCAACAAGATAAATTGTTTGTATATAACCTTCTATTTGATGGATTTTCATGAAAGATGCTCCCCAATACGCCAAGCATTTTTATAACTCATCTGACCACTTTGTGCAAAATTTAGTGCTCATCTAATTCAGCATAATCTTGCTCTTTCTGTTCAGAGTGTTCTGTCACACATGAAAATGTCTGTAAAGGTAGAGTAAAGTCATGCCATAAATAGTGTTCGGTTTGCTCAAGTGAGTTGGGTTGGTAGTTGTTGTCTAGACTTGCCCTTTTAGCGACACTGTGGTGCACCACAGGCGTTAAGCTGGGGTCGATTTTATTGTCTTTCATCACACAGCAAATCCGGTCATCTAAGGTTAGCCAATCAATAAAAAAAGTACGTGTCTGTTGATGGTTAAGGCCTAACGCATTAGGGGATAGAGATAACTCGTCGTGACTGATGATGCCTTGAAGTGAATCGGGGCAAGCTTGTTTGAGACAATCGCTATCAGTGATGTCTAAAGTAAAGCGCGGCAAGTCATGTGTCTGTTGCATATATTTGAGCCAATTAATGGCATAGCCAAGTGCTACATCAGCGAGGCCATCCATTTTATATCCGCCCCCAACATCTGAATGAGCACCAGCAAACCAAATTTCTGTGATCCTATTAGGATCATAGTTCATCAATGTTGGCTGAAATGCTTTTCGTTTTTCATCAAGACTGACTAAATGAGTAGCGTATTTTACTATGTTTGAAATAGTTCGACCATGCTCAAAAACCACTGAGAATTTAGGGCGTTTGCGAGTGCTTAAATCGGGCAGACCGATGCTCGCAACAGTATCGAATACACATAAAAATATGAAAGGGGGCGTGTCGTCATTGTTAATTGCATGCTCAATCAAAGAAACAAATCGTCTCGCTAAGGCAGCGCCGCGAGAAAACCCAGTGATTAATACAGTATCACCCGTTCGGTAGTGATTTAAAAAGTCATTTCTTGCTTTGTTTAGAATATATGATACGTCCCATGAATTAAACGCTAAGCTCTGATTGATAAAGCGGTTAAACCAGCCACCATATGTACCCACTCCTTGATAGTAAAAGCAGTGGGTGATGTTGTTTCTATTAGATTGGCCATAGTGCTCGCCATCGCGGTGTAGGTTACCACCCATTAAAAAGTGCAGTTTTAAGATATTACTGATGCTGGCATCTTTTTGTTCATCATATTGTTTTGCATCTTCAGGCTCATTGCCTGTCCCATCAAAATTAAAAACGATCAGCCTGCTCATTCTCTTCCTTAGATAATGTGTTTTTAGCAATAAAGGCCATTAAGCGCTTTATTTCGGATTAAATCTCTAGAGTAACCCCACATCATGCATGGACATTACTCTCCTAGGTAGCTGATTACTATACCAATTGTCTTTTTTCATTGCATCATTTGCTCTTTCAGAGTTGCAATAATTTTTATTTCTGCAATTGATTTTGCAAATCAATCTCATTTGCATTAATATGCGTCGCGATTCAATAATAACCAATTTAGGCTCTCTTATGATAAGTCGTGTATTTAAGTTAAGCGCTCTATTCGTTGCTACTTCGGCAATCCTTACTGGTCATGCTTTTGCGGACGATGGCAAAAAAGACATTGAGAAAATTCAAGTATTAGGTGATAAGCACAGTAACTATCTGGCAGTTGAAGCAGAAACAGCCACTAAGCTAGGTATTTCAATTAAAGAAACACCGCAATCTGTGCGAGTGGTGACGCGTGCGTTGATGGACGACTTTTCATTAGACGATGTGAATCAAGTACTAGAAACGACACCGGGTGTGTCAGTTGAGAAGATAGAAACAGACCGAACTTACTACAAAGCACGTGGCTTCGATATTCTTAACTTTCAAGTAGATGGCTTAGGCTTACCGCAAGAGCGAGGCTCATTGCAGGGCACGCTAGATACAGCGATTTATCAGCGAATTGAAGTTGTGATGGGTGCAAACGGCATGATGACAGGTGCAGGTAACCCGTCAGCAACAGTTAACTTTATTCGTAAACGCCCAACAGCCGATTTACGTGCTGATGTGTCAGTAACAGCTGGCTCTTGGTCAAATAAACGTGTTGAAGCAGATATGTCAGGTAGCTTCAATGATATGGTTTCTAGCCGCGCTGTTGTGGTTAAACAAAAGCGTGACTCTTACTTAGATCGCTATGCGGTAGATCGTGAAGTATTTTATGGCATTACTGAATTTGCTTTAACAGACACAACGACATTAACGACCAGTTTAACCTATCAAAGTAATGATGCTGACAGCCCGCTTTGGGGTGCATTAGCTTTATTTGATAACAAAGGTCAGCCGACAAACTATGATGTTTCTACTTCAACAGCAGCAGATTGGGCATATTGGAACAACACCTCAAAACAAGCATTTGTTGAGCTTGAGCAATATATTGGTGATGAGTGGAGTGTCATTGCACGTTATGCACACACGCAAAACGAGCAAGACTCAAATCTATTTTATGTTTACGGCACGCCAGATTCAGAAACAGGTTTAGGCCTAACTGGTTATGCCAGCGATTATCAACTACGTGATCGAGTCAATTTATTTGATGTGTATGCGCGCGGCAGCTTTGAGTTATTTGGTCAAGAGCATCTCGTGGCTTTTGGTGCTAGCGAAGCCGATATGTATTACTTTGATCGCTCTTTATATGATTATCAAACCGGTAATGGTTTCCCGCCAATGCCTAACATGAATGAGTGGGATGGTGTTGCGCCGGTGCCAACTTTGGTTGATGTAAACCCTGCGGCCCCAGGCTCCGATGTACACAGTGAACAAAGCTCTCAATATGTATCCGCGCGTTTTTCTCTTACTGATGATTTAAAACTACTTGGTGGTCTTAGGTACACAAACTGGGAAACACAAGGGTTATCATATGGCAATGACAAGGGTCGTGAAGAGAGCGATACAACGGGCCATGTTGGCTTAGTTTATTCAGTGAATGACGATATTAATGTGTATTCTTCTCACAGCGAAACCTTTGCGCCACAAACTGAAAAGGATATTAATGGATTACAGTTAGCACCAATTGAAGGCGACACTCAAGAGTTGGGTGTAAAAGCTGAGCTATTTGACGCCAGACTTATGCTAAATGTAGCCTTCTTCAACGCAGAGCAAGTGAACATTGCTGTTGCAGATGTGGCAAACTCGACACCAGATAAAACAGTTCACAAAGCGGCACCAGGCATTCAATCGAAAGGCTATGAAATCGAGCTAAGTGGTGAACTTGGCTATGGTTTTAGTGCGCATTTAGGTTATACCAATACTGATATTGATGTATCTGACACGTTTAATGCTGGCAATGTAGAAGCGCAACTTGTGAAAGATTACACACCAAAGCAGGTATTCAAACTAGCTGTTAAACATGATGTTGAAGCCATTGAAGGGTTAAGCTTTGGCATGAACATGCGTTGGCAAGATGAGATCAGCCGTATACAAAGCCCTCAACCTTTAGTTGTCACTAAGCAAGACGCCTACGCGATTGTGAATTTTATGGCAAGCTACGACATCAACGAGCAAGTTAACCTGACCTTTAATGCCAATAATGTATTTGATGAGAAGTACATTAACTCACTGTATTGGGCACAAGGCTTCTATGGTGCACCTCGTAACTATGCATTGACTCTAAATTGGTCATTGTAAGCTTTCAAAAAGTTTAAGGCCGCTTATGCGGCCTTTTGTGGTTCATGGCCATATGAGGGGCAATCAAAAATGAAAAAAACACTTCATCTATGGCATCGCTATCTTGGATTAGTTGTGGCCATTCCACTTATCATTATTTCTGTAACAGGTAGTATTTTAGTCTTCAAAGAAGAACTCGATCATTGGTTAATGCCTGAACTTGCGGTTGTAGAGGGCGAGACAGGTAAAAGACTAAGTTATGACGAGTTAAGAGCTGAGCTCAACAACCAGCTTCAGGGTTATGAAATTGGCAGTTGGGAAGTCTTTGATGATGGCATAACAGCAGATCGTATTTATGTGCTCAAACACGGTACGAGTGAATGGTTTAAAGTCTATCTTGATCAATACCAAGGGGTTGTGCGCTCTGAGCCTGTTGCGGTCAATCATTACTTAACAGACTGGCTGCTTGATTTGCACTATAAATTTTTGATTGGAGATACAGGGCTCTGGATCACAGGAGTAGCATCACTCATATTGCTATTTATGGGCATCTCCGGGCTGGTAATTTATCGTCAGTTTTGGAAAAAGTTTTTTACCTTGAGGCTAAAGGTAAAGCGTATTGCGCTGTTTAGCGATATTCATAAATTAGTTGGTATTTGGTCAGCACCCGTTTTATTAATCATTGGTTTCACAGGGGTGTATTGGAATATTTCTGAGATCATTCATCATGAACTCGAACATGGTGAAGAACATCAATATGTGATCACTGAAAGACTCTACAATCACCAACTTTCACTCGATGATATGGT
>Ga0114932_10002120_pt1 | contig 21388 bp, 18 predicted proteins | sample 2SBtaG_2_FD_87286 | JGI IMG/M metagenome (GOLD analysis project Ga0114932, IMG submission 87286) | Deep subsurface microbial communities from Kolumbo volcano to uncover new lineages of life (NeLLi) - 2SBTROV12_ACTIVE470 metaG | ecosystem: Environmental > Aquatic > Marine > Volcanic ... | reverse complement strand
TACCGGCCGCTATTAACAGCAGAAAAGTAATAAAAACAAACAGACGATTTTTTAACGAAAAGCTCAGTATGCGGCTAATCATTACTGCGCCTCCTCGTCTTCTGCGATAACCTTGAGTGCTGCGACAGAATGCGTTGCAATGATGTTCAGAGGTGTAGTTGATTGCACAAAGTAATGCTCGCCGCTTAAGCTTAATAGTTCGATAGGCACAGCGTTAATTGTCGCATTTTCTATGCTAAAGATAATGGGTTGATCCTGCAGTGTGGCAATGGCACTGGCCGGCAGAAGATAAGCATTTTCTATTGCTGCCTGGGGTACAACGTTAACGCGTTGACCGATGGTCCAGTTGATGTCCTGTGGTGGCTCACTCCAAATTCGTACAAAGCCATTACGCACGGTTTGTTCGCGTTGGCTCACCCGCAGCTTTTGGCCGTTAATGTTTAGACTCGAGATACGTTTTGCCTGTTCTATCGGTACCTCGGCAACGATGGCTAAACGCGCATGAGCGATTAGCGTACCCAGCTGTTGCCCATTACTGCTGGTCCGCCACACTCCTGGCTCTGTTGCGATGAGTTGTGCAGACTGCTCAGCGGTTTGTTTTACCCGCCGCAGGACCACGTTAATTTCGTGCAAGGTGTCATTCAGGCTAATGTATTGCGTTAGAAACTGCTGCCACTCATCGGCGGCAATGGCATTGTTTTGGTATAACTTCTTTTTGCTCTGATACTGCTTAGCGGCAACATCGTACTGCTCTTGTAGTGTTTCAACACGGTGAAAAAAGTGTTCTACCGAGGGGCCATGTAGTTGCGCAATAAGGGTACCGGATTCCACTGCCTGCCCATCAACAACTTGATAGTCTACTGCTGCGTTTTCAAACGGGTTGGGCAGAGTTAAAACACTGCCTGGGGTCGTCTGGTAACTTCCTGTGACCGGTGCAAAAGCTACGTTATCTACATTCACTGCCGCTTGCGGACGTAAATCGTAGTTACTTACCTGCTCGACAGAAATTGATTGCGCCGCTAACACAGTCGTTGTTGTCGCAAGCCCTGACAAAGCAAGTGCGATGACACTAACTATGGGACTAAGAGTAGCGGCTAGACGAGATAGGTTACAGCGTTTCATAAAGTCATTCCCTGTGCTTGGTTTAATAAGGCATTTGCCAGCTGTAGCTCTATCTGGCTTAGCTGCGCCGCTTGCTGATAGGACAACTGCTCAAGTAATCTCTCGATATACAAGCGAGTGTCAATTTGACCTTGTTCATATAGGTTGTCGAGCTGCTCGATGGCGTTGTGGCTTAACTCGGCGTTTTGACGGTCAGTTTGGTGCTTTTGTTTCAATTGCTCTAACTGGCTTTGCGCGTTAGCCATGTCGAGTTCAAGGCGGATTTGAGTCTGCCGGAGTGACTGGTTAAGCTCGCTTTGTTGCTGTTGCAACGCAACAAGTTCACTAGCATTCAGTGATTGTGAAAAATCGAGCGGAAGACTAAAGCCTAGTCCCCATTGGTTTTCACTTTGGTTGGGCGCGTCAATGTATTTATAGCCCGCGTTAATGCCCCAGCTTTTTTGCACAGCAACGGTCTGTTGCGTAGCATTTAGCGCTAATTGCCATTGCAACTGAAGGGTTTGTAATGCTGGATGCGCTGCCGTTGAGGCGTGTGGACGAACAGATTCCTGTAGCGACTGTGGCACGTTATTAACGCCGGTCAGTTGCTGCCATACACGCTCGAGCTGCTGCAAGGCTATTTGCTTTTCTGCAACCTGGCTAAGCGAACGTTGGTGTTGTTGCTTCACTATAATACCGGCATAAACTGGGCGTTCACCGGCTGCCACTAACGACTGAGTCTGGCGCTGGAGCTGATTTAATTGATTGGTAACTTTTTCGGCATAAGCCAGTTCAGCCTGCAGGCGCTTAGCTTGCCAGAAAAGCTCTCGTATGACGCCGCTGGCGGTTAACTCTAGCTGACGTTGTTGAAGCTGTTGGTAGCGTTCAACTAGTTTTTCAGAGTTGTTAATTAATTTGCGCTGCTCGGGGGATAAAAATTCCAGCTCTAATACCAGCTCTGTTTCGTTTGAGCCAATAGCATCATCGTTAGTCTGCCAATGCATCAGGGATAACCGTGGCGTCGCAGACAACCATTGTCGCCGGCTAAAATCGGTATCGATAAGAAGACCGTCTGTTTTGAGCCGTTCAACAGCGGATTCCAGCAATGTTTGCTGCGATAGTCTATCGCCCTTAGCCAAAGGGCTTAGCAAAAAAAATGTACTTGCCAATAGGCTGAAAAATAATTTACCAGAGGTAGCGCGGAGCAAAGACATCAAAGCCTCCATCGGTTAATATCGTTGTAGACATTAAGGTTTTTAAGGCGTTAATGCATCGGGCGGATGTCCTAAGCGTAGTAGTTTATGGGGGATTTATGACAATTGACCGACTATTAATGGTGATATTTTTATTAATTGCGTTTGCTAACGTCTCTGACGTGGTAGCCGATTACCATATGCAAGTGGCAACCTGGCACTTGGCCATTGAGGGAATTACCGTGGTCATTTCGATTGCGGCATTTATTGTACTGTGGTGGCGGGTATTGCGGCGCAATCAAGAGCTGAAGCAGGTAAAAGTTGCGCTATCGCGACACCAGCAGCGTGAAAAGGAAAGTACAGCGAACCATGAGCCGGGAAAAGAACGTGATAAATCGCCGGATTCTTACACCGCTGTACAATCTTGGTTCAAACAATGGAAGCTGTCTCCCAGTGAGCAAGAGGTTGCAGTGTTATTAATCAAAGGGTTAAGCTTTAACGAAATAGCCGAAGTCCGTAGTACCAAAGAAAAGACTGTCCGCCAGCAGGCATCGTCAGTCTATGCTAAGTCTGGTTTAAGTGGTCGCAACCAACTATCGGCTTGGTTGATTGATGCGCTACTATATTAAGAGTGTTTCTACCCCCCCGCCTCCGGAGCAAAAACCTACGAAACTGGGTAGTATCGCGTTAACCGTGCGAAACTGAGTTTAATCGTTATATCAATAACTTAATGAGTTGCGCGGCTAAGACGTTTAGCCGCACATTAGAACGGAACAAAACAAGCCACTGCAAAAGTTGCCACAAGTTATTACTAAGTCAAAATGGGTCATTAGTCAGTAGGAAGTGCTCATTCGATAAGTAGTCGGCGTTTCCGCTCTTGCATACCATCAAAGATTGGTGTCGAAACCCTTGTCGGGAAATCATTGGGTAAATCGCCTTTTACTCGTTCAATAACATCGTCAACCTGATCACACAGGGCGTTGATAATTTCACTCATTCTGGTCGGACTGAATTCAGCTTCTTTCGCTGCGTTTAAAAAATGACGTTTAAAAATTTGATAGATGTTCCGCTTTTTACCCCCCGCCCCTCGCAAGCTCATCGCAAGTCTCAAGTCGCGAATATTGATGCCTGTTCCACCCACAGCAGTATAAGCAGAAATAATGTCGTACAAAGGCGTTAAACGGAAAGCCCCATAAGGCTCAATATGCACAGAGAAATTCTTTGCGTGCCCATCAGTGGCGCCTAATAGAAAGAAAAGCACCTGTGCGCCCATGAAAGCCTCACGATCACCTGTGGAATCAGCAGACCCTTGAAGATGCTTCATAATACTGGCAATCGACGGACCGTTATCCGATTCGTACTTTCGCGCAGATGGCAGTCCAAGCACCTGACAATAATCTTCTTGAGGAAGCCGCATTAACCAAGAATGATCACTTGAATATGTACGATCAAAACGCTCAATGGCGAGGGCTTTAACATTTGGTGTGATAATTACCTCACAATCCGGTGCTTCAAAACCGAATGCTCGTGCAATTTTTAAGCAGAGCATTTCATTTTCAACGCTGTCACTTAAATCGATTGTGTGATCGTGGCTTTGAATCTTACCAATCGGAAGTTTAATGATATGAGTAGTCGGCGTGTTTCCATTTGGAATACACCATGCACCATCTATTTTTAACAGGGCTGTTTTTTCCTGAGCCCCAGCAATTGATATTCTAAAATCATCCAACTCCCGAAGCATGCCCAAAGGTGCCTTGGACTGGTAGCCTTTTAAAACACGTTCTAACTTCTCTTCGGTGAGTTTTTCATAACGCAGTTCACGAATATTCCCTGGTTTTTCTCCTGCCGGGACGAACTGCAATGCACCAACACTATCTTTCCCAATAGCCGCCAGTAGATCAAATGCTTGATCGGAGTCGGCTTGATAACGGGCAACAATCCGGTCTCTAACTTCCTCATTGTCAGGCAGCAGGTTATCAAAAAAGTTAATAACCTCGCGCCCTGAATAAGCGTCATGGCGTAAGGGCATAGACAAAGAGATTGGCCGTGCACCCTCTTTATCAATCCACATCTCATCATAACGAAATGTGTGAGCGCCGGAATCATTTCGACTCAGGTGACCTACGCGGTAGCCGTTCATATAGACGTCGAGCGTATTCATTACCACTCCTCAGTCCATTCATCACCAGGCGTTGACGAATCAACGTTCTTCTTCAGAACGGTGCCTTTAGGTTTCACTTCCAGCTCGAGCTCTAAAGCGGACAGCAAGCGAAACAACGTATCGAGCTGCATTTTCTCTGGCATTGATTCAAACTTAGAGACCGTCCCCTGCCTAAGTCCGACTAAATCACCAACCTTAGCTTGACTCAGGCCGCGACGTCTTCGTTCATCCCGTAGGTAGATCGATAATGCTTTGGGATCAGTAATTTTCATTACATCCTCTCTTATACGCAAATTCGTATGAAACCAGTATTATACGCAAATCCGTATAAGTCAAGATATACACGCGAATGCGTATAACTTTATATCTATACGCACTCACGTATAAAATAGATACTCTATTCATCTTACACATGAAAACTTCCCCGTACTTAGCTGTCCAAAATCGGATCTAAGGTCAACGAAAGTTTTCCAAGTTTTTTCAGCTAACCGCCGGTAGCCGATCAATACCATCAAGCCCGAGTAATGACCAATCCGGTTGGCGTGATTTAAACGTCAAAAGAAACGCCCTCTCCTCTTTAACTTCAAATGAGCGTATGACAGTCACATTCTGAATTTCGGCTGTGAGCTTTTTACCTATTTGCTCCAGTATCCATGATAATTTACATCTCCTTGGGTACCGTGATCTGCCATTTGCTTTCCAGGCGCCCATCTACCGCTACGACTCTCTTACCTGCCCCTAAGTCGTATTCCTCTGGCCTCAAGTATTTAAACCAAGGCTGTTGATTACGCTCCGCTAACCAAAAAAATAACCGTTTCACTTTTACATTAAAACAGCCCTTCAAAAGCGCATCCAACTTACGGGGAGACAGGTTATGTAACCCCTGAAGCAGCGCGTCAGCATGCTCGAAACTGACGTGCTTAGGCACCTCTTTGAGTACTTCCAGATAGGATTTTTCAACACACGAATACGTTATTTCTGGCAGACATTAGTCAAACTAGAGGAACAGGAAGACCGTAAACCTGTGGTTTGCTTCTCTTGGCCACTACAGTTAGTGTCGTCCGCCTGTCGTGTATATTTCGTGACCGACACCGACGTCGTTGCTTCATCATTGAGCCTGAATACAGATACCAGGGGAATTTAAATGATTAAAAAATTGCGAGAACGTAAGAATTGGTCTCAAGAACAATTAGCGATAATGTCAGGCTTGAGTGTAAGAACAATTCAACGTATAGAAAGCGGTAATAAAGCAAGTATGGAGTCTCTTAAATCACTGGCCTCTGTGTTCGAAGTCGATGTGTCGAAGCTAACAGAGGAAATTACTGTGATTGATAAAGAATCTAAATACTGGAAGCAACAACCGGTTTGGTTCAAATTAAGTTTGTTTGGCGTCAATAGAAGAAATAAGCTCGTTTGGGTCGAGTACTTAAGCGTGTTGCTGGGACTGGCAACCTGGATTATACATCCAGACATTTTTGCGACGTCTGCTTTTTTCTTAGCGGCTTACTTAATAAGTAAATTAGTAAACAGGGCCGATAGCCGGAAAGTTTGGTAGAAGAATAATAGGCAAAGGCAGGTTAGAAAAGTGTCGTGGTGCGTAAAGGGAGTTAAGCATGTTTTGGCAAGTATCTTTCTGGATTTTAGTAGCAATAGTCGCTCTGCCTTTTCCGTTTAAAGTGCTCGGATATATATCTGGAAGAGACAAAAGCCCTCTCATTGTAAAAGTCGAAGAAATGGCTAATACACTGTTCCTGGCGCTAGGATGTATTGGGTAAGAATAAAGTGCGATTGCTCGCTGGTTTAAGCTGTCTTTTATATTTACCGTTACTTTTTGCAGTGTACTTTTATGCATTTTAAACGTCTTTTGTCGACTCGGGCATTCCTGATGGTTTATAACCCCGTAGCGCCACGGCCGATTCGCAAGTGCGCGAGCTCGGCAACAGCCAGGCTTACTCCGAATCCGCTCCCATAATTTCATAGTCAGATGGCGCTAAGTCGAACATTTCAGGGTCTATCGCTTCATTAAATGCCACATCTGCCTCAAAAACAAAATACGGCCCATCCATTGTCTCTACTTTTATGCGAATGGGTAATTCAGTCTTAGGATCGACCCATAAAGTCAATCTCATGTTCTCAGGTTCCACTGTAAAGACAGTCGTTTCTATTCCATCGATAACTACACCTGGTTCACTCTTCACTTCACCGTCGTAATTTAAAATTTTCGTGTGCCAATCAAGTAACTCATTTTCCAGCGCCTCTTTCGCGTTTTGACCCGGCGTAAAATTAATAGGCATGGCAACTTTGCGTTCAGGGAAGAGTATTAGCCCCTTACCAAGTTCAGTATCCATCACGTTCACTACTGAAGGTGCACCTTCAATGTCTGGAAGCGGTGTGTTGACCACCCTAATTTTACTGGGCGATTGGTAAAAAACCTCTACTGTCATAATAACTTGGTCATCCGACTGCATTTGTCCTGTGTACACCATACTGGTGATTTCGCTTAACTTCTTGACCACCGATGCAAATGCAGGTTTGCTCACCGACGTGGTGATAATCAACACAGCGGTTAGCACCAAAGCGGCAGCCGTTCCAGCAAAGCCAAATCGCTTTGGTTGTGAGGCGGTTTTTAACCAACTCCAAAGACGAATCATACCGTTGCCGGGTTCTTCTTCATCTACAGGGTTGTCTTGTGCATCAATGGCAGCGTGAAGTCGGGACTGCATTGCTATATCGTCATGTTCCGAAGGCTTTTGTCCCTTAACTTTATTAAGCATAGTCTGAATAGAATCGTGATTAGTGTTCATGACGAGCTCCTAAATATTCTGATTTACCTACGATACTGGAGAGTTTTAGCTGTGAGCGATGCAGGGATACGCCGACTGAATTGCTAGAGACATGCATTAATTCGGCGATTTCTTGGTAAGAGTATCCTTCGACATGACGCAGGCAATATATGTGAGCGTCTTGCTCTGTCAATTGCAAAAGGGCTTGTTTGAACAGTATCAAATCACGGTCTCGTAAAACTTGGTTCAAAGGGTGCCTTGATGTATCACTTTCATTTTCAGGCACGCTTTCCAAGTCGTCTTCCGCTAATCTTTTATTACGACGTAGATAATCAATCGCTGTGGTAACTGCCATAGACTTTAAATAAGCAGGCCAGTTTTTCACCTCGTTCATGCTTTTAAGAGATTTTTTAAACAGTTTAATAAATACGTCTTGAGTCACATCCTCTGCAAGGTGTGTATCGCTTAACAGTCGATATGCGCAGTGAAAGACTAGCCTCCCGTGTTGCAGTGCCAAGTCAGATATTTTCGCTTTGTGTTGCTGCAATGTCATTCTCCAAAAACACATCTCGACTTAAAGACGATCCAGTTGTCGAAAATATTACCGTTTTTTTAATTCTTTCAGAGCAGCATATGTTAATTGTGCTTTGTTGACAGTTAGGAAAGCAATGAAGGGTAAAACGCCCTACTAAAATAACAAAGTTATCGTAAGCGTGTAGTCGGAGACCTCCGCCTCCGGAGTAAAAACCTACGAAACTGAGTAATATCGCGTTAACCGTGCGAAACTGAGTTTAATCGGTATATCAGTAACTTAATGAGTTTCGAAGCTAAGACGTTTAGCCACGCATTAGAACGGAACAAACCCAACCGCTGCAAAAGTTGGCACAAATTACTAAGTCAAAATGGACCATTAGCCAGTAATTTTTAATTTCGAGGGTCTCCTCGAAACCCCAAATTAGCGATTTGACGGAAGTATTGGTACCCTACGCCCTGCGGGCGTAGGGTGTTATTCAACTCTAATCTCAATCTCTTTTGTAACTGACTCAAATAGGGTGGGCTCCACACATAATAGAGGGTCCATTCGATAGACAATCAGAGTTTGAGCAAAAGATAACTTGTTACTTAATATTTGACGATAACCAAAGAAAGTGATGAATCAGACATGCCATATCCTGTCGTGCCATGGGAGCACATTGCACAAAATTACCAACGCGGCACGATTCTATTGGGCAACGGGGCTAGCATTGCTGTTTCACCGAGCTTTGGCTATGACTCATTGCTGGATCATGCCCGGCGAGAGAACATACTCTCAGATGATGTACAACAGCTGTTCCACTTTTTTAGGACCCAAGATTTCGAGTTGATCCTCCGTCTAGTCTGGCAGGCATCAAACGTTAACAGATCCCTACAAATACCAGACAACCGCACAAATCAAGCTTACTTGAATGTCCGAGACTGTTTGATTCAGACCGTTCGCAACGTGCATCCTGCGTATGATTTAGTGAGTGCTCATATTCCTAACATGTACCACTTTCTTCAACGGTTCGATACAGTAATCTCGCTAAACTACGACTTACTAGTCTATTGGACGATGACCTATGGGCTCAACATCCAAGACGGTCATCTATTTAAAGACTGTTTTAGGAACGGCACATTCGACGATGCTTGGTGGAAATTTAGAGACTGTTACCGAGAACGGACTAACACCTTAGTCTTCTACCCTCATGGAAATCTCGCCCTTTCCCAAGATACCGTGGAGCAAGAACTCAAGATCCACAACGCTGGAGAAGGCTTGCTCGAGGCAATCCTTTCAGCGTGGCGTAGTGAAAGAGTCGTACCGCTATTTGTCAGTGAGGGAACGAGGCAACAAAAGATCTCTTCGATCCAGAATAGCTACTATCTTTCTACGGTATATCGGGAAGTTCTCACTTCGCAGCGATTCACATTAACTCTATTCGGCTGGGGACTAGGTGAGCATGACCGGCATTTGTTGCAACGAATGCGCGGAACCGGCATTCAGCGAGTGGCAGTTTCCGTTTTTCGAGGCGATCAGGCCTATTGTAACTATGCATACCAAACCATTCAGGATGACTTAGGACCTGTAAATGTCGACTTCTTCGATAGTGAAGGTCCTGGATGTTGGATTAATGCCGTGCCACCGGCATTACCGGGGTTTCGCTAACACTAACTTTCGAATCTTCCCTTCATCTTATCCGACGGCACCGCACAACGAAGACACTGCCTTTTGGACTGGTAATCAGTTGATGAAACAAGCACGACATTGCGATCCATTTTGCTTGCTTAAGACATACAACACACCATTTCAAGCAAAGTGAATAATATCCGGAATGCAGGCGAAAATTTGCGAAGCAAAAAACTCTAGATGAGACCCTCAAGTGCCCTGTACTATGAGTACTCTATTTTACTCGGGCCCTATTCCTATGAAGAAGAAACTATTGATAACCGTTGGTGCTGGCGCATCCATGGATTTCGGCCTACCCTCCGTTAGCGATATAGACGTTTTTTTCGACACCAGCGCTAGCAATAAGCCACCCACTAGCAAAAAACCCTACCTCCAACCTTTACCGTCATTGCCGGGACGCGATCAATGCGTATTACGGTTGTGCACCGAAGCCGGGGTTACGCAAATGGGCGAATTTCGAGGAAGTACTGTACCAACTCAACCTGTTGATTCCCTACCTATCTGACCTCGATCGGCTGCACGGATCCAATGCGTTGCTTACGGCCAATTCTTTGCCGGAAGTGATCCACTTCGGACGGGTTAGGAAAGCTGCCGATGGAGCGGTTCTGGGGAACCTGACCAGCACGTTGATGAGTGAACTGGTCAATTACTTCATCGACGCTTGCGCTGACGCGAGCAAAGCGAAAGCAGCAGAGATCGCCGAACTCAGGCAGTTCCTGGCTGCACTAAAGGACGAGTTTGATATCGGCATCATCACACTCAACTACGACAACCTTTTCACCCAAGCGTCACCGGATCTTTATACTGGGTTCAACGCAGATGGCAAGTTCGATCCGATGTCCGTCCTGACCCGAACAGACTGGAACTTTATCTACCACCTACATGGCTCAGTGCATTTCGCGATGACAGGCGTTGCACACGACATTCACGGTATCACTTGGGTGGCTGCGCCATCGAAGAGTCATACGGTCCATGCGACCGGTCGCAACAGTCAGGACTCAATGGAAGGAACGACCTATCCAATGTCTCCCTTCGTGGCCGGTTACGGAAAGACCCAACAGATTCTTCGGCAACCTTTCCGAACGTACTTCGCGCAGGTCAACCGTCTCGTGCACGAAGCCGATAGTTTGCTATTCCTTGGATATGGCTTTGGCGATCTACATCTAAACACGGCATTTTCCGAGGTCAGAGACCGGCATCGGCCAATCGTTCTAGTCGACTGGGCCGACGATAATCAAGACCCGCTTCCGTTCAGATACGATGCCTGGTCCTACAATCTATTCAAGACCTTGCCCGGCGATGCGCACACTATGAGTTCAGTCGGCCACTCGGCGCCAGCCTGTATTGCCGATCTGCGTGCAACGCGTGAGCTAGAAGTCTCTAACAACCCAACGTATCCATTGAGTGTTTGGTACAACGGAATGCTGGAGGCCTGCCGGAATCCTCAGAAGATTCTGAACCATCTTCGATAGTGCTTTTGACAATTAGCGCTGATAATCCACTGCCTGCCGAATCTTCCTTGGAAGTAAACGTCAGTGGTGTACAAAGGACCACGCCCCTAGTTAGATTCAACCTTGTTCGGCATAACACGTGACTTAAGGAGTGCACATCTCCCCATGTTGACATGCGCCATAATAAGGTTCTCATATGCTTCAGACATCGTAGATCTAAGCCGAATTGCGGCAAACCGCTTTACACATGAAAATTTCCCCGTACTTAGTTGTCCAAAAATCTCCATAAAAATAAGGAAAAAATTTTCCTCTTTTCTACGCGCTTCCCTTTTTCAGCCGCGTTCCGTCAGAACACGCTGTTCCTTGAGATATTATAAAGACAAAGGGCTACAAGCAGTTTGCCCATAGGAAAACGCTGAGGTAAACATTATGGACAATGACAACAGAGTACTAATAGAGGTTTCACCAACAGATATATTTATTCATGAAGCGGCTATACCCGCGTATGAATTTGACCTTGACCTAACACGGCAATGTGCAGTTCGTCCCCAATACGAATCCATAACTGCTCTGCATCAATTCGAGTTCCCTATCGTATTGAAGCCAAAAGAAGGAGAGTTTTTTAGCGTTATTGCCGGCTGGTCGCCACTACTCGCCACAAGTACGGAAAATCGAGAATCGCTTACAGTAATTAGCATTCCTGACATGCCTCGAGCAGAAATCGAAGATTTTGCATGGCATTACGTTATCGCTCATATGATGCGTCAAGTGGACCATCCTACCTTTTATGCGCAGCTCTATATGTGTTTGCAGCGCTGTTCTTTGTCACATTCGTCAATCGAGACGCTTACAGGCATACACGGCAAAACTCTCGCAGCAATTGCAAGAAGATTATCATGTACAAGCATCAGTACAGCAAAACGACAAATTAAACGCCTCCAATTCGGTTGGGGAGAACTGACATGAGTTCCCATGTGAAGCACAAGCGAAAATATTCCAAAAGGCATGCACGGAAGAACAAAAAACGTCTGCCATCATCACCCTACAGGCTGACACGTTCAACATTAAAAGAGCTTTCATCATTGTTGCTCGATGATCCAGAGAGCACCACAAAAGGCCTGGCACTCGCGATTCTGATAACGGGCATGACCTTGAAACAGCTTCTTGATAAAAAAATTAAGTTTGAGCTGACTGAATCAGGCGTAGGGAAAATCTATAGCGATTGGCATTTTGCAAAAGCAACGTCACCTATTTTCGATCGTGCAGAAAAACTTGTTACTCATAGTGATAATTTCATTTTGCTCCCTCCTGTAATAGCCAAGCACATTGAACACGCTCGATCGCAAGAGATCCCTCATGAGGTACTCGATAAAAGAATACGTCATCTACTTGCAGGTAAGCGGGGCACTGCGGGTCAGTTAATCACTCTTAACTCACTAAAGCGAGTCATCGATTTTGAGTTCAACACAACAAAAATGACACGGTTTGAGCGTGATTTTATTGCGCAGAGAGCGATGAATGAGCATATGCAAAACTTTTACGTTGCATTCTCAGCGAGAATACTGATTTCCCATCATCTTGAGTTCATGCGTATTTTTCTTCCCAAGACCCAATTAATCCCTTGTCGTCATTATCAGGTTTCCAACGATAAAATGTTCGGCTCCCGAAAAGCTCTTTCTGCTAATGGTGTCCGTTACATATTCGAGCAAATTTCAACTATGTTGCAGGACGCAATAGTCATCAATGACCGAGTGGCAATGCATAACATCTACACAATATACGTCGTGACGATCCTCCAACTTGCCACGATGCATCGCCCGGCAAAAGACGTTTTCAGAACAATTCACACTTTTCAAAATGATTTTTCGCAAGTCGAAATTCTCGATAAATCGGACAGCTCAATCCGCTTGGTTCCACTTTGCGATACCGCCAAAACTGTACTACTGGAATACATCAGTTATTTAAAGGGGTATCGCAACCGCTATCGTTTTTTGAGCCCTAGCCACTATCACGCTCTGGATGACATGCTACAGGGGCTCTCAAACCTCTTTCGCATTCAAACCTCGTCAGTATTTTTACCAGGATTCGATGGATTTCCTGAACCGTTATCAGATAAAGTCTTCAGCAAAATAAATTGGCATCGACACACAATGTCGAGTTTTCTGAGCGAAGCTGGTGCAAACCGGGACGCACTTATGGCGATGATGGGACACCGTGAAGCACTAGATGCACCAACACGCTGGAGCTCTACATTTCAATATCAACAATTACTCGATATCAGCGCCGAGATTGACAAAGAGCTCAAAGCACTGGCACTGCCAGATATTCAGCTTACGAAATTTAGACCACAAGGAGGGTGACCATGGACATACTTCGACAAATTATCGCAGAGCATGCGAGGGCAGGACACAACAACATTAATAAGCAAAGTGCTGCCTGCGCGGATTCACTCATCGGCCTCGTATGCCCTGAATTCACAGCAGAAACCGACGACGTTCATAAAGAGTTTATCTTCTCAGCAATTGATTCAGCGTCCCGTGAAGTAAGCTCGCTAAATAAACGGTTCAAACGTGCCCTGCTCGATGCTACCCATATAAAGCTCTTTGGACAGATTTATTTCTCAAAACCCAAAGCGACCGGCTTTGTAGATCCCAAAGTCTCTCGAGCTAAGGCGCTTCTCTACTCCGCACCTGAATTGGTAAAGGCGTCTCTTGGACGACAAGACAAAATCCAAGCAAACCAACGGCTATTTCAAATTCTTTTCTTTGCTGCATTCGAAAGTGGGCTTTGCTTTGAGGAGGGACTAGATGCATTAATGACGACCGTCTGTAGCTCTAAGAAAATTCTTCAGAAAGTCGGTGACAAATGGGTAATTCGACTTACTTACCAACGAGCTGGGCACGAGACAAACCTTAAAGAGAAAGATAATTACAGAACCCAGCGGATCTTCTATCCTGCGCCGTTAACTACCTGCTCAATAATTGGTTACATAAAAAGCGGCTCAATTACATGCTTAAAGCAAAGCGCAACGGTTCTTCTTAAAGAAGAGCTAGCCTACATTACAGGGAATTCCGAAATTCTGAGACTGGAAAATAAGATTCTGTTGCGCGCAATCGCTATGTCATTGAGTGAGCAGCCGGGAACCGCGATGCCAAGCTTTCTGCGTCACTATGCAAGCGGAGATATAAGCAGTGCCTCCACCTCAATTGAGTGTCTTCAATGTCTTAAAACAGGCACTTTCTCTGTAGATAAAGCACCCCGCATTCCAACTGAGAAAGTGGTACTGAAGCAAAACCGCGCTTTTGCTTTGAAAAAAACTGACTTAGCCGCCTATCACTCTCCGTTCAACGAGTCCTTAAGAAGCTTTTTTAAGCAGCGAGGTGATATACAGCCCCTCTCCTCTCAGCGAAAAGAATTCATTCTGAATCGATTAGATGATTTCTTTGGACCACTTCAAGATCAGCTCACCGATACCGAGTTTGTGCTACTGGATTGGTTGCGCTTCAGTTATAAAATGGGAAACTTTACCAAATTCCGTTCTGGGCAGCGCGATGTAAGTTCAGTGGCGACCAGTTGGCTCGATGTTTGTTCAAATATCAGCGTGTTTTCGATTGAGCAAGATGAGATGAGCGAACTCGATGATCAGCTCATGAGTAAACAATCACTTTCAGACCAAAATTATATAGAGCGGATAACTGAATTCCTATACTTCTTGAGCGAGCAATATGATATCCCTCTTCCGAGGCGATTAAAGCCTCGTAATAAGAGAAAAAATGCACATGTACGCTCTAATATTCCGGCTACTGTGCACATCAATAAATTATTTATTGATATCAATGAGGTCTACTCGGATGCCCCGTCGCATTACAGAGAATCAGTTATTGTGATGCTTATTTTGATGGCAAGGACAGGGCTTCGCCCGAATGAAATCTGCAACTTGCAAGTTAAAGACGTCATTCCTTTTCAGACGGGGCATATTTTCGTACGCACCAACAGGCATTATCAACAAAAAACCTATTCCGCGAAGCGCCTAATAGAGCTAGATACTGTTCTCGTCGGTCGAGAGCAACCAATTGTGCGCCAGTTTTTAGCCCGTCGTATGGCTGATGCTGGTCTTTACTTGTGCACAGATGGGCGAACTAAGTTGAGGAGTCCAGAGTCGCTACTGTTTTCTCAATTAGCACATGCAAACGCCTTTTTTAACATGAGAGAAATTAGTCGACACGTCACCCGGTTCTTGACCTCATACTCAGGTGTACCGACACCAATGTATCAAACCCGTCACTATTTTGGATCAATGATAGCACTTGCGTGCTTTGCGTCCGATGAAGTCATCAACTCATTAACTCCATACACGCAAGAACAAGCCCAGTCGCTTCGAAACTATTTTCAGACACACGACTCTGCAAACGTTCTGTATAAAATTGCTGGAACAATGGGCCACTTAGAAGCGCGCATCACATTATCAACTTACCTGCACGTCCTGGACTTGCTGCTTCATGAATCGGCCATCCGCTCGGAAGAGCCTGTAGACATTAGCACAGTGAAGTCATCCACATGCGTGCAGCTCTCTCGTATCAAGAAGCATTTACCAAATCAAGCCGAACCTGCTTCACTCACCAAAAAGCAGCTTATGCAGGTTACTGATCGAATACTAATGGGTGAGCGAGGTCAATGGGCAGCGAAAACCTTACCAGGTTATCAAAAGAGGAACATAGATATGGACAGTCTGTTTAATCCGAAGTCAACGTTTGACGCCGAACAAGTTACCACCGTTTTAGACGCCGTTGACAAAGCCCGTTCCGCTGATGAGATTGAGGATTTGTATAATATCGATACAAAGATGACCGATTGCGTCATTAGCGCTGCTCGTGACATAAAGTCGTTGTACAAAACGAACAACAAAGCCCCACGCCTATACGAGTCCGAGTCGAAATCACTAAAAGTAACAAAACCGCGCGACACAGCCGATACCCTTGAGGCGAACCTGATAATAAGTGCGCTGATGCCTCGACCTATGGAGCCTCTTGAGCCGCAATTAAAAAGAGGAATCCATTTGTTTTTGAGCGGATCAACTCACGATCATCATTACGTGCCATTCGGTACAAAAGAAATTAACAACGCGATTGCAGTTATTAGAGCGCTATCTAATGCAGTGCCAAAGTCACGACTATTTCTGGAAGTTTTTGCCGATGCGTCCATTGGTCAAGATACCATACAGAGTAAATGGCACGACGTCTTCAATATGGTCGGTGGCTATATAATCAAAAAAAAGATGGGGGGCAAACGTGAAAATGGTGCTGGTAAAGGACATTTGAGCTTCATTCGCTTCGACATTAATAAAAGCAACGTAAAGTATTTGGAACGAAACCCTCGAACACACTCATCACGCGCCCTTTTGTATGCTTTTCATACGCTAGCCATATACTCAAAAGCACTTCAAAACTACAATGACAAAGACTTTCGATAGGGTTTGTGATCTCTTGAAATCTTTGACACCCACGAATTTAATAGTTCTAGAAAATTTCAGTCGGCAAAAGGAATTAGCGCATGGTTTGGAATAAGCACACTCAGAGCTTTTTAGAGACACAAGTATTCAAAGGACGGATTGTTGAGCGCCGGAAAGGAAGAGGTGGATTAATCTATATCATTGAACAAGACGCAATTCCTAACCGTATCGCTTATAAGACAATCCAAGAGTTCGAAACTGACCTTTCCGTTGATACCAAACGGTTTGACAGGGAAGCTCGGAACTGGTTTGAATTTTCGGGTCACCCATTAGTTATTAGACCTTTCTTCATCAAAGTCGTGGACAATGTACCGCTTATTTGTATGCCTTATTGTGATGGTGACCTCAGAAATTTAGTAGAAGAGCGCTTAAGTCTAACGAGCGTGGTTTGTATATCACTTCAGATAGTGAAAGGAATGATTGTCGCCAACACCCGTGGTATGGATCACCACCAAGATATAAAACCTGAGAACCTGCTTTACGTAGACTTAAGTAAAAAGTATCAAGATTTTCCACCCGAAGGTGTTGATCCCGCAGTGAGATATTCCGTTCGGATTGCAGACTTTGGTGTGGCCAATGCATGGCAAGACAACCATCCTGGCGGCACCAACGCTTACAAGGCTCCTGAACAACACTCTCCTCATGATTATAATAAATTTGCCCCTGATGTATTCGCGGTTGGCTTGGTTATCGCAGAGCTATTTCAAGGACACCACCCCGCAGCAAAAGAAATAGAGACGCAGGTGTCGAAATGGAAAGGTTCCAAGCTTAAAAGATGGACAATTAGGGGAGAGAGACACTTTTCTCCTATTCAGAATCCCCAAGCTGGATACCTAGTGAAATTGATTACTGATATGCTGACGGCAAATCCAAGCAAACGCCCTTCGTTCCAGCAATGTTATGACCGACTGGAGCAGATGCTTAAAGATTTGAGTGACGTTACCTTTAAACAACTGAATCTTCTCTTTGAATATTTCGATTGTGTCGCTAACTATTGTGAGTTAGAAAATGAAATAGAGAAGTGGCTCAAGCTTGCTGAAAATCCTAGTGAGCTAGAGTCAGTTAAAATCAGAATTGAAAAACACATCGAAGTTAATCTTGATGGGGGCGTTAAAAATCTCGAACTTGCTCTTAGTACGCATCACCTATTGAAAGCGCTAAATAGATTATGCAAAAGCGATTTTGCCCAGAAAGATAAAGATCTTTTGATTGAGGGTTCAAAAGAGATTGTAAAATTCACTCTTAATCATCATCAAAGTATCACTGCGAACTACTTGTGGCCCTCCTTATCATTTTTTGAACCACAGCCAAAGAAATTAGCCAGTAATATTGAAGCCAAGGCTGAAATTCTAAATATGAGTATTGAACGGTTGGAACGGTTCGGTGGTTACGAAAAAGAGCTGGAAAATCAGGTTACCGATGGTGGGAATGTGATCGTTGCGTGTAGGGTAATGAATGACGCGAGCAAAATGTGGACCGCGGGGCATATAGTCGAAGCCTGTAATCTGTTAGGTCAAGTGCGGCGATTGGTACCCCATGAACCCGAACTAGAGAGGCTATATGAAACCTGGATTAGCGCGAAGGATGCTTTTATTGGACTATCATCATAAAAATCTTGGTAATAGATCACAATATAAAAGCAACTGGGTGTATCTTGTTTGGATTAGCAGCCACGAATACTGACTTATTTACGCTATTATATACGTAGAGTTATTGGAAATCGTGAAACTTATGTTCCGTAAACGGCAAGGGCGCAGAGTCCCACTAACCAGAACTTCCGCATATAGGGATTTGTTGTATGCGGCAGCGCAATTCACCACATCTGAGGGCTTCTTAACTGACTCTGAGCTAATTGAGTATTCAGAAAATTCACTTATCGAGGCTGTTGCGACCGAGGTAGCTCAGGGTCTATTCGACCAAATCAACTACTATCGCTCTAATAGATATTTCGCTCATAAGAAGCTTGGCGGCGATTGTGGCAATATTCATTTGATGGCTCTTGAGTTTATGAAGAAAGCGTACCCGCACGTTCCAGCTAATTTGACACTTGGTGAGGTTACGCTATCTGGATGTACGGAGTTTCCATTCAATCGAGAACGTTTTCTAGAATGGCAAAAAAAAAGACCAGAGATCTTCGCCTGCCATGCATGGATCACGATAGGCACAAGTCACATCATTGACGCTACGTTGGGCACCTACATAACTACTCGCATCAGCGACTCAAATTGCTTTGGTGGTGTTTTATACGGTAGCTTAGAGAAGCTGAGCGTTATTCCAATGGCGAATGAGCCGCACCTTCCCCCCGAGGGCGTGCATGCTGTCAGCTATTCCCCCATAGTGCTTGGTCGGGGTGCCCTTTTGGCATGTGCACCAGCTTTTCGGGAGAGCCCGTGAAAGAAAATGCCTAGAATTGACCGGTAAGTTCCTTACTCAAATTTAGTTTGCCAATACACCGTTAGCCGCTTTGCTTTGGCCCGCGAGACAACTTTAAATTCGCTGCTACACAGCAGATTGTTAGAAAATACTTTGTTGTCCTGACGCCCCAAACCTAATCTCACCAGCGTGGTCAAAGTGAAAACCAAGTGCAACAATAAGTCGTTCTGTTAAGAAATAAAATTCGTTTGCCACTGCCAGTGAGAGTTGGGCATCGGCTACGCTGCAGCTCTCGGCACGATGAGCAATGTTGTTCCGGACTTTTTGAACTAAATCCCTTTCTTTCCAAAGGGAAGTTTGAGAGTCGGGTCGTCTATACTGGGCAGCCCCTTCGTCGAGCTCAACGTACTCTTCCAATATCTTAAAAATTAGGTCTTTGAACCTATCTACACCAGTCTGTCTAGTCAGAACAGTTGCGATAAGCTCCGAAATCGATTCACTGTGTACCAGCCCGGAACTTTAAAATCACCTCTGTGGCGATAGAGGAGTATAAAAGTGAAGACGTCGAGTCCTCATCTTCTAAAGATTTAGAGTTTTTCAGGAATGTCACCGCATTAATAGCAATTGAAGGATTACGTTCATAGTATGACTGAAGCCTCTCGGTTATAAACTCTTCGATGGCCTGATCTCGATGTTCTTCATAAAGCTCCTCTGCCATTGAAGAGATAAATTCATCGAATGCAGCTTCCTGCAGGGCTTCGTCGTAACTCATAGACATCTTATAAGCCTAGTCCGCTGAATTTTTGCTACTGGCCGCATACAAACGCGTCCTTAATTGTTCCAAACACCCGGGCAAACCCACAGCCATTTTAGCTCCCATTTCTTCTGCAAGCTCGTGGTCATCTTTCCATTCTCCACTGGTTTGTTCTTCAATCAAATATCGGAGGGCATCCCGGTGTGGTTCTGGCGAGACCCCAAAGAGAAGCATTACTCGTTCCGAGGTAAAATGGACGGAGTATGACATTGGAGTGCCCCCGTCTACACTCTCATTAATTACCCTTGATATAATTTTATCTTCAATTCTATTGCCCATAACGCCATCCCAAAAATGTATTTAAATCGCAGGTTTAGCACTGCTTAAGGTACACTCATCAACTATCACGAACTTAACCATTACGTCACCACCCAACGCACAGACAAACACCTGACTCTAGAAAGCTGCCTTAAATGCATTATTAACTGTTTACTCAATAAAGTCTGAAAGTTCCACTTTATTTATCCTTTTTTTCGCTAAATGTAAGCATGGTTGGCCAATTCTCCATGTGTTTCATTTGCAGGTGCTGTCGAGCTTCCAATATAAAAGTTAACTGGCCATGAGGGCTTTCTTCAAAAGGAAAGCGCTTCGCTGAGCGATTATTGCTGTAGCACTCCCAGTAACCAAATCCCTGGTCCAAAGTGACCTCAGTTGTCTTACCTGATGACCAAACAAGGTTTAACTTCCTTGCATGTTGTAACTCTCTTACTTTTTTAGCCAAATTTACGGTAACTCTTGCTGGGCAAGTTTCCTCTAATAGGTGCTCAATAAACGCTTTTTGATCGTAGTCATGTTGCCAGTCATGAAAAGACAAGTAGCCTTCTCTGTCGTTGGTCGCAGTAACTGCGTTAATTTCGATCTCTTTCGGCTCATTGCCTTTAAAGAGACCGATGAGGGAGGCCATTAGGAGTGATGTCCAAGGATTTTTCAGGTATCTGTCGGTATACGTAATACGCTCAAGGGTGTCATTCTTAATTAAATCAATGAGCCTCGGATATTGCTTTTTTAAAAGTAAAGCTAAGCGCTCCGGCAGCTGAAGTACATAGCCATCAAGCTGCTCTCTGACATCTATAACCTTGCTGATTGACTGATCCTGCGGCAGCGTCCAAGAAGAAATATCGCAAGGTTCAAGCAAGACATTAGCTTGATGCTCACTACTTACCCAAATCCCTTCTTGTGTATCCGCAATCCATGAGTCATTAACAGTTACGGCATCGGCGTTGTCAGAATACAAATTTACAGTTTTCTTTTTGGATTGAATCTGGAAACCTAGGTAAATATCATCTAAGTCGATAAGACTATTCTTGATAAAAGATAAGTTTACGCCTAGATTTTTTAGGTTCAGCAATGCTTGGCGAATATCCTGCGTTAGCTCAGTTGCCTTAGGTATAGCCAGCGTCACCGCAATTTTGTCTACAACAATCCAGTTAAGAATTAAAGTTCTAAAATTACTGTTACCGAAATCCCACATGGCGCTATCTCCATGCAGAGGAACAATCATGTGCGCTTCTTTATCGCTGGACTTAGCGAGGTTCTTGAAGTGATTTAGGGTTCGGTTGATACCTGATGAGCAATAGCGAGCCTGATCTATCACGGAGAATTTCGGGGGCAATTCTAGGTGTTTGAAAATTCCGCTATCTTCAAGCCAATCAATGGCTAAATTTCGATCAATCTCGTTCCGCTCAATACGACTGTCATTGCTTGCCAAGCATTTTGCACAGACGGTATCGCAAGAAGCTGGACAGTCAAGCCGCACACGAGCTTTCCGCAGCGTACCTACAATATCGTTTAAGGCATTTA
>Ga0114932_10002119_pt1 | contig 21401 bp, 16 predicted proteins | sample 2SBtaG_2_FD_87286 | JGI IMG/M metagenome (GOLD analysis project Ga0114932, IMG submission 87286) | Deep subsurface microbial communities from Kolumbo volcano to uncover new lineages of life (NeLLi) - 2SBTROV12_ACTIVE470 metaG | ecosystem: Environmental > Aquatic > Marine > Volcanic ... | reverse complement strand
GAAGTTCATCCCGTCCATTAATTTGAGCCCATCCAGTAAGCCCGGGCAGCAATGAAGAAATGTTTTTGTCAGTCCTCAATTTTATCAAATCCTCTTGATTAAACAAAGCTGGTCTCGGTCCTACGAAACTCATATCTCCTTTCAGAATGCTCCAAAGTTGTGGCAGTTCATCGAGACTGGTCTTTCTGAGAAATCCGCCTACCGGAGTAAGAAAGTGATCTGGGTCGTCTAGGATGTGAGTTGCTACTTCAGGAGCCTTTGCTGTCATACTGCGAAACTTTGGCATTCTAAATAATTTGTTGTGCTGTCCAACTCGGTCTGACCAGTATAGAATTGACCCCTCGGACGATATCATCACAACGAACGCAACCAGCGTGCCTGGAATGATGACAAATGGTGTAAGGAGCAACACCAAAACGATGTCGAATATTCGCTTCATTATTCTCTCAAGTGCCTTTTTTCCAATAAACCTGGACACAGGCCATAGTAATGGTCTTCCACAGGAGGTATCTAAGGATGTCTCTAAACTTCCACGCGAACCTCAGCTATAACGAATCTGCTTTCCCTAATTGAAATGTGGGCAGTCATATTTAGCTTGATTTCATCAAGTTCATCACCTTCACATAAGAGAATGCGGTGGTAGAAGCCAATGCAAATTCTTGCTTTCAAAATGGACACGGTTCCTGCATTGCCTCCTTTTGTCGAATTTGTACCAATCCTGTTATATTCCATTCAACAAAACCCGAAGGGCTGTTGGCCAATAAGATAAGTCTACTAGCGAGACGCTCATCTGTTTTCTTCGTCCAATTTCGGTGCTTCCGACGGTGTTAGCATTTCAAGTGTTCCTTGGTAGAAGACCAAATTGCACTATCTCTAAGTTGAAGGACCAGCCATTTTTTGGTGAGGATTATATCTGACTTTCCGGCATATTATCATTGCTCTCATTTCGCCCCTTCGCGTAAAACTATTTTCATTTAATGCCTTCTCCGGCTTGCAAGTTGCGCATCCTTCTTCTATCTCAAGAATATCCACCCGACACAGGATGGGGAGGAATCGGAGTTTATAGTCAATTATTGGCAATTCAGTTGACGCAAAATGGTCACCATGTTGAAGTCATTGCACGAAATGGTAAAGCGAGAACAAAGAAATCAACAACTATTGATGGAATAACGGTTCATCGAATCGGAGCGACTATCGCTCGTCGAAAACTAATCGGGCGCACACTGGACAAAATGTGGTTTTCGATCGAAGTAGCAAAAACGGTCAGGCATTTAAATATGAAGTCCCCGTTCGACGTGATCGAGACGACTGAAGCGGGTTATGAAGGCTGGTGGCTCGCACGCAGCCCAAAATGGGCAAAATCAATAGTGGTTCAGTGCCATGGGAGTAATAGCCGCGGCGAGCTACCTCTTGGCCTCCTTAAAGTTTTCCACAAGGTCGACTGGTTCTTAAGCTACAGAGTAGAACTCAGCCTACTAAAACAAGCAAATATCATCACTGTACCTTCGATCGCTGTTCGAGCACAGCTCCTCGAAGAAGGCATCGCAAATTCCAAGATTTATTTGGTTCCTCACGGAGTGGACATCGAAAAATTCACCCCGAAAACCAATTATGAACAAGGAGCTGAAGAGCAGTTATTGAGGGTAGGATTCGTCGGAAGATTGGAGGTCCGAAAAGGAATCGGCTTTTTTCTTGCGGTAGCCGAGCTACTACTGGATACGCCTCAAGTTGAGTTTCATCTCGCAGGTGCGATTCACCCAAGCATGAAGCAAAGACTAAAGAAATACAGTCCAGATGTGCTCAATCGACTGATTTTCCATGGGAACGTACCATTCGACGACATGCCTAGTTTTTATCGATCTCTCGATGTTCTTCTTATTCCTTCCAAGTTTGAGGCGTTTGGCTATACAACAGTGGAGGGAATGTCAACCGGCCTGATCGTCATAGCTGGAGAAGAAGGTGCAGGCTCAGAGTTAATTGACGACGGTGTAGATGGGTATCACGTCAAGCCAGACAGTTCGCCTCTTGTGATCGCTGATCTTCTGAATTGTATTTTGCATTCCAAGAACAGGTGGGATGCAATGAGAATGTCAGCAAGAGAAAAAACTGTTGGCAGCTATTCCATAAACGCCTGGTCAAGAAAAAAACTTGAGGTCTACTACAAGCTCCTTCGTCAGGGTTCGATCGTTTAGTCGCCTCGTAGATTGAGTATCTGACAGGGACCTACTTCGATTCTGTAGACGGTTGATTTGTGATCCCTGCCATTCGCCTAGACACTGTCTTCTTTATACACACCAGCGGAAATTGAAGCATTCAATGTAATTTGCCTTGCTGGACTTTACTTCTGCCTGGATTCAGTATCGGCTACCACATGCCAGCATGTTCTTGTTTGAAGACTCCGAGCTAGTTTCAGAATTGGCTTTGCAGGACCCCTCTATCTTTATGCTGCAGAAGATACCACTATCACCCTATAAGCGTTGATAGTAATTGCTCGGAATTTGGGTACCTCGATTCGTGTATATTTATTTCAACCTCGTTCTCCACAGAAGGTCACGCAGCCACCAATTCGGCTTGAAGAACCATCTGCCTCATCGCTTTATGTCTCTTTGACCGGCCCATTTTACACGTGAATGCTGATCATTGGTACAGACCATCTTCGCCGGATCATAAGTACACATATCAGTCACCACTCTATTTTTAGTTGCAGGGCACCAACCGACCACTAATGGTTTCCGAGACTTCCAGGACGCCTAGTACTACTGCAATCTGTAGGAAATTTTGAAGAATCAGACCATATTTATTTTCAAAACGCATGCACCAATCGTTCTGGATGATGAGGAACGACGTAACATTCAATAGAGCGAGGATATTTTGTCTTCTTCCTACTTAGTACATTCTCAGAAATCTCGACTTAATTCTCAAACCTAACTAGCCTAACTGTTCAAAGAAACCCGCGGTGAGGAACTTGAGACGTCAGTGCTAAATACGGCTTCATTAAAGGCACCAAGGAGTTCACTATATATTATGGCTCGAATTGCGATTATTACCTCTCAAGCATTCTCACTGATTAACTTCAGAGGCCCTCTAATTCGTGAGATGGTTCGCCGAGGCCATGAAGTCGCGGCCATCGCACCTGATCATTCTATTTCAACAGAAGAAGGCCTTAGGTTGTTGGGAGCAGAACCAATTAATGCATGGATTTCACGCGCTGGCCGGAATCCAGTTTCGGATCTGTATTCTCAGATAGTGTTGACCAAGCAGGTATGGAATATTAGGGCAGATCACATCTTCACTTATGGCATGAAACCTGTCATTTATGGCTCAATTGCGGCTCGGATATGCAAAATCCCTCATCGGACAGCGCTCATCGAAGGCCTTGGGTATTCATTTTCAGAAGAAACTTCATCTCTTTCACGGTCGGCCATCTCCTTCGCAGTCCGCATTCTTCTGCGGAGAACTCTAGAGCATTATCACAGTCTATTTTACCTGAACGGTCGAGATCGAGAAGACCTCCTCGAACTCAATCCATCAATCAGGGAGTCATTGGTTCATATTAGTGGCATCGGCGTTGATCTGGACGAATACAAAGCGACAGTTCCTTCAACGGCAGAAGCTATGACGTTTTCTCTTTTTGCAAGAATGGTGAAGTCAAAAGGCATTGGAGAATTTGTTAGAGCTGCTCAGCTAGTCCATTCTGATTATCCGAGCACTCGATTCATCCTGATCGGTGGACCAGATTCGAATCCAGACTCATTTTCCTCGAATCAACTTGAAGAATGGCACAATCAAGGTGTTGTGGAATGGGTCGATCACGTTGACGATGTAAAACCTTGGATTGAACAAACTAGCGTAGTCGTTCAGCCTTCCTATTATCGAGAGGGCTTATCGCGTATTCTACAGGAAGCTGCTGCCATGGGCAGGGCGAGCATAACTACAAATTGGCCGGGTTGTAGAGAAGCAATAGAAGACGGAAAAACAGGGATTCTAGTGGAACCCAAAAATGTAAATGAGCTTGCATCGGCGATGATTAAATTCATTGAGCGTCCGGATATGGTCCTCGAAATGGGAGCACGAGCGAGAATGCTAGCCGAGCGTAAGTTTGATATTACCCAGATTAATGAAGCCATTCTTCAGGAGATGAACCTCTAGATAATTACACTGTGATTGCGAAATATCTCTCTAATTCCGTGCTCTTCCCTAGTGCCCGCATTATACTAAACGAGCAGCCGAGTTAGTGCCCCTACGACTCCTTTTTCCAGTTATTTATCGCAGTTGTGCTATGTAGGGTATGTAGATCTCCCGAATGAGGTCATGTTTCTAAGGTCGCCAAATACTTCAGGCAGCCGGTTGAATTGAAACAGGAATGATAAACTTCCCCACTGAATTCGAGACTGCTTTCATTCCCGTTGCTCCGTTATTCCCGTTTATGGAGTATTCTCCACTGCCGATAGCTTTAAACTCGATTCGAAATCGATCTCGACAAGGCGACGCATGAGTGGTTTCTGGCGGCAGCAATCGAAGTTTGATCCAGTGCCATTTCCGGCTTATTAGCTTCAGCTTCAGCTTCAGAATATCTTTCTAACGCTTTGGTCGGGGTGTCTGTCATAACCTTGACGCCCATTACTCTCCATTGAAATTCAATAAGAGCTCTAAAGGTTATGTTAAAAAGCCTCACAACCCGAAAGTAGGCTTGCTGTCAACCACTCACATTACAGATTAGGTTATTTACCTTTCCAGGAAACCTAGCAACTACCAAAGGCCAATATCTAATCTTTTGCATGAATCGATATTATCGTTCAACTATCGGCTCCCAACTTTCCCAATTGTGACTAATCTCCCCTTTATTTTGAGAAGGTGCTTCGAATCGAATTTCGAAAGTAGGATTGAAATCCAAATGCTCACCCCGATTAAGCATCGCTGGTCAGACAATTCCTTCACCGCCAAAAACTCGTTTTTCAAAATGGGAGGTGATCCGGACGCTCTTTCCAACGAGTACTTTTTCACCAAAGACCACATTAATGCTGCGTATTGTTCAGACCTCACTCGAAAAGGGACTTTGACATAAACCTCGTTTGCTAATCGACTCAGAGAGAAGTGAACCTTGAAATGGCTCAACGTCGGCAGTCGAGCTCCCGGATGGTTGAGCAAGGCAATTGATCTGCACTCTTCCAGAGGTATAAGTTCACTAGTAAAGTTTAGAATGTTTTTTTGGATTATTCTCGCAGTATCATCCGCACCAGGACCGACTTTCTGCGCAGATCCGAATGAATCTGGCATTATTCTAAAAACCGTCAGCTTCTTTGGGATGTTTGCAATCTCGAATCCGTTCATTTCGAGTCTCGACCAGAGTTCATAATCAGCGGCAAACCGAAACGATTCATCGTACCCTCCCAATTCGATAACTGCCTCTTTTCTCATTATAACACTGACGTGACATACAGGAACGTTGTGTAATAGGCGGAAACGAATATCTAGAGGCTCCACTGGATAATGTACGCTCTGGCGATTGCCCAAGTGATCTAAGCGGTGGGCCCACGTTCCGCAGACTGCAATATTTGGATTCCGCTGCATGAAATCATATTGACTCTGAAGCTTCCCTTGTAAATACAAATCATCCGCATCTATTCTGGCTATTAATGCGCTTTTTGCCATGTGAAGCCCGAGATTCAAAGAGCTGGTTTGACCGATATTCTTCTTGTTAAAATGGTATACAATTCTCGGGTCACCGAAAGCTTGGATCAGAGATGCCGTACCGTCTGTACTACCGTCATCAATTATGATGAATTCAAACTCCTTCATATTTTGAGACAGCACGCTTTCAATTGCTTGCTTCAAATACTTCTCGCCGTTAAACACGGCCATCAAGACAGATAGTTCGGGCGTATTCATTCCACGAAGAAGTTTGTATGGAGATTTAGCATTACTGTGATCGTATACGGTTCAGTCAATAATGGGAACACTAGCTCTTTGTACTCTCTATTCGATTCTTAGGAATCTTTCAGAACGTGGATACTAGTTTATAACTGCAATCTGGAAGAGACAGGTCAAGGTAACAAACAATCAATGACCATTCTAAGCAACACCCCGCCAACGTCGCTGAAGTTATTCATGTAGATGAGTCAATCATGAAATACTGCATTGCTCGCACAGTCTACAACCAAGAACTTTATTGCCAGAATGTCTTTAGCTAAAAGCCACCGCGTTTTATGTCTGAAACCTATCGTCCGTTCTCTTGACAAGGATCGTCAATCGTTACAATAAATGAGTCCTCTTGATTCTTGTCAGATTTGACGTCCGAACAGGCTGTTTCAAATATGAAGGCTATGCAATTCTTAAAACGGTTGTATTGAACAGCCACCTTTTCTGAGCATATTTACACTCGCCTATGCCGCAAGTACACCAAGCACAACTCTACCACCCTCGATCGTACCATTTGCATATTCTGGGGTCCGTACTGTTTTTCGCGATATTAGTAAATACCTCTGCGGGATACGTAAATCCGAGTTTCGTTGGTTCCTACGGCTCTTATGTTGGCCAGTTATCGTTCTGGGTAGTGCTGATCATAAGCACACTAATGGCCGTCTCCTACAAAAGAAGTTTGCATCTTCCAATTTTCATTTTAGTTACGCTGGTTTTGGCTACGCACCAGCTCCGTTTTGACAATGCCCAAATTGCATCACTCTACAGATTGCTGTTTTCTGTGTCCATAGCTACAGCAAGCGGTATATACGTCATAAAAGCCGACAAATATTATAGACGACTTCTCCACGTTTTCATCGTTACAAATTTCGTCTTATTAATATTGCAGAAACTCGGAATCTGGGAGTTTGTCCACTACTGGAATAGCTATTTCATGACTGAAAATCTCAGCTATAAAATTCAATTGAAGCCGATCTTATTTATACCAATTGAGCAGCTAACGGCAACTTTTCACCAAATACGACCTCCCGGCATATTTTACTCGAATTCTGTCAACGCCACCTTTTTAATCCTTGCACTAGCCTACAGGTTGGGTGGCGATTACAAGAGTTTTTCCTTCATTGATGTAGTTTTAATTCTTTCTACGATTTTGGCAGGCGCCAAAATTAGTATGTTGTTCTTAATATGTTGCTCGATAGCTTGCTTTGTGTTCAATTCCTCAACAAGTCGAGTGCAGATTAGCAAGTTTATTACTTTGATTCCGGTTCTCTGGTTGTTCTCATATCTATTCTTTCCCGGGGCGATGGACTATGCTTACAGCCTAGAAATGCTAGTATTTTCAATTGGAATCCGGGTTTCCGATCTATTGTTGTCTTTCAATGTGAATCCCGACTTTATGGTCGGATACTTGGTCGGTAATGTCCAGGACTCAACATTGGGACGACTTTACTCTGACAATACGGCGATCGGAGGTAGGTCAGGGTTGAGACTACTGATCATCGGATTGCCTGTTCTTGCGTTTCTGTTTGTGCGGTTATACAAAAAAGCTAAAAACAGCGGCTCGTATTCTTCCGAACAGAAGAGAGCTATGTATCTCTTCTTTGGCTTCATTTTCACGTTTGCAGGGACCAACCTTTTAGGGTCAACGCTTGTCGCTTTTATGGTAGGCCCAATTATGGCAGTCCTGATTTCAGGAAGACGGTCTAGCACATGAATAACCCGGTGCGATGTCAGCGATAGATCTACCTCGATTGCCGGGCTCTCTCGGCTAACGTTATCGACTATCGTAAAACACCGGAAATTTTGGCCATTCGCCAATTCGTCATGAACAAAATCCATAGACCAGTGCTCATTTAGCTTGGTAGGTGTGGATCTTTCCATACGAACAATCACAGATCTGCTCTTGCGCTTCCTCTTACGCAATTTGAGACCCTCTTCCAGGTATATCATCTGTACGGTTTTATGATTCACTTTCCACCCTTCCCGCTTCAACAGGATATGCAATCGCCGGTAACCATAGCGAATATGTTGATAGGCCAGATCTCGAAGACGGATCCGTAGTAACGTCCATTCATTGGGGTTTGGTTGTTTAAACCAGGCTGAACGAGAGAATCCAGCCAGCCTACAGGCACGACTTGTATTCAACTCGAAGCCTTCGATAAAAAACTCCACGAGTTTACGTCTCTGAGCTGGCCTTAAAGCTTTTTTGCTATGACCTCTTGCAGCATATGCTTGTCAAGAGAGAGGTCTACTACCAGCCGTTTGAGACGAGCATTTTCCTTTTCCAACTGCTTGAGTCGTCGCAATTCAGCAATCCCCATTCCTTGGTACTTGCGACGCCACGTATAAAAAGTATTTTGGCTCACACCTACTTCGCGACAAACATCTGCGACAGTCTTGCCAGACTCCGCTTGGCGCAACGTATAGGCTATCTGCTCCTCGGTAAAACGTCTCCTTTTCATTGGTCCCCCTTGGGAATATGGGAGGCCTCAATTGTAACGAATTCCTAACTTTCCATGTGTCCGTTTTTCCGGGGTCAGATCACCCTGAAGAAGCCAGTCTGAAAGAGTTTATAATCCTAGTGAAGAGCCCACCGTTAACAATAGGCTCGCAACTTTCATCAATCTCACAAATCGCTCCAATACCTAGCACATCTTGACGTAGTCGAATCGAAGTCTCCTGCCTTGAAGCTGGTCAGTCCGGGGAGAAACTGTCAAGATGAAGTATTGATTGACCGAAATACCTGCCTTCCTTCATCTTTCAGCCTCACAGTTCCAGTTATCGAGACTGTGTTATTCCACTAAATGCGATTTCGTGATTCATCTATTTAGTAGCAGCTAAATGTCTCAGACGGAGCCGAGCTTAGAGACGACCCTCAACAATTTTCGAGAAACCCAGTTTCTCCAATATCATGAGCAGATTCCCTTTTGTGAGCACACGTATCTGTACGCCGATCCACAGGTAGGCAGACAATCCGACTAGCTTAAGCAGCAGCCGCAACCAATAGACTACTTCATAGGCACCAGACAACATCACTGAAAAGGTCGACAGTATCAGCACCCCGTAAATCATCGCGATTCGTTTGTATTCCCACTCTATTCGGTAATAGTGCTGCGAGACTATGAATGATATGGTTCCGGATAAGACGGCAGCAATCAGCGTTGCCCATGCAGCCCCGATAGCTCCCCATCGAATTATGAAAGGAATATTGAAAGCAACATTCAATCCGATTGACAACAGAAGCAGGAGCGCGTTTATTCCGGTTCTTTTGGCATAGATTAACTGGGGCTGTTTAGCGAAGAAGTACGAACTGTATACGATTGCCAGAATAGCAATGATGTCTACCGCACCCTGGTAGGAAGCCGGAGCCAGCACAAACATCACTTCCTCTGCGAACAGAGATATCCCCAAACTGAACGCAACGGAAACATATAAGAAGGGCGTGAGATATTCTCCAACAGACCTCCCCCCCTTTTCACCCAGCTCGAACATTCTTTTGTATACCTGTGGTGAATAGATGTTTTGTACAACCGTCATCAGCGTGAAAACGATGTAGGAAATCTTCTGCCCGATACTGTAAATGCCCACCTCTCCGACCGTGTTGAGCAAACGAATCATATATTTGTCAAACTGATTTGAAATGGCACCGAATAAGATCTTGGGAGTCAGCGGCAGACTGATTCTCAGGGATCTTCTTAGGGAGTTAGCATCGAGCAGTAGGGGGAGGCGAATACTGAAGTGAACCGACAGGATTACGAACATGGTACCGTGGGCAAAAAGAGGTCCCCAAATCAATCCTATCAAACCCAGATCGGCCCCTACAACGAAGAACAAGGAAAGCGTGGCTGCCAGGACGGTAGAGGTGATGGTGCATATCGACCAGGCCCGGGCGTTTTCCGAATTCTTGAAGTAGATCAAATAGTAATTATTGAGCCGCAGCAAACAAATAGAAATCAACGACCACAAAAGGAGATTACCATATTCTGTGGAGCCCACAATAGCTCTGGACAGAGGATCCCGGAACACAAAGGTGAGAAAAATAAATGCGAAGCTAGAACTGGCAACAAACGCTAAGGTCGTGAACAACAGTCCCGATCTACTGACATCATCTCGACCCTCGAAAAAATTCCTCTCGTACCCTGTGGTCAGTCCAAAATTTGCGATTCCAATCACTATCTGGGCATAAATCTGCAGCAATGCCAACACACCATAATCCGTTGGTGTAAGAAACCTGGTAAATACCGGTAGTGTGACCAGCGGAACGACAATGCTGAACACCATGGGAATCAAGTAGATCAAACCATTCCTTACTTGCATTTCTTTCGATGCATTCGACAGGTTTGTCATCTTGCTAAATCACCAGAATGGATTAATAAGTGAGCTCGGCGGACGTCAGCGTGGAATATCGGAAACCAGCGATCGCCATCTGGGCAGCTCATTATCAAGAAAAAAGTACTGGGAAGTGTCCTCATGAACAGATTTTGCTGACTCCATGATCGCTTTCGGCAGATCGTTGGACGTTGACACGAACTTAATCCCGGGAAGACCAACCAGTGGGCTCATATTGAAAGAATCAGGATTCAACATCTGTACCACCGGAATATGGGAGCAGTAGGCATCAACGGATGCCGACGTGATAGGACCTGCGAATACAACGTTACAGTCCGAAAGGGCGTCGGAAATTGACCCATCGAAAATGGAGATGTCGGCGCCGAGCAGCGTATACGCTCCGATTCCGAGCGCAGGGTGTGGTTTGAAAACTACCTTTGAGTCCGAAGGAAGAGCCGGAATAGCAGCTTTAATCCACGAAAGGAGTTTTTCATTGGTGTCCACAGTTACTTCACCAACGACGAGGATTCTTAGGTGATTCGGTTGTTGATTACGGTCCGACGCTTTCAATCTTGATCGGTTCAAATAAAGAAAGCGAAGAGCCTCGACGACACGAATATTCGATTCTGGACAGCCTGAATTCACCAAGTTCAGCATCGATACAGGCCCGTTTGGACTTGTCTTGTCCGGTGCAGGAGCTCGAAGATTGAGCGGCAAGTCGAAATTGTCTGGGTGGAAATGATATCTAAGATCCCAGTATCGAATGGTGGAATGTGGGACTCCAATAATTTCACCGTGACCGTACCTTTTCCATGCGTACAAAAGTGATATCTCCCAGGGTTGGTTTTCTTGCAGATATACGCCCATTTTCTGAATCGGCAGTTGCTCGCAGATATTCTCAAAAAGGCGCAAATAGATACAATTCCTGAATGCACGCGGACCAACTAAGGAGGCGCGGTATTCGTCCCTGAAAAGGGGCCACAAGTCCATCTGGGATCCTTCGGGTCGAACAAAATTTTGCCCCCAAATGACTAACCGGGACTTGAATATCAATCGGCAATAATCTCGCAGTGCGCCAATGAACACACCAACAGAAAGTTGGCCTTCAACCATCGAGTGATTTTGAAGGCCGTTTGGCCCTCGATTAAACGCTTCAATCAATCCTGATGCTTCAGAATACGTTTTCGTCCGTCTGTGTTCGTAAAACAGGTGCAACCAGTTTGTCTGAATCTTTTCAGATTTTAGCATCGGCACGAGCTCTGTCCAATAGTTCGATCTGAAAACTTGTCCGTTGTCGCCTCGTAGATGCGTCAGGATGTCAAAAAAGCTGATATCAGAATTGAATGATTCAACTGAAACGGGGCGGCTGAACACCGCCTTCAAATGCTTCGAAAAATACCAGATCATAAACGCCACAGTACGCACCATGTGTGGTGCCTTCTTTACCACCCGTCGCCAAAACCCATTCTTAAGACGCAATAGCGGATGAGGTACCCTAACACAGCGTATATCGTTCTTATGACAGAAATCTAAGAGAATTTGAGCCACGTCCTCGTTTTGAGTATGAACTTCCAATTCGCTCGCTTCCTTGATTCCGGAAATGCGCTCAAACTCTAGAATCTTGATCGCTTGAATTATTACCGAGTCTGCCGCTTCAGTGAATTTCTGAGCCAATGAAGTCATCCACCAGTACGAAAGATCGTCGCGCATGCGAAGCTGGTCGACGACGGATCTACCGTTTATTTCCTGGCTGCCCAACCGACATATCCACTTCAAGTACTGAGTTCGCGTCTCTCCTGGATCAAGATCAATCCGCGATGGAATTGAAACGATGTTAGTCCCATCCCCGGCTTGTCCGTACGCTCGCCAGAGAATCAACCTATTCTCAGTAGGAACGGGCAAATTGGGTACGTCCCAAAAAATCCACTTCGTTTGTTGCTGTGGCATGCTCGGCCTTTTGGCTCTTATTTGGGATTTCCGGAATCATGCATAGCAAATAAGGCTGGTCTGATCAATACGTGAATCAGAAGCGTTAGAAACACAAACTCTGATGGAGGACGTCGGGACCCAGATAGACATTCATTTCGTTGCGCCTGACTGAATCATCATGAGTTTCTCAACTGCGATCAAGTCTTCGGGGGTATCCACTGCGACTGTTTGATAGGCCGTGGGCACCATCTTGACACCGAAACCATGCTCTAGAATGCGCATCATGTCGACAGATTCTTGTACCTCCAAAGATGTAGGTTCCAACGCGCAATATCTCAGAAGGAAATCCCTTCGAAAGGGAATGATGCAGACTTGCTTCCAGAATGTATGAGCTGAGAAATCCTTGGTCGTTGGAATCGGTCTTCTGGAAAAATAGAGCGCGTTGTGCTCCAGGTCGAACACTACTTTTATACAATTTGGATTGAGATATTCGGCTTCCGACTCGATTTCAGAGGTAAGGTTGATGACATTTATGGATTCGTCGGTCAAAAGAGGTGTGACCGCTTCGGAAATCATGTTGGGATTGATCAGCGGTTCGTCGCCCTGAACCATCACGACCACATCATATTGGACACCCTGCTCTTCTTCGAGAATTTTGAGAGCTTCAGCACATCGGTCCGATGCCCTTTCATGAGTCGGCGCCGTCATTGTGGCGTTTCCGCCGATTGATTCAATGTAGTCAAATATTTCTTGATCGCAGGTCGCTACAACCGTCAGATCCGATAAGGACGATTTAGCGCTTCGCTCGTAAACGTGACCGATCATCGGCTTGCCAGCGATATTAGCCATGGGTTTTCCCGGGAAGCGTGAGCTTCCCATTCTAGCCGGAATAACTGTAACTGTGAGCATAATATAATTATGGTTTTCGACAGACGGCCCACATATGGGAACTGTATCCTGCCTCGGAAATGAATGTCTGCATGTTGGCGCGTACGTTCTCCGTGGCATGGTCTAAAAATGTGTTCCAGAACCGATCAGAGATTTCCGTTTTAGAGTTGTTCATGATGTCAACGTCCAACTTCCCGGGCGTAGTTATTTCCAGAACTTCCAGGTCCATACTCTCCAGGAAATACCGTGTGCATCGGGGATTGAAAAAATTCAGATGGTGCGGTGGAGTAACCGATTTTGAATTCTCCCAGAGAACCTGAATGTCCAGCCCCGTACCCGAAAGTGTCGAAAAAATGAACAAGTCACCCGATTTCATTAACTCTGACAAGTGTTGAACAAATGATTCTGGCTCTACCAGATGCTCGAACAACTCAAAACTCACAAATGAGTGAGGGCCTTCCCCTATATCCGAAATTTCAATATCCTCCAGAAACTTGGACACCACCGATAACCCTCTTGATCTGCAAACATCCGCCAAATCGGGGCCCGGCTCAACGACGATTACCGAACAATCTCCGATCTTTTGATATTCTTCCGCGAAAATGCCATAACCTCCTCCGATATCTACCACAGATTGAGTTTCCGGGCCAAAGCGGGCAATCATATCACGGATCATTTTCGCTTTGGGTTTCCATAGTTTTTCTCTTCGGGCATCAGCAGTTTTCTTATAAAACGTGGACGCCCAGTATCGAATGGAGTCCGATTCCTTATAATATTTGTCAAATGCATCTTTCTTGGGCCGGGGACTGACATACAGACACTGACAATTAGGGCACACTTCATATGAAAATCCGTGCTTGTCGAACGTCCATTCCCCTTCTTCCCCACAGGCTGGACACTCTACCGGTGTGCGCTCTCCGTTAAAGAACTTCTTTACATCGTTCTCAGAAAGTCTGAGGTATTCTGCAAATATGTCCAGTGGTCTTATTTCTGATTCTTTCAATGTAGTCCGTCCAGTTGCCTGGATTTTCGTGCAAATATGTAGGGATTAGCAATTAATGCTGGCCGTCCGAGTTCCACTTATATGATTCTGGCATACGTGTGAGGTGCGCCGACATCAATCCTTCATAAGCATCTCATTTTCACGTATGAATCCTGCATTAAAAGGTAAACCACAAGCTCTTTATTGTCTGATGGTCGATCTGGTTTCCCAGTCTGCCTATTCGGGACTCGTATCCGGAATTCTTGACGACTCGTGGAGAAAAACTGCATCGATGGAATATGCAATAAACTGATATCCCTCTGCTACTCGTTGACTCAATTCTTGGACAGATGGGTGAACAACGTGTAATCCATAGGGGGTTCCTGCTTTGACACACGCCCGTTTGATGGTGTCCATGGCATTCTTAAATCGATCATCCAGAAACTCTCCCGTAATCCCGAGCGAAGCTGATAAATCATACGGACCGATCATTACAGCGTCGAGGCCCTCTACTTCCAAAATATCTTCAATGGAGTTCATTGCCGAAACCGATTCCAGCATAGCGACCACGAGAGGAGCTTGTGCTTCTGAGCGATAGATGTCAAAATTTTTCCCAAACAGATTCGCTCTTGAAAACCCCACGCCCCGCTTTCCGGCCGGTGGCCACCGGCTCGAGTCTACAGCAACTTTAAGCTGATCAGCGCTTGAAATCGATGGTAGGATCACTCCACCGGCTCCTGCATCCAAAGCCTGCTTGCAAGCATCAGGGTTGGCCGATATCAAGCGTGCCATGGGAAGCGTTCCACCCGCTTCGAGGGAACGGAACAGATCTGGAAGCTGGTGTGGACTGATCGATCCATGCTCGAGATCCAGGGCAATCCAATCGTACCCTGAATTACCCATGATCTCTGCAATGGATGTATGAGGAATCTGGATCCAGCTGCCAACGGACGGCCGTCCATCCTTCAACTTTTCCCTGATGATGTCAATCTTTTTCAATCTATCCATAAGTCCGTAAAATCCGATATGATTGGTCCGTCAAATGAGCGAGTCATCAGCTCATTGTGTTGGTGTGATCGCAGAATAAAGGGAACCTTAGCTTCCTGTGCAGCGACAAGATCTGAATTCGAATCCCCAATAAAAAAGCATTGGTCCAACGAAATTTTTCGACTCTCCGCCTCATATTGGATGGCCTGACCTTTTTTGGTTGGGCTTCCGAATATGGAATCAAACAAATGTAAGATTCCGATCTGGTCCATAATTTCCTCCATCTCTTGTTGCGGCGTCGCCGAAACGATCACAAATTGTTGATGACGGGATCGGACATTCAAATAGTCCAAAACACCAGGAACCCATTCCGAATCGATTACGAGCTGTTTAACTATTACTGAATATTCGGCACAGTAATGTTCGATGGCAGCACCATCGGCCTCAACACGTGCCCATTCCAGATAAAGAGGAATCTTTTCGAACCTGGACATACCTCCATGTGTCAACTGATGACGCATGACTTTTTTCCGGATGTCCTCTCCGAACGAACTGAACAGGATAGAAAAACCCTCTGCCTTTATGGGTACGGACTCTTTGATGACCCCATCAAAATCCAGAAAAAGTACAGGACTGCTCAACAATTTAGAAGGATCGAATTTCACAGTACTCCGGGTTCGTGTTTCGAATCTCCTATCCATCGACCCTTGTGTGCTGCTTTCGTGTAGCTCCTCAGGTAATATTGATAACACAGCAGAACTCGTTTAAGGTAATAGAAGGCATTGAATGCACAGGTCACTGCCTTCCGACTCAAATTCTTGCCTTCCACGTTCTTGATGTACGACCAGCTTAGAAACCTAGCCTCGTAACGCAGCGGCAAAGGGATGATGAATGGCATGAGTATCCATTGCCAAAAGTTTCTCGGAATCGCCTTATAACCATAATTGAGGAGTCTTTCATACATCAAAAAATTGAGCATGACCTGGTCTTTGGTAGTCAAACGTTCCTTCCATCCGTTGTATGTTCGATTTGGTGTCCATTTTGCGGCGGGAATCTTCCTGCCTGATACGCGGTCTCCATACCAGAGTAGGCCCTGCCAGGTTGATTGCAAAACAGATTCTTCAAACCGTATACCCAACCACGAACACAGCAATTTCAATGACTCCTCTCGGGGTAAATCCTCGAGTCGCATGGCACGACAGGAGCGGCCCCAACCGGCAAAAGGCGCTGTATCTTCGATGATCCGTTTCACATAAATGTAAAGATGCCTGCCGGTATCGTGACGCCGACTGTAATTTCGCCAATTTTCTATTCCAGAAACGAGTGTGGCGCGGGGGTCCCGCGTTGTAATTAGAACCAATGACTCAGGAAAGTCCTGCAGAAATATTTTTGATTCACTGGCATGATGGGCATGATGCATCAATACCTTTGCGTTCAGGATATCCATCCCCGAACAGACATGATATGCGCCATACAATGAAATAAGAATCGAGGATGGGCGTCGGTCCATTTCATTGGCCAATCCGATCGCAATTCGCCGAAATTCGTTCAGGTCAATTGAAATCGCTTCTGAGCCTGTGATTCCAAGACGATCCTTTCCTTCAGTCAGGTCGTATCGAGATTTGAAACGTTCAATATTGAGCCCGATAAATTCTTCGACCACGTCTTCGACATCGTAATCGTCTAATTTCAGGCATTTTGATCGAAGGAGAAAATCTGTGTAAAAAAACAAACTTCCGTTGAACACAACCACTTCGGGATGCGAGTCAAGGAGGCCCTGAAGAAAATCTGACCCCGTCCTTCCCGTTGTGATCAAGACGACCGTATCCAGCGATTCGAGGTGATTCGCCAGATCTGTATATGAAACGTTCAAAGAGGAGATGGCTATCGCTTGTGAGAAGTGAGATTCGATTCCAGTCGCTGAAGGTACAAAGCGCCCCGCGAATCTGCCTGCCATTTCAAGCCGATTCTGTATCCACTCGCAATGAAGACATCGAAGCCTATTCATCTAAAGTACATAGAGCATCGAATCACATTTTCAAGTCAGGAGCAAAGCATTCAACTACAATTACTGCATATCTGATGGCTGCCCACTTGTCTTCGTTTCACTCACTTCTTCTATTAATTGGAGCAGTCCTTGGCCAAGGTCGACATGAACTGGAGGGACATACTTTAGCCCGGTGTGGGATTCATATGCGTATGGAGTTCTTACATAGTGACCTTCTGAGTGAGTTTCAGTAAACCAGATCTCTCCTTCTATTCCAAGAATCTCAGACAACATTTTGAGTAAATCAGCCACACGCATGGGTTCCTGACCGGTCAACACAAGGTGTTTGTTCTTGAATGAGTCTTCCAAGGCAGTAACGCTGGCTTGAGCTGCGTCTGTTACGTGAATATAGTCACGCATGGCCTCTTTGCTTCCTTCATAGCTTACTACCGATGATTCAACCGCTCTTTTTACGATTCGGCGAAGCCCATTGTTTGCACCTGCCCTCGGACCATATAGCGAACCATACCTGAGAATGGTGTAGTCAAGACCATATTTGCGAAAATACTCCCGCACATATTCTTCGGCTGCCAGTTTGCTGCATCGATAAAAACCGCCAGCTCTACTATTTACATAGACTGTGCTGGCGTACATGAACCTCTTTACACCTTGTTTCTGGCATTCTTCTAACACATTAACATTGCCCAAAACATTGATTCGAGCTGTTTCTATGGGCTGAACCAACGCCTGTTCAAGATCGGCTAACGCAGCAAAATTGTATACGATGTCGCAGCCGGACACCGCTTCTCTGACGACTTCAGGATCCACAACATCACCCTCCACGAACTCATATTCCGGCTGCATCCAAGAGGATCGGTTCAGGTCTAGAATCCGCACGCCATAACCGGCACGAAAAAGAGCATCGGCCACATGGCTTCCAAGAAATCCAGCCCCGCCAACAACAAGAACCTTTTTCTTCATGTTACTCTTTGTCATTTTTTAAGGCTTGTAAATTATATTCTTCCTCAGGAACGAGAGAAATGCATGGTTCACCTGTTGCAAACCGGACGACTTCCTGAGTTGCTTCGTATTCCATACGGAATCTGCAGTCAATGGACATGGAGCCCATGTGAGCGGTCAATAAGCAATTCTGAAGTCTCCTGAGTTCTCCATCATAAGGTTCCATTTCGAAGACGTCTATCGCAGCACCGAGAATTTGATTGGCCTTCAAAGCATCGGCAAGATCAGTCTCATCTATGATTCCGCCCCTGGCAGTATTCACGAGCACTGATGATTCTTTCATGAGGCTAATTTCCCGCGCCGAAATCATGCTTTTGGTGGAGGGTGTGAGTGGAACGTGAAGACTCACAATATCGCACGTGCGCAAGATATCATCCAGATCTGTAAACTCGTAGGTCAAGTCTGGAACGGCTCTCAATTCCGAGTTGGAATCGTGGACCAACACCCGCTTGACTCCCATACGATTCAAGATCTTGCACACTCTTCCTCCTATCCTCCCGAGACCAACCAATCCCACGCTCACTTCAGTCAATCGCCTTCCCTGTCTTCTTTCCCATACTCCGTCGTGCAAATCTGAATTCGCCTGATAAATACCGCGCAACAAACTGATCATTAGTCCGATACTCAAATCTGCTACGGCTGGAGCCGGTGCTTCGGGTGTGTAGCTGACGGAAATTCGTTTCTCACGAGCATAACACAGATCTACACTGTCCAAACCCACCCCAACCCGAGATATCAGCTTGAGCCTCTTGGCATTGTTCATTACCAGCGGTCCAATGGGCTCTGTTCCTGCGATCAAAAAGTCGTAATCCGGAACGAGCTCAGCGAGTTCCGCTTCCTTCAGTTTCCGTCCCAATGGATTGATCACATACTCGATGCCGGCCGAATCGAGCAGGTCCAAATGACTTGAATCCTCTTGCGCGAACGGAACCGTTGTAACGAGAACTTTCATGTTTCTGCCTATCTTACACATTACTTAAGAAAGGAGTATCGACGAACCAGGTCGCGCCAAATGCCAGTTTGGAAGGCATGTCCCGCGCTCGAATGTCTTCTGAGTGCAGCCATTGGACAACTAGCCCTTTCGATTCTCCAGGAGCGAGAACAAATATATTCTTAGCATTGGTGATTACAGCCGGCGCCACGGAAATTCGATCAAAGGGAGCATATGGAGCCTTTGCATAAACAGCTTTTCGATCCGTTTCGATCTCATTTCCGGGAAACAAGGATGCGACGTGTCCATCATCTCCCAGCCCCAAGATTACAATGTCCACAGAATCCGGCAACAGCGCATCATATCTGGCAACGGAATCCATAATACTGCCCCCAGCATACATTTTGTTCACCTCAAACCGGAAAGCTGACCAGCGACTCAAAAGGGCACGCGATGCCAGGTAGTAGTTACTTTCCTCGTCGGTTTCAGGCACACAACGTTCATCCGTAAAATAAAACTGCACCCTAGCTTCCCAACTGCTTACGGGAAGCGTCCTCCAATGTCCATACAACTTTTTGGCGCTTCTTCCTCCCGTCAACATGATGCTGCAAGAGCCAAAGTTTTGAAGCACCGAATTAACCCGTGAATGGACGTATTCCGCCGCTCGCTGAGCCCATTCAATCTCTGCGAAGTACTTGATATCCCCAATTTTACTATTCATTAGTTGTCTGAAGGTCGACTGAATGTTTTGGTGTGACACGCATGCATCTGTCTAGAACGAAAGAAGTAGTCAAGCGAGTACGAAGCCTGGCGTTTTGTTAAGTGAGCATGATTCTTCTGAATTATTCGCAATCAAGTTGTTGCCTGTAGAGTCAGACCCCAACCGTATTCATTCCCTCGAATCTGCTCTTTTGATTCGCTTCCCGTTCTGAATAAACTTTCCTAACTCCGGAATCCAGAATCATCCAATGAATGAACCCTTGTACATGTCAAATACGAGCTTTACACACTCTTCCGGAAACTTACCGACAGCCGTCTCTTCTGATAGTTGGATGCCACTAACGCCGCTGTTAATGGCCTCGTGCAAGCCCATCAGTTCGGCAATCAACGGAATCGGTTGGGTTTCCATGTTTTTGAGGAACTGAGTGGCCAGGAAAATCTGTTTTTTGGCCCGCAGGGCAGCCTGAATGACACGCTGCTGAGTAACGGCTATTTTCAATATCCCGATATCAGCGGAAAGATCGCCTCTATCGATATTGACCACATCAACTTCCTGAAAAATGTAACCTAGGTTTTCCAGAGCTGCGGCCGTTTCAATTTTAGCAAATATGGTCACGCCCGGAAGAGGAAAGCCTATCCGTTTTTTTGCGATTCGAACATCTTCTGCGTTTCGGACAAACGAGAGCGATATGATGTCGACATTATGCTCCAGCGCCGCATCGATCAACAATTCGTCATGTTCGAACAGAAACGGGAGGTGTTCATTCACACCACGGGCATGAAGCCCCTTCCTCGTTTCGAGGACACCGTCCGATATGGAAAGCAATGTTACCGTTTCGTCAGCAATGGAAACAACTTCAAGACGGTAGATAGAATCGTTGGCGAACAACGTGTCTCCCACTTTCAGATATCTCCAGAAATCAGGATAATTGACATCCGAGCTCTTTAATTCGAATGTCTCGTTCTTCGTTAAAGTGACGGGCCCATCATCAAACTTGGTTCGAACTTTATTGCCAGGCAGATCGAGCATAATTCGGGCATCTGGTATGGCCGAGCGAATCAATTCCGTAATTTTTGCAACATCATCTGGAAACACGTGGGCACCGTTGATTCTGTAGATGCAGGGACCATGTCGGTCGATGTTCTTAATCATTTCAGGGTCCATTGACCCGGGACCGATCGTTGCGATTACTGAAAAATCCATTAATCTGTGGTATTCGTGCTCAGTGGGAAAAAACAGGGACCCCGGCGCAAACTTCAGCTTGCGCCGCGTCCTTCGTCAGCGGACAAACAAATCGTCCTGTTCTTGTTTGTGAATTAAAACGTCAGCGATTTCAGGCCGCATAATCTCGGCCGGAGGACGTTGCCCATCTTTGAGCAACTGTCGAATCTGAGTACCGGACACGTGTAAAGCATGTTGGTGGAGATGCGGACAAATATTTTCTGTTACGATCGCGGCACATTTGGTGCAATAATACGGACCAGCCAATGCCAGAATCGATATGCCCAAGTTTGGTGTGTCCCTGCACAATTTCTGAGATTCGTATTTCCCATAGTAATTACCTACACCCGCGTGGTCACGGCCTACTATGAAATGGGTGCAACCGAAATTTTTACGGATGATGGCATGAAAAACGGCTTCTCTTGGACCTGCGTATCGCATCGGTGTCACCAGAGCTCCGAGTAGCGCCTTGTTTTCGGGGAAAAAT
>Ga0114932_10002116_pt1 | contig 21410 bp, 25 predicted proteins | sample 2SBtaG_2_FD_87286 | JGI IMG/M metagenome (GOLD analysis project Ga0114932, IMG submission 87286) | Deep subsurface microbial communities from Kolumbo volcano to uncover new lineages of life (NeLLi) - 2SBTROV12_ACTIVE470 metaG | ecosystem: Environmental > Aquatic > Marine > Volcanic ... | reverse complement strand
GGCTTCGTTCCACGCTTCCTCCAGACGATTCGTCACCTCTGCGCCCTTGCGCTTCCCTTCCCTCGCTGGGACCTGCTCGGGGGAGGACTTCCACCTCCTAGGCAGCGCCCGTGACGGGCGCACAACGAAGACGGGCCAGCGCAAAGCGCTGGCCCGTCTTCGTTTCTCACTGGTTCAGCAGCGCCAAAGGCGCTGATCAACCAACTAGCCGGCGTAGTTCCACTTCTCTTTGTTCGCGGAGATCTGATCGGGGGTCGGCACGTCGACCTCCTCGCGCTCCGGAACTTCGAAGTCGTCGCGCTCGTCGACGATCTTCGCGTTCTCCGCGACGTCGGCTTCGAAGACGCTCGGGACCTGCTCGTCTTCGAAGATCGCCTCCCAGGGGCACTCCGGCTCACAGACGCCGCAGTTGATGCACTCCTCGGGATCGATGTAGAGCTGGTTTTCGTAGCCGTTGGCGTCGCCCTTGTTCTTGTGCTGAACGATGCAATCGACGGGGCAGACCTCGACGCATGCCATGTCCACACAGTCTCTACACATTCGGGTGATCACCCAGGCCATTCGAAATCCCTCTCTGCTGATTCGCCGGCGCGACGCTCGTCTTCGGTGACTTGCGCGGCGGCGTTGTCTTTGGCGTGTCCCCACCGAACGCCTGTCGGTCGGGCCTCGCAACGTTAGCGAGCCCTCGAACGCGGTCTAGACCCGCTCGGGGACCCTCGCGCGCGAAGTTCGCGCACCCGTTGCTACTTCAGCTTCGTCTCTTTGTAGAGGACGTGCTTGCGGACGACGGGGTCGTACTTCTTGAACTCGAGCTTGTTCGGCGTGTTCGTGCGGTTCTTCGAGGTCGTGTAGAAATGCCCCGTTCCCGCGGTCGACTCGAGCTTGATCTGCTCTCGCTTGCCCTTGGCCATGGTCGTGTCTCCTCGGAAGGCGCGGCGGCGTCCGCCGCGCTCGTTCGGGCCTACGGCTCCGGAACCGGATCTCCGCCGCGCGCGAACACGCGAACCTTCTTGCCGTCGCGCTCTTCGAAGCGAATGCGGGAGGGCTTGTTGTCCGAGGGGTTCACGAGCATCACGTTGGACGCGTCTATGAAGCCCTCGGTCTCGACGATGCCGCCTTCACGGGCGCCGCTGCGGCCCGGGCGAAGGTGGCGCTTCTGCAGGCGCACGCCTTCGACGCGGACGCGGCCCTTCTGCGGATCGACGGCGATCACCCTGCCCTGCACGGGCGGGTTCGCGGACGCGCCGACGCCGCTCACGACCTGGACGAGGTCGCCTCTTCGGATCTTCTGCATGCGTGGTTACCTGCCTCCGGCCGGGAGGGGCCGGGAAAGAGCGCCTATGTATCCGTGAAACTTGGGCTTTCGTCAAGGCCCCATGGGGCGAAAAAGCGCCGAATCGGGCTGTGGAATACGTCGCGGAGTCCGTCGGATCGGACGAGCGGCGGAGGGACCGTAGGGTACTCTCGCGCCGCCTGAAATCGGAGGGGCGAGATGCGCAAGGTGCTGCTGGGAATCGCGATCGTGGGGGTGCTCGCTGGCATCGGGGCCTGCTTCCTCTTGCCGGTGGTTCGCGGGCCGATCGTGGCCCAGATGACCGGTCGCGGGATCGAAGCCCCGTCCGAGGACACCGTCGAGAGCCGCTACCGGGCCGCCGCCGGCTACCAGGTCGAGCTCTTCGCGAGCGGCGTCAAGAACGCCCGGTTCATGCGCTTCAGCCCGGGTGGGGACCTGCTGGTCAGCCAGCCCCGCCAGGGCGCGATCCTCCACGTCCTCCGGGACGCCGACGGCGATGGCCGCTCCGACGGCCAGCGGGTCCTGATCGACGGCCTCGACCGCCCCCATGGCCTCGATTTCCGGGACGGCCACCTCTATCTGGGCGAGACCGGCGCGGTGGCCCGCGTCCCGATCGCCGAGGACGGCCCCGACACGATCCGGGTCACCGGCCCGGTCGAGCGGATCGTCGAGGGCATCCCGCCGGGCGGTGGCCACTGGACCCGGACCCTCCGCTTCGGCCCCGACGGCGGCCTCTACGTCCACGTCGGCTCGAGCTGCAACGTCTGCGAGGAAGAGGATCCCCGGCGCGCTGCGCTGCTCCGCTACGAGCCCGACGGCAGCGGCGAGGAAATCTACGCCGCAGGCCTCCGCAACGCGGTCGGCTTCGACTGGCAGCCCGGATCGAACGATCTCTACATGACCGACAACGGCCGCGACCTGCTGGGCGACGACTATCCGCCCTGCGAGCTGAACAAGGTCGAGCGCGGCGGCTTCTATGGCTGGCCCTTCGCGAACGGGTTCGGGGACGCCGATCCGGATTTCGGGCCCGGCAACGAAGACCACGTCGCGAGGACGATCTCGCCGGCCCACGGCTTCCGCGCGCACAACGCGCCCCTCGGCATCACGTTCCTGCGCCACGCAACCACGCCGCCGGCGCTCCAGGGCGCCGCCCTCGTCGCGCTCCACGGCTCCTGGAATCGCTCGGTGCTCGATGGCTACAAGGTCGTTTCGCTCCACTGGAACGCGGACGGCTCGATCGACGAGCGCGACTTCCTGACCGGCTTCGAGGTCGACGAGGACGTGATCGGGCGCCCGGTCGACGTGATCGAGGGCCCGGACGGATCGATCTACGTGACCGACGACTACGCCGGCTCGATCTTTCGCGTGCACCGGGGACCCGCCCGCGCGGCGAGCGCGGCGGCGCCTGTGCCGAAGCCGATGCCGACCGCGCACGACGAAGGCCCGGAGACGAACCCGCTCGCCGCCCTCGACGGCGATGCCCAGGAAGCCCTCGACCAGGCGGGCTACGCGCTGTTCCAGCAGCACGCCTGCGGCACCTGCCATCTCGCCGAGCAAGCCAGCGCCGGGATCGTGACGAAGCCCCTCGCAGGACTCGGCGCGAAGTACTCCCTCGACTCGCTCACGGGCTTCTTCCTGTCGCCGACGCCGCCGATGCCGGCCATCGAGCTGTCGGAGGAGGAGCGCCGGGCGCTCGCCGTGCACCTGCTGTCGCGCTTCGAGTAACCCGCCGTCGCGTCAGCGATGGTGGTGCGTGAAGACGCCGCCTTCGCGCCGCTCCGTCACGAGGAGTCCGCCGTCCTCCAGGCAATCGAGGGCGCCGATCAGGAGCAGGAGTTGCGCGCGCAACTCGTCGCCCGTTGCCTCGCCCGGGAAGAGCGCCTTCCAGAGATCGAAGGCGGTGACCTCCTGCCCCATCGCCGCCAGACTGCGCAGCCCCCGATCGATCCGCTGCAACCGCACGTCGTAGTGGAGCAGCGTGGCGCGAATCGCGCGCTCCGCTCGAGTGAGCGGCGGGCCATAGCCCGGCAGGATCGTCCTCACCGGTCGACGGCGCAGCCGTCGCAGGGTCGCGCGCATCTCGACCAGGCCGCGGAAGCGCGGACGTCGGCGGAGTCGATCGCCCGGATCCGGTGCCCCCTCCATGTAGAAGTTCTCCGCGTGCGGGATCGCCTGGGCCATCACCTGGTCGCCGGTGAACAACAGGCCGATCTCGGCGTCCTCGAGCAGCACGTGCCCGGGCGTGTGGCCGGGCGCGTGCAGCACGTCGAGGCTCCAGTCCTTCCACTCGATCCGGTCGCCCTCGGAGAGCACGCGATCGACGCGGGTCGGCCGCCCTTCCGCGAGATCGACCACCATCGAAGCTCTGCGCTCGGCCTCGCGAGCGCGCGCCACGTGCTCCGGCACGCCGAACTCCATGAAGAGCGAGGTCATCCCGGAAATCCGCGAGGGCAGCGTCTCGGCGTAGCGCTCGACGCTCGGCGCGTCCGCGGCGTGCACGCAGCACTCGAGATCGGCGCCCGCTTCACGTAGGCCTTCGACGAAGCCGAAGTGATCGCGGTGGGCGTGGGTGACGACCACGCGCTCGATGTCGCGAAAGCCGTAGCCCAGGGAGTCGAGGGCGGCGGCCAACACCTCCGACGAGGCGTCCGACGTCACGCCGGTATCCACGAGGGTGAGCGGCTGACCCTCGATCAGATAGACCTGCGTCGAGCCCGGTGCCCAGTCGAGGGGCAGCTCGATCGAGTGGATGAAGGGGCGTTCGGGAACCGGTCGACGGACCAGGGGGCGGGATGACGAGGCGGTTCCGGCTCCGGAGCGAGTCCAGACCTGCGGCATGCGGCGATCATAGCAACGCTCGCGCGGGTCACGGCCTCCGGCGTTTCCCTCACGAAAGGCGCGACGCGTGCGGCGTCCGGTATCCTCCGCCCATGCCCGTATCGCCCGTCGCGGCGCGCCTCCGAACGCGCCGCCTCCATCTGGCTCTGCCGGTCTCGTCCTGCGCGCTCGTGTTAGGCGGGGTGTTCGGATTAGCCTGGCCCGCGCCGGCGGAGTCGACGATGCGGCTCGACGCGACTGGCGTGCTCGAGGCGATCGGCGCGACGACCTTCGACGGCCGGGGCCGCGTGATCGGTCGTTCGAGCTTCGAGGTCGAGACCGGGGACGACGGCTCGCGATGGATGCGCGTCACGATGGGCACCGACGACGGCGGCCGGAACGTGTCCGAGGCGGTGCTCGCTCCGGTCGCGGCCGGCGTGGCCGGCGACACCGCAGCCGATGCGATCAGCCTGCGGATCCTCGAGGAACGCTCGCAGTCGACGACTGCCGATGGGCGGGTCTTCCCGCTCCTCGTGATCGATCACCGCGCGGGTCGCGTGAGCTGCTACGAGGGAGACCCGGGCGCCTCCGAAGGCCGCCACGTCGAGATCCCGGACGACGATCGGGTGGTGAACGTGCCGATGCAGCTCCTCTTCCTGCCGCTCGTGCGCGGCGAGGTCGATTCGCTGCGATTCCAGATCGCGACCTGTGGCGACGGCCCCGTACTGCACGACATGATCGCCGTGCGCGGATCGACCCGCGTACGAGGCGATCGCCGGATCGTCGAGATCGAGTACGGCCCCGACTTCGGAGAGGCCCTGGCCTGGCTCGCGAGCCGGCTCCTGCCGAGCTTCTCGTTCTGGTTCGACGCGAACGACGGCACCTACCTCGGCCACCGCATGCCGCTCCATCGCCAGGGCCCGGAGATCACCCTCGTCCGACAGGGCCTCACGCCGCCGGAAATCGGAATCGAGTAAGCGCCGCGGGCGGCGCGCGTGATCAGCGCGCGGCGGGCGGCGGCGGGGACACGGCCCAGGGCGTCGAGTCGACGACCTGGATGCCTTCCGCGCTCGCCGCGACGAGGTGGCGCCCCATCACGCTGACGCGATCCCGGGCGCCGACGTCGATCGTCTCCTCGACGCGATCGAGGCGCCGCGTGAGCAGCTGCAGCCCGCGCTCGCCGACCAGGAAGGTCCGACCGCGCACGCGCGTCGCGTCCACGACCTCGCCGATCTCGCGCGCGTGGAGCTTGGCAACCGCCTTGGGCTTCTCCGGCGTCGACAGGTCGACGACGAGTGCGCCGCCGGGGCCCGTCACGATGGCGGCGCTGTCGAGCACCCGCACGTTGTTCGGCCCGAAGGTCTTGCCCAGCTTGAGCTGCGCGATGACCCGGTTCTCGGCGAGGAGCTCGAGGGTCGAGAGGAAGACCGACTCCCCGTCGACGAAGACGAGGGTGTCGCCGAGGGCGTCGATGCTCTTCACGATGCGCCGCATGACGCGTCGCATGTCGCCGGTCTCGGGATCGAAGAGCTGCATGCCCTTCGCTCCGACGATCACGAAGCGATCGCCGACCGGAGTCATCGAGAGCACACGCCCGATCTCCCCGCGGTTCCAGGTGCGCTCGGCAACCGGTCCCTTCGCGGTGAAGCGGACGAACTCGAGCCCCTCTTCCCCGAAGATCGCGACGCGATCGCCCAGCACCCGCACCCCGGACCACTTCTTGTAGTCCTCGCCGCGCGCGTATCGCGCGAGGGTCACCGGTCGCATCGGATCCGCGAGGCCAATCAGCTCGAAGTCGCCGTCCTCGTAGAGGACGACGGTGCGGTCCCCGAGGCCGTCGAGATCGACGACCGGGCGCGAGAGCGGGATCGCCGGGCGTACGGTGGTGTCGTTGCGCCAGGTCGCGACCGGGACGAACAACTCGTTCCAGTACTTGGAGGCGGTCTCCGCGAAGAGCACGGACGTCTCCGGCACGTACGCCTTGTCCTCGACGCGTAGCTCGAAGCGGCGGGTCGCGATCGGGTCGTCGCCCGCCTTGGCGCGCAGCACGACATCCGTCGTCCCGAGCATCGCCGGCCGCACCAGCTGTCCCGCTCCGGCGACCTGTCCGACGGCTCGCTCGACGTGCCGCACGTTCAGCCGCGCGGCGGGCAGACCCGACACACGGTCGGGCGAGACGCCGTCGGGGACGACCCGGAGCTGTACCCCGACCTGCGAGGCCTGCTTCGCCATGCGATCGATCAGTGCAGCGCGCACGCGGGCGCGCTCGGGTGTCGAGGCATCGATGTCGAGGACGAGCCCGATGTCCTGGAAGCCAGCGGAGCGCTTCGCGGCGACGGCCTGGGTCGTCCGCTGGGCCTCTGCGGCGAAATCGCTCGACGGATGTTCGAGCGCGAATCGTCCGAGCCGTTCGGGGTCGCCCCCGAAGCCCTCGGTCTCGACGAAGACGGCGTTGCCTCGGGCGCGCGCGGCGAACTCGCCGTTCGGGAAGCGTTCCAGGAAGCCGCGATAGGCGCTGGCGGTCCCGGCGGCGAATGCCGCATCGAAGGCCGGGCGCTCGAGGGCCGGATGCAGGCGCGCGAGCAGCTCGCTGTCGGGATAGCGGCGACGGAAGGTCTCGTAGCCCGCGAGGGTCGGCTCGCGATAGAGCTTGTGGAAGTCGAGGCGCTCGCGCGCCTCGTCCGCGAACTCGGAATCACCGTGCTCGCGCATGAAGCGGTAGTAGGCGGCCGGGGTGTCCTCTTCGAGCGCCTGCTTCCAGGCGCCACCGACGCAGCCGCCGAGGGTGGCGACGAGGGCGGCGGCGAGCGCGGCGCCCAGGGCGCGGCGCAGGCTCGACGTTCGACGGGACGGGTTCGGGCGGATCTTCATCGCGAGTCTCTCCCAGGCCGCGTACGGAAGACGCGGATCTGCCCTCCGGTGATCGGCCGAGTCGAGGACGGACTTGAATCGACGCCCGCGGGGCACCGAGGCGGCGTCCAGGGCTGGTAGGATCGCTCGGAACGACGCCACCCGGCCCACAAGGCCCTGCGTCGGAGGAGGCCGCCCATGTCCGCGCTCGAAACGCCCGTGATCCTCGAAGCCGCCATCAACGGCATGACCTCGAAGGAGAAGAACCCGAACGCGCCGCGCAGCCACGACGAGATCCAGCGCGACGCCCTCCTCTGCTACGAGCTCGGCGCCACCATCGTCCATGCCCACAACTCGGACATCGCGCTCGATGGGCGCGAGGCCGCCGACGACTATCTCGAAGCCTGGCGACCGATCCTCGACGCGCGACCGGACGCCCTCTGGTATCCGACGCTCACCGCGTCAGCCACGATGGCCGAACGACTCGAGCACATCGAGCTGATCTCGCAGCAGCTCCCGCTCCGCATGTGCGCGTTCGACCCCGGCTCGACCAACATCGGTCAGCCCGGGCCCGACGGTCTCCCGGTCGGCGGCGTGTACGGCGTGAGCTACGACGACTGCCGTTATGCGTTCGAGTTCTGCGACCGCCTGAAGATGGGCCCGGCGCTCGGCATCTACGAGCCCAACTCCCTGCGCACGACCCTCGCCTATCACCGCGCGGGCAAGCTGCCGGCGGGCGCGATGGTGAAGTTCTACTTCGGGGGCGACTACGGACTGATGTCGACCGAGCCGGGCGTCACGTTCGGCCTGATGCCGACGGAGTACGGGCTGCTCGCCTACCTCGACATGCTGCAAGGCACCGACCTCCCGTGGTCGGTCTCGGTCTGGGGCGGCGACCTGATGGAAACGCCGATCGCAAGGCTCGCCCTCGAGCGCGGTGGGCACCTGCACATCGGCGTCGAGGAGTTCTACTCGCCGGATCGCAGCCCGTCGAACGAGGAGCTGATGCGCGAGGCGGTCGAGCTCTGCAACAAGGTCGGCCGCCCGGTCGCGACGATGGCCGAGACCGCCGCGCTGCTCGGCCTGCCGTAACCGAGCGGGCGACCTAGCTCGCTGCCGGCTCCGCCTTGTATCCCGGGTTGAACTTGAGCCGGTGTCCGGCAGTCCAGCCCGCGTCGACCGGGTAGTCTCCACCCGTGCAGGAAAGACTCTCGTCCGAGGCGAGGAAGAGGATCATGCGCGCGATGTCGCGGATGATTTCGATCCCCGGCCGCTCACGGTTGTACGGGATCACGCCGTGGGTGAAGGCGATCGTGTCCATCGGGTCGATGTCGATCCCCTCCGGCATGATGTCCTTGCGCATGCCCGGCCCGCCCGCTTCGGGGCAGACGGTGTTCACGCGAATGCCGAGCTGACCGAGCTCGAGGGCCGACACCTTCGTGAGTCCGCGGAGTCCCCACTTCGTCGGAACGTAGGCGCCGAGACCGTTCTTCGCCGAGAGGCCGTCGACCGACGAGACGTTCACGATCGATCCGCCCCCGGCCTGCTGCATCGACTCGGCCACCGCCTGGCTCCCGAGGAAGGGACCGAAGAGGTTCACGCGCCAGAGCTGCTCGTAACGCTCCGGCGGGATGTCCACAAAGGCCTGCATGTGGAGCAGACCCGCGTTGTTGACCAGGACGCTCGGGAGCCCGAAGGCCTCGATGGTCGCGTCGACGCACGCTTTCCAGCTCGCCGCATCCGTGACGTCGAGCCGGACGAAGCGTGCGGCGTCGCCGATGTCGGCCGCGGTCGCGGCGCCCGCTTCCTCGAGCACGTCGCCGATCACGACCTTCGCGCCTTCGTCGGCGAAGAGGCGGGCGGCCTGCTCCCCGGTGCCGCGAGCGGCGCCGGTGATGATGGCGATCTTTCCTTCGAGACGGGACATGCGTTGCTCCTCGACGAATTTCGGAACCGCGCCGGCGACGCGGGCCCCGGACGTTAGAGCCTCGCGAATGATCCCGCGAACGAGCGGGACCGCTCGCTAGAATGCCCGGACGCCCGAAGGAGAAGCGCATTGCAGACCAAACGAAGCGGACGACGCACAGCCACCCTCGCAGGGCTCGCGCTCCTGGTGGCCCTCGCCGTCACGGTGCCGGCCCTGGCCGGAGACTGGACCCTCGCGCGACAAGAGAACGGCATCACCGTTCACACGCGCCCGGTCGCGGACTCCGGGATCGACGAGTTCCGCGGCGTGATCGAGATCGACGTGTCGGCGGAACAGGTGCTCGCGTTGGTGCGCGACTCGGACCGCTTCAAGGAGTGGTTCCCGAACACCCCCGAGTCGAAGCTCCTCGATCGTGATGGCGCCGTGTCTCATCAGTATTCGGTGATGGACGCGCCCTGGCCCGTATCCGACCGCGACAACGTGTTCCGGAGCGTGATGTCGCGGGACGAGTCGACCGGAACGATCGAGCTCGCCATCACGGCGAGCCCGGATCACTATCCCGAGCAGGACGGGCGCGTTCGCGTTCGACACGCCCGGGGATCCTGGCGCTTCGAGCCGCTCGGACCGACGCGCACCCGCATCACGTTCCAGATGCACCTCGATCCCGGCGGTGGCGTTCCGGAGTGGTTGACCAACGCGCGCGTCGTCGATTCGCCCTTCGAGGCGCTCACGAACCTGCGCGCCAAGCTCGGCGGCTGACGCCGGATGGCGAACGCCGACCGCGACCCGCCCTGGGTCGTCTTCTACGGCTCGCTGATGCGTGGCCTCGGCGCCACCCTGCGCCTCGGCATCGACCAGCGCCTTCGCTTCGTCGGTCCCTGCACCGTCGCCGGGGAGCTCTACGACCTCGGCGACTGGCCGGGCCTGCGAACCGGGAACGGGCGGGTGGTGGGCGAGATCCACGCACTCCTCGACGACGAGGTGCTCGGCATCCTAGACGGGTTCGAGGACTACGACGCGAAGCGTCCGCGGGAATCGATGTACCTGCGCGAGCGGGTGCCACTGCTCGATTCCGGGGGCGGCGAGACGGCCTGGACCTACGTCTACAACCAGGTTCCCGACGCGATCGCGCGCATTCCCCATGGTGATTGGCGGCGTTGGCTCGCGGAGCGAAGCGCGTGACGCGGCCGCGCGCCCGGGAGAGGGGTTGCGGCGCTCGAACCCGGGACGACGTTCCCGATCGTCGCGCCGCCCGCGCCCTCAGGGAGATGCCTTCATGAACGGATTGCTCATCCGCCTCGCGATCACCGCCGTCGGCCTCTGGCTGGCGGAGTCGATCGTCTCGGGCGTCACCGTCGCCGACACGTTCACGCTGATCCTCGCCGCGCTCCTGCTCGGCCTCGTGAACGCGGTCATCCGACCGATCGCCATCCTCCTGACGATCCCGATCACCGTCCTCTCGCTCGGCCTCTTCCTGTGGCCGATCAACGCGGCGATGCTCCTGCTGGTGGCGAAGCTCCTCGACGGCTTCGAGATCGCGAGCTTCGGCTCGGCACTCCTCGGCGCCGCGCTCGTGAGCCTGACCGGCTGGATCGGGAACGCCTACGTGGGCGACGGCGGCCGCTTCGAAGTCGTGATGGTGCGCCGCGACGGACGCTGAACGCGTCGACTCGGCTACCCGCGAAGAGCCTCAGCTACCCGCGAAGAGCTTCGCGACCGCGGCGACCGTCTCCGGGCTCGCCGTGTCGGGCGTGCCGGAGTCGAAGGGCGGCTTCGGCGCGTACTCGAGGCCGAGCTGCACTGCCTTGGCGACGTCTTCGCCCGCGATCTCGGCCATGAGCGCGAGGCCGAAGTCGATGCCCGCGGTCACGCCGCCGCCGGTCGCGCGGTTGCGGTCGATCACCCAGCGCTCCTTCACGGGCTCCGCGCCGTAGGCGGGCAGCGCGTCGAGGGCCATCCAGTGGGTCGTCGCGCGATGGTCCCGCAACAGACCGGCCGCGCCGAGGATCAGCGCACCGGTACAGACACTCGTGATCCAGCCCGCCGCCTCGCCCCGCGACTGCATGAACTCGATCACTTCCGGGTCTTCCATCGCGCGGCGCGTCCCGTCGAGACCACCCCCGGTGAAGAGAATATCCGGCGCATCGCAGGCGTCGGCGAACGAGTGGGTCGGAACGACCGCCAGCCCCGTATCCGTGGGCACCGGATCCGTCGTCTTCCACACGAGCTCGATCTCGCCGCCGGGCCAGAGCGACCACGCCTGGAGCGGCCCGACCAGGTCGAGGAGCGTCATGTCGGGATAGGTGAGGAGCTGGATCTTCATCGTCGTTTCCTCGCGGGCGAGCTCGCTCGCGTTCGGGCCAGGGCCGAGAGGGTGACCGTGCCGACGAGGAGCATCAACCCCGTGCTCGGTTCGGGCAGCGGCACGGGATAGAGGAACTGCCGACCGGCGACGTCGTCGTTCTGGAGCTTCGGCTGCACGAAGATCAGGTCCGGCCAGCCGTTGCTCTCCATCAGGAGCGCCGCGCCCGGCGTTAGAATTCCGGGATCCGCATCCAGGTTGCCCGCGTAGCTCAGGAGCGGGGACGCGTCCGGGTCGAAGGGATCGATCGCGAGGGCGGACACGTTGGTCAGGGTCGCCAGCGCGGTGGCGCTCGATGTCGGGTCGTAGTCGTCGTCGAGAAACCCTGACACGAGGCTCGTCGCCGGTGACGCTTCGAGATCCGCCAGCCCGAGCGCGTGACCGATCTCGTGGGTGAGGAGCGTCTCCCAGGCCGAGAGCGTCCAGACGAAGGCGGTGTTCATCCGGATGTCGGCGCCGCTCATCGCGAGCCCCGCATAGCCGGGCCGCCCGGAACTCAGGGTGAGGTCGTCGCCCACGGTGTCGACGAAAAAGACCACGCTGGCACCGAAGCCGGGACCGATGTGCGGCGTCTCGGCGAACAGGTCGATCTCGGCGCCCGCGTTGAGGCCGAGATAACTGTTCGGGTCGTTCGGATTCGCGGGGGGCTGGTCGATCGCGGCCGTACCGAGGTCCTCGACGAAATGGAAGCCCGCGGCGAGTCCGGTCGCCGGATCGATCGCCTCCCAGTGGTCGAAGGCGCGCCGGATCGCATCCGCGAAGGCCTGCGGGCTCGGCGGTGTCCCCACCCAGAGGAACTCGTCGCGCAGGAGCGCGTAGTCCCCGTGCTCGATCGAATAACGCAGCCCGCCGGCGAGCGACCGTTCCTCGCCACCGACATGACGCGGTGACGCGTCCCAGCGCACCCAGCCGGCCGGGGTGCCGATCACGCGGAACGCCTCCGCGGGCCCGCTCACCAGCACCAGCGCCCCGGCGAGCAGGCCGCCGTAGAGCGCGGCCCGCGCGGACCGGCGCGCGGCGCCACGACCCGATTCCGGTCGTCCCGGCGCCCTGCTCCACGTGTCCCGCATGCGTCGATTCTACTCCAGCGCCCGTCGGTTCCGGCCCGAATCACGCGGACGCCTGGTCCGCACTTCGTGCGGCCGCCCCTGCCGCGATCGAATCGCGGGTTGGACCCCGCCGTCGCGGACGCCGTTCCCGTTCGGGTCGGGTACCCTGCCCGAACCACCCGCGGGCACCAGCCCGCCGCACGCGGTCGTGCCTTCCCGGGACCGCTTGCTCCCCAGGAGGATCCGCCATGGACAAGGGCGATCTCGTCGACGATTTCAGTCTTCGGGACCAATCGGGTACGAGCCGGCAGCTCTCGACGCTGCTCGAGGCAGGGCCCCTGGTCCTCTTCTTCTATCCCAAGGCGATGACCCCGGGTTGAACGATCGAAAGCTGCCATTTTCGCGACCTGGAGGCCGAGTTCGCCGAACTCGGCGCCCAGCGCGCGGGAATCAGCGCCGATCCGGTGGATCGGCAGAAGGCCTTCGACGACAAGAACGACCTCGGCTTCCCGCTCCTTTCGGACCCGGATCGAAGTGTGGCGAAGCATCTCGGTGTGAAGCGGATCGGACCGCTGCCGAGCAAGCGGGCCACGTTCGTGATCGGGACCGACCGGCGCCTGCTCGGCGTCGTCCGGAGCGAGCTCGACATGACCGGCCACGCCGACGACGCGCTCGAGATCCTGCGCAGGGCACGTTAGGCGCCAACCCCGACCCTTCCGCAATCGAACGGCGGCGACGCTCCCTCGACGCGCCTCGCCCGAAGGAGTTCCCGTGTCCCCCGAAAGCAACCAGCAGCCCACCGACGTTCCCCCGATCGACGACTGGAACCGCCTGCTCGAAGGCCGCGTGGCCGTCGTGACCGGAGGCGGCGACGGAATCGGCGGCGCCATCTCGCGCCTCTTCGCGCAGCACGGCGCGAAGGTCGAGATCGCCGAGATCGATCCCGAGCGCGGCGCCCGGGCCGTCGCCGAAATCGAGGCGCAAGGCGGCTCCGCGCGCACCCACGACGTCGACGTTCGCGTGCCGGGGGACGTGGATCGGCTTCGCGACGCCGTGCTAGGCGAACACGGCCAGGTCGACGTGCTCGTGAACAACGTCGGCGACTACCGCCCGCTGGTCCCCTTCGAGAAGTCTTCGGACGAGTCCTGGGACGCGATGATCCAGATCAACTTCCTGCACGTCGTGCGGGTGACCCATGCCTTCCTCGATTCGATGATCGAGCGCGGCGGCGGCTCGATCGTGAACCTCCACTCCGTCGAGGGCATGCGTGGATACCCGGGCGAACCGATCTACGCCGCCATGAAGGCGGCGGTCGCGCACTTCACGACCTGCCTCGCGGTCGGACAGGGGCAGAACGGCATCCGCGTGAACGGAATCGGCACGGACCTCTGCGAGTCGCCGCAGGTCGACTACCGCACGGGCTGGGAGGAGCACGAGCACCTGTGGCCGTCCTGGGCCCCGGTCGGCCGCCTCGGCTGGCCCGAAGAACAGGCCCGCGTCGCCCTCTTCCTCGCCTCGGACCTGTCGAGCTACGTCACCGGCCACAACGTGCCGGTCGATGGCGGAACCCGGGCAGGCGGCGGCTGGTTTCTGTCGCCGCGGGACGGGCGCTTCACGAATCGTCCGACCGGACTCTGAGCCCCCGCCAGGGCGACACCGAAAGCGCTTCAGTCGCTCGGGTGACGATTCGATGCGTATTTCATGTCGGAAAACCGAAAATTTGATCGCGAAAGGCGGCGCATCTCGTGTGAGTACCGCGCCGCAGGCAGCGCGCATACTGGAATCGTGGCCAACCTCTCCGCGCGGGGCCTGTTCATCCAGAGCAGCGCGATGCCCGACGACGGTGCGCAGCTCGACCTGCTCCTGCACGACCCGGAGTTCGGGGAGGTGCAGCTCTGGGGACGCGTGGTGCGCACCAAGCCGCCCCATCGCACCCTCGCGAACGTCGAGCCCGGCGGATTCGGGGTGGTCGTCGAGTCGGCGTCCGAGGACTTCTTCCGGCTCGTGACCGGGCTCGGCGACGACTGATCGCGCCGCCCAACGCCCCTCTAACGCCCCTCTTCGAAGGCCTTGCCGCCGCGGCCGACGATCGAGATCTCCTCGTCGAAGCCGCCGCCGGCCTTCCGCGAGATCTGCGGCAGGATCATCGGGATCGTCGCCGGATCCACCGCGCGCTTCGCCGCGAGGAGCGATCCGGTCGTGTCGAAGCCCGCGATCGCCTCGAGATTCTTGAACGTAGGCGAGATCAAGTTGAGCTCGCCCTGCGCATAGCGGTCGAGGGCATCCTCGGGTCGCAGCCAATGGCTCTCGACGGTCTCGAATCCGTCATGGAGCGCTTCCTGTTTCTCGGGCGCCCGCACGACGAAGAAGCGCGTGTTGTAGCGGCGGGCCTCGGTGATCGGCGTGATCCAGTGGGACACGTAGCCGAGTCGGTCGGTCGCCAACCGCAGCCCCTCGTCGAGGCACATCTGCTCGAACGCGGTCTTCTCGCCGCCGTTCAAGCGCTCGCGCCAGCCTGCGAAGCGCGCGCGGCGCTCGGGATCCGTGAGCGGCAGCAGCTCCCCGTCCTCCCGAGTCGCCAGGAGCACGCCGGCCTCCTCGAAACACTCCCGGATCACGGCGACCCAATAGGCGAGTCCGCCGCGCTCGAGACCGAGCCGACCGCTGGCCCAGGCGTCGTCCACGCCCTCGGCGATGTCCGCCCAGACGGCATCCCCGTCGCTCGGATCCAGCTTGCCGCCCGGGAAGACGTGGAGGCCGCCGAACGCGCCGAACCCGCTCCGCTCCATCAGGAAGACCTCGACCCCGTCGCTCGTGTCGCGAACGAGCATCACGGTGGCGGCGGGGACGGGCGTGGCGGGTTCGGAGGGCGCGTCCGTCGAGGCGTTTTCGGGCATCGGGCGACGCTAACGCAGCCCGAAGCGGCCCACGATGGCCGACGTGCGTCCGCGGGTCGCGAGCGGCATCCTCCCGGGATGGACGCCGCCACCCTAGACCAGCATCTCGCGACCATCGAAGAGCAGGGCTATTGCATCATCGAGGACGCGATCGAGCCCGACCTCCTCCGCCGCATCCGAGACGCCGTCGCGCGCCTCGAGGACGAGCCCGAAGTCGGCCGAAGAACAATCCCGCCGAGGGCTTCTCCACGAAGCGGATGTACAACCTGCTCGACAAGGATCGCGTCTTCTGGGAGCTGCCGATCCACGCGAACGCCCTGCCCTTCGCCGAGCAACTGCTCGATCCCGAATGCCTGCTCTCGGGCACGACGTCGATGAACATCGGGCCGGGCGAGCGGCTGCAAGGGCTGCATAGCGACGACGGCCTCGTGACCGTTCCGCGCCCGCGCATGCCCTTCATGGTGACGACGATCTGGGCGATCACCGACTTCACCGACGCGAACGGGGCCACCCGCCTCGTGCCCGGCTCCCATCGCTTCGACCACGAGCCCGACTACTCGAAAGAGTACGATCACATCCCGGCGGAGATGCCCGGCGGCTCGATCCTCGTGGTGAACGGCGGCACGTGGCATTGCGGCGGCGCCAACACCAGCGACGACGACTGGCGCCTCGGCCTCAACATCCAGTACTGCCAGGGCTGGATGCGCCAACAGCAGAACCAGTACTACGCGCTCAAATCCGACGACGTCCGCGAGATGCCCGCGCGCCTGCAACAGCTCTGCGGCTTCACCCTCTATCGCGGCCTGATGGGCCACGTCGACGGAGCCTCGCCCGGCGGCTGGCTGGGCGCCGAAGGCGCGCGCGAGACGGCCTACACCGGCATTCGCGCGAACGCGGACTGACGGGCGCCCCGGATCAGACCGAAGGCCAGCGCCGAAAGAACGAAGACAGCCAGCGCAGGCAGCGGAAGACGCGCCCCACGAAGCTGGGCTCGAAGAGCAGCCGCGCGAGTCCCTCCGGTGCGCGGGCGATCGACGCTTCGACTTCGCTTCGCGCTTCGCTGCCGAGCAGCCGCTTCGCGTTGTACCACGCCATCCCGCGGCTCAGCCGGATGCCATAGCTCGTCAGGATCTCGTCCTGGTTGCCGACCAGGCGGTCGAGGAAGCGGAGCTTCGGCTGGTAGCGCTCGGCGACGCGCGCCTGGATCTCGTCGATCGCGTCGGCGAGCACGTCGTTCATCCGGTGGTAGTCGGCGAGGGTCGACTCGAGCGCCATGCCTTCGGCCTCGAGATCGAGGACCGCCAGCGGCAGGTCGTAGAGGATGTGCGCCGCCATCCCGAGCACCATCTCCTCGAGCACCGAGGTCCGTCGCGTGGCCAGCTGCTCGAGGATGTACGCCCAGCCGGCCGGCGCGGGCTGCCCGCCCTGCCAGGCGGCCTCCGCGGCGAAGAAGCGCCCCGCGAAGAGTTCGACGATCCGGGCGACCCAGGCGGGGTCCATGCCGCCCCCGTCCTCGGCCGACACGGCGTCGCCGATCCGGCGCGTCATGAGGCGGTAGGTGAAGGCGAAGATCGCGAGGCCGTCACGATCGTGGTCCAACCGCGCCACCACCTCGTCGAGGCGGCGGGCGACCGCGTCGACCCGTTCGCGTGCCTCGTCGGGTGTCACCATGCTCACGCCCGGAAGATAGCCGGACACTCGGACCGCTGGTGTCACCTGACTAACGAAGCGGCCGTGCGAAGCTCAGTTCGTGGCCATCTGGATCACGCAGATGGAAGTAGCGCTCGCCCCAGGGCGCATCGCGGGGCGTGAACTCCGGCACGTGCCCCGCGCCGATCGCGGCTTCGTGCATCGCATCGACGTCGTCGACGTAGAAGATCGTGCGCCCCCAGCCACCGACCTGACCGGGATCGTCGCGGAATCCGAGATTCAGATAGCCGTCGCCCACGCGATAGCTCGTGAAGTCCGCGGTCTCGCCGCCGTAGAGGCGCTCGAACCCAAGCGAGTCGTAGAAGCGGACCGAGCGCGCCATGTCGGCGACGACGACGGTGACCGCGCTGATCGAATCGATGCGTGACACGCTGTCTCCTCGCCCGCCCGGTCGTTCGGCCCACGCGATCGAGCGTGGGCGGGTGTAGTATGCGGTGCCGGCCCGCGCCGCGCCCGATCCCGAAGAACAGGAGTCCGAATGTCGTCCGAACGCACCCTCGAACCCTTCGACGCTTCCGACGAGGAGCTCGCCCGACACCTCGAAGACGCAGAGCTACCGGCACTCCTGCTCGCGTGCGCGATGCTGACCCGCGACCCGGCCGTCCTCGACGGCGCCCCGCCGCCGATGCGAGGCCTGATGGCCGGGCCGAACGGCGGCTACGAAGAGGCGCAGCTCACGGACGCCCGGGCGCGCTGCCTCGCAGCGCTCAAGCGATACCGGGACGACGGCTGCCCGGAGCCGACGCGTCCGTCGGAGGAGGACCTGCGCGGCCTGCTCTCCTTCGTGATCGAAGAGGAGCGCCTCGACGAGTTCCTCCCCTTCCTGCTCGACGAGCTCTCCCTCGACGGCAGCGACACCCGCGCCCCCAAGTGGAAGAAGTCGGAGCTCGCTCCCGACCGCGACTTCCGGGTCGCGATCATCGGCGCCGGCATGTCCGGTCTCTGCGCGGCCATCCGCCTGCAGCAGGCGGAGATCCCCTTCGTGATCTTCGAGAAGAGCCACGACGTCGGCGGCACGTGGCACGACAACGTGTACCCCGGCTGCCGGGTCGACGTTTCGAACCACTTCTATTCGTACTCGTTCGCCCAGGGCTTCGAGTGGCCGCAGCTCTTCTCGACGCAGCCGATCCTGCTCGAGTACTTCCAGCACGTGGCCGACGCGTTCGGCCTGCGTGAGCACATCCGATTCGGGACCGAGGTGAAGCGCGCGACCTTCGACGAGTCGACCGGCGGCTGGTCGCTCGAGCTCGAGAGTGAGGATGGCACGAGTGACACGTTCGAGGCCCAGGTCCTCGTCTCCGGGATGGGCCAGCTCAACCGCCCGCGCATGCCCGAGATCGAGGGCATGGACGACTTCGGAGGCCCCGCTTTCCACTCCGCGCGCTGGGACCAGAGCGTCGACCTCGCGGGCAAGAAGGTCTCCGTGATCGGAACCGGCGCGTCCGCCTGCCAGCTCATCCCGATCGTCGCGGACCAGGCGAGCGAGCTCACGGTCTACCAGCGCACCGCGCCCTGGCTGCTCCCGACCGAGGACTATCACGAAGAGGTCCCGAGCGGACTCCAGTGGCTCTACCAGCACGTGCCCTTCTACGCCGAGTGGTACCGCTTCTGGCTCTTCTGGAGCACCGCGGAAGGTCTGCTCGAGACCGTCGAGGTCGATCCGAACTGGACCGAGCGGAAGGACTCGGTCGGCCCGCTCAACGAAGAAGTGCGCCAGATGCTGTGCGAGTACCTGCAGGAAGCCACCGGTGGAGACGCCGACCTGCTGGCGAAGATGACGCCGGACTACCCGCCCTTCTCGAAGCGCTTCGTCCGGGACAACGGCATCCTGCCGGCGACGTTCGCTCGGGACGACGTCTCCCTCGAGACCGCCGGGATCGATCGCATCACCGAGAAGGGCATCCGCACGAAGGACGGCCGCGAAATCGAAGCCGACGTGATCGTCTACGGCACCGGATTCACCGCTTCCGACTTCCTGATGCCCCTCGAGGTCGTGGGCCGCGACGGCCGCAAGCTCCACGAACACTGGGCCGGCGACGCCCGCGCCTACCTGGGCATCACCCTCCCCCACTTCCCGAACCTGTTCCTGCTCTACGGACCCAACACGAACATCGTCGTGAACGGCAGCATCATCTTCTTCACCGAATGCGAAGTGGACTATCTACTGGCCTCGATCGAGACCCTGCTGCGAGGCGGGAAGCACGCGATGGACTGCAAGCCCGAGGTCCACGACGAATACAACGAGCGCATCGACGCCGACAACATGAAGCGCGCCTGGGGCGCCGCGACGGTCAACAGCTGGTACAAGAACCAGCTCGGTCGCGTGTCGCAGAACTGGCCGTATGGGCTGCTCGAATATTGGAAGCAGACCCGCGAGGTGGATCTGGGGGATTACGAGCTGCTCTAGGCGCGGGGGCGTCGATTCAATCCGAGTCCGAGTAGACCCAGGCCTAACAGCAGGCCGGTGGTGGGCTCTGGAACCACGGCGTCCTTGGGAAGGACCGTGCCCTTCATTCGGAACGCCTTGTCGCCGCAGAGGTGTTCGCGCCCGAAGCAGACGAGCCGGCCGCCCCACTCGTCGGTTCCATCGATCGACGGAATCGAGGGTGCGTTGAAGACGACGGGGTCGCGCGGAAGGCTGATGAACGACGCATTGGTGCCGGTCGTCTGACCGCCCTCGGCACTGATCCACCCGATCGCGTCATGCCCGGATGCGACGTCCAGCGCATGGAACGCGAGAAAGTACTGGACGCCCGCGTGGGCCACGAAGCCTTCCGCGAGGTCGAATCGGAACGTGTGCTGCGTCCCCTGCACATCCATGAGAAGTGGCGTCCCCGAGCCCGTCGCGAGCAGCGCACCCGGGATCTGGATCTCAGGGAACGAGGGCGAATACGCCTGCGCCGCATAGAAACCCCACTCCCCGCGTCCGTCCCACATCGGATCGGGAATCGCGGGAATCGCGAGGACGATGTCGAACTGCTCGATTCGAGCGGTCGCATCGAGCGTAAAGTCGTCGGCCACGACGCCGTACGTGACGATCGTTCCGCTCGCGCCGCTCGCAGGGGCCCGGTGGAACAGAATCTCGGCATGCGGTTGCCCGGTGTCGCTGCCCGGATCGCTCTGGACGTCGAGCGCGAACGCGGCGCCGGTCGCGCTGACCGCCAGGCCCAGGACGATGCTGAACAAGGCGCGCGCGCGAATGCACCGCGCCCACCGCACCAGGCCGAATCCTGAATCCACCACCCCGCGCCCCCGCTCCGCAGCGCCGGGTCACCCCGCGCCGACGGCGCGCGTGCGCCATCGCGGGACCCGGACATCCGGGAGCGGTGTGGGCGGGGGGGGGGGGGCGCGGTCGGTCAGTTCGTCGAGGACTACAACCCGCACTGGCGACCGGAGAAGCTCGGATTCAGGACGCCCGTTGAAGCGAGGCGAGACCATGTGCTAGGCCAAGTGGCGTAGCGTTAACCCGTGTCCAGGGAACCGGGGGCGGTTCAACGACCCGCCGTCGATTCTAATGGACAGCGAAATCCGAGCCCTCTACCTGGTGGGATTGACTGACTACGACGTAGTGTTGGAGTCGTACCGATTGCGATCTTCGATAGTCGCGCGATTGGTAAACGAGCAGCTCGGGCGCGAATCTTCCCCTACGTCTGCATCGGATCAAATTCACGCGCGAACCTCGTTCCTGATCTGGCATATCGCCCAGGTGGAACTGAGACTCCGAGGTCTTATCGGAGACGCGGACTGGATATCCGCGTCGAAGTCAGTGCGACGCCCCACGAGCTGGGCAGAGACATCGAAAGAGCTCAAGCGAGAAGTCGCAGACGCGCTCTCGCTTGGCGCACGCCAAAAGACGACGGTCGGCACAACCATCGAAAAATACCTACCCGCCAAGGAGTCGATCTACGACGCGCTCATGCGCCGCACCCCCTCCGCGTCTGCGGCGACGCCTGCGGACGAGTTAGCCAAACACCTCACCCTCTCCGAGCAGGTGCAGCTCGCGGTTGAAATGAAGGTGCTCCCCTCACGAGCTAAGTCACCTGCCGAACGAATCACGCGGCGCCGTAATGATGTTGCCCATTTCCGGGCTCTCACCCACGAGGAACTCGCGAATGCCGTACGCGATTGCCGCGATATCTTGACCGAAATCGATGAGGGTCTGGCCGAAGGCGATTCAAGCACGTCCGGTGCATGAAACACGCGAATCGCTGCAGCTGCGCCCTCAATCTGCGAAGCGATCGCCTTTTTTTTTCATCAAACGCGACGATCTGAGTGAAGGATCGCGCGTTCCGGGTCGCTGAGGATGCCTCGGGCGGTGCTTCCTGAGTGTTTCCTAGAGCACGGCTTGGACGTTCCTCGAACTCGAAAAACTCTCCAGCTAGGGTGACATCCTCCCCCGGCAAAGCCGGGGGCATCCAGGTGACCCGCTCAAAGCGGGATTGACGGGAAGGCTACCGCCTTCCCTTGGGCCGCCTTACAGGCGGCGGGCGGTCAGTCGAACTTC
>Ga0114932_10002111_pt1 | contig 21457 bp, 19 predicted proteins | sample 2SBtaG_2_FD_87286 | JGI IMG/M metagenome (GOLD analysis project Ga0114932, IMG submission 87286) | Deep subsurface microbial communities from Kolumbo volcano to uncover new lineages of life (NeLLi) - 2SBTROV12_ACTIVE470 metaG | ecosystem: Environmental > Aquatic > Marine > Volcanic ... | reverse complement strand
ATTATCTTTTTAATATTTATGGAAAAAAAATGTCTGCTTACTATAATTTATTTGACGGTCTTAGGGCTTTAAAACAAGGAGCTAAAAATCAAATGTCTGTCGAAAATAGTGAAGTAGATACCATACTAGAACAACTCACTGAATGGGCGAACGCCTCTAAAAATACATGTTTAATTGAGGTTGGCGGGGAAAGTGCCACAAACTCTCTTGCGGTAGTGCTAGCCGGCATAAAATCAGTTAAAGACAAAAGGCAAGTAGAAGTTGCTGAAATTATTAACTCATCCTAATATTATGAAGCGGCGCCCAGCTCTAATATTTACAAAAAACATTTAATGTTGCCGTATAAAAAAAGACCCTCTGAGTTATAGTAGGGTCTTTTTAAGTGAGTAAACTAATTGTAAGACAATTTGTTTATTATGAAATTTCCCAGATCTCCCATTCTGCATTTCCGCTAGCATCAACTTCCCATGTATACATGCAAGCCGCTCCATTAAGACTGGAAAGTGAAGGGGCTACAGTTTCAAAATAAACTGAACCTTTAAAGGAAAAACCGCCGTCACTTGTTGGCTTTCCTATTCCAGTTGCCTTAAATGTAGCAACACCATCTTGAGCCATTATAATTCCTGCATTACATTCCCCATAAAAAGCACCGTGTGCCCTCATAACAGAGCTATATGTTGCCATACTACTAACTTCAGTTCCTGCTAGCATACCTTGTCCATTAGCCGACGTCTCAATAGTTGGCATTCCGTTTTCTGCAGCGAGAGCCTTGTTTGTACAGGTTGCTGTAAGCGAACCCACTTTGTTTTCTAACATGTTTAAATTTCCTTCTATATCTACGTATTAATTTTTCAGATAATTATAATATTATATATTTTGTGATTTTATGACAATTTAACGAACATTGGGAAGCTTTATTAATAGACAAGGCTGTTAACTGCTTTCGCAGTATTATGAGACTAGACTAATAAGCCATCTGATTCTATTCCGAGAGATATCTTTCCGTATGTGGTACCAGCAACATCCCAGTTTAATGCCAAATGAGCACTAATCGCATTTATATCTCGAAAATTTCTTTGCATCTCGTTTTCTAAAAATATTCCTTTGCCTCCAGCCGCAGTAAACAGTCGATTGACAGCTCGTCTACACAACATAACCATATAAGCCATATCTCTTCTGCAACGAGCTCTTTGTTCTATTGTCAGCTCTTTTTTATTGTACATTGCTGTCATTGCGTCTTGGCAATCACGCTTCATTAACATTTTTGCACAATCGATCTCTGCTGACGCTTCAGCAACATGCATCTGCATTGTACTATGATCGCTCAAACTGACACCACCTGTGCCTTTTTGCATTCTTAAAAAATCAATATGAGTTTTTAAACAGCTTTCGGCCACTCCAACGGATGGCGCCGCAAGCATAAAGGGAATAACACCAGTACGAGGAAGACAGAATAGAGGGGAAACTTTATTTTCTATGCGCCTAGCTGAGCCATCATTAGTCTCTTTACAAGAAAACGTTCGGTGATCAGGTACATATGCGTTTTCAATAACTATGTTTTTAGAGCCTGTACCCGCTAACCCCATAACCTGCCAATTATCGTCTATTTTTACATCTATTTTTGGAACCAAGCAAAACGATGGGCTAACTAGGTCGCTTGAGTGCTCTGGTAACATCACTACCACCATTAACCAATCTGCATGATCACATCCACTCGACCAACCCCACGTTCCACTTAGTTGCCAACCCCCATCAGTTCGCTCAACCTCTCCTGAAGGTGTAAAACCAGCAGAGACAAGGGCATTAGGATTATCACCCCAAATATCTTCCGCAGCTTTAGAGTTAAACATTCCTATTGTGATAGCGTGATCATTAAAAACGCCACAGACCCATGCAGTAGATGCGCAGCCTCTCGCTATTCTTGATATGGCCTCAACAGACTGATCAAATGGAAGCTCATGGCCACCTAAATATTTAGGCTGTCCTATGCGGGTTAAACCAGATTCTCGTAAATCTAAAATAGTCTCTTCGGAAATCGAACGTGCTGATTCTGTTTTTGCAGAACGTTTTTGTAAAATTGGTACCAGAGCTTCTGCCGCTCCTACAGCATCATAATCTATACTTTTAAATACGGGTACGGACATGTTTAAACCCAGGTTAATTAAATAACTTTTTAATAACAAATTTTATGGAGCACTTAACTTAATTATATGTGTTTTCATGTTATAGTCACATATCGAGTATGACACTATGAGTGTTATGGGTATACAGAAAATATCCAGAGAGTTGTAGGTTTATTTTGAAACAATCTACAAAGTTTTGGAGGCTACATAAATGAAGTTCATGCTGATTATCCTAATCACTATGGGTTCGCCTGTGATTGGTGAAGAACAGAAAACCTTTGAATTGCGTATTCCCCAAGAAAGTAAAGAAATGTGTTTGAAATCTGCAAGGGTATTCAAGTTCTCGCTACCTGTCATTTCTATGCAGACAAGGTGTGTTCGTAGTAAAACCAACGAAGAACCAAGGTTAGAACAAACTTAATAATGGAGAGAAAAAGTTCTAAAATTGTTTTTTAACCTAAGAATTAAAAAAAACTTCTGAAGCTTTTTTTATCGATTTAATTGGTTCACAATCGTTATAAAAAGAAAATTAAGCACTCAGATAATCAATCATTAGTTCTTGAATTAAAACTGTAGTAAGTTTAATGATGTGAAAGTAGTGAGCCGCATTAGCTCAGTTGGTAGAGCACATCATTCGTAGTTTCAAATTGCGTCCTTATTGGGAAACCTTTAGGTGAAAACTCATCAAATTCGGGGAAACCTGTCAAATGGCAATCCCGAGCCAAGTTCCTTATAAAAGGAAAAGGTGTAGAGACTTGACGGTGAGTATCTAACCCAACTTCGGTTGGTACGATAAAGGGAAAGTCCAGCGCACGAACACTTCCTCACAGAAGTGGCAATGAAAGTTGTAGTGTGATGAATGATGGGGTCGGGTGTTCAAATCACCCATGCGGCACCACTACCTTACCTTTAGACCTCCCCTCCGCATTACAATTCAGATGTTCTAAAGGGTAATATTAATTCTAGACGTAATAATTTTATAAACGCTATTTTAATCTAGATATTATTTCAGGTTCAATAACCGCAGATGAAGAGTCTATTTCTGGTTTTTTCTCAGCTAATTTGGACCCAAGAGGTAAGTCAGATGGAATTATGGCTCGATGAGCGCGTGGCGGCTGTTTCCAGAGTTGAGTAGCAAATGAATCACAATTCAAACACATAGATGCCCAATCATCAGCTACAGTCCCACATTTAGAACATACCCATGTTCTATCTGCTTCAGCTTCAGTAGAGCGATCTATCCATCTACGGGCTGCTATATCATCCTCAGCTCCTAACTCTGCAAGTCTTGCCCACAATCGAAATACACGAGCAGTCGGACTAAGGCGTTCCAGAGCCTCTAGCTGTTGCTTTGTCTCCCCCCAAAGGCTAGCGACCAGCGCAGCCTCCGCAATAGCAAATCTACTATCTGGATGGTCACGATTATCTTTTGTAAGCTGAACAACTGAGCGGTAACGATCAAGCTCAGAAACATCACCAACTAAATCAAGGTAAGCTTGACACAGCGATGGATGAGGCTCTAAGCGCCAACTTCGTTCAATGATTTTTCTAGAATGTCTTTTCTTACCCTCCTTAGAAAGTAAGTTCGCGAGCAATACAGTCGCTGCTGAGTTAGTAGGATCTAGATTATAGGCTTTTCTAACCTGCTCAAAAGCCTGAGATAATTTATTATCATGAATAGACAAACGAGCACGCTCTGTTAATAAGACAGCCTGTTGATATCGTCCTTTCTCTACTGACATCCTCTTATGACGCTGTGCCTCTTCAACTAATAACTGCGCCTCTCTCCAACGGCCTTCCTTTGTATACAATGAAACCAAAGTTTCCAATACCCAAGCTGCCGAAGGCTGTAAGAAGTATGCACGCTGTGAATACTTAAGTGCACTAGCGTCATCACTGTCACGAAGAGCTTGTAAAATAAGACCTCGTAGCCCCAAAAACTCAGTCTCTGAACGATCAAGCATTTTCTCAAAATACTGTCTGGCTGCAATTTCATCGCCATCAAGCTGAGCTGCTTGCGCAGATAAAAGTAGCGTTAATGAAGGTTCTTTTAATAAAGAATCAACTTTACGAGCCAGTTTTTTTGCCACTCTAGCATCGCCCGCTGCTACTGCAGCTAACCCATCTGTTAAAGCTCTATAACCCTTAGCTTCAAGTCGATAACGTCTTGACCTTAATATTTCTCGGGGTTGTCTTTTTATCCATTTCCATAAAATATATAAAGTAGATAGAAAAATCACAGTAATTAAAATAGCCAAAGCCATCACACCGAATGAGGTCTCGAGTTCCCACCCCTGCCACTCAATAAATACTTCACCAGGTCTATCCAGAAACCAAATCACTACTGCAACTGCTACAGCCACTTCTGTAAAAAATACTACCGTGCGCCACATTACAAATTACCATCATTTGATTGTAGTCTTGCTATAGCTATTTCTTCTAACTGGTTTAAAGCCAGTTGTACGTTTACATAATGCGAGGCATTCTTTAGCCAAACTATTGATGCCCTCTCGCCCTCCCCTAATAATTGATTTAGCTCTGAAATAGCCCCTTCTATGTCACCTCTATCTACTTTAGTTTCAGCGCGACCCAATAAAGCCTGAAAAGAATCACCAACCAGCTCTTCACCGGATCTCTTTATAACTATCAAGCTGTTCAATCTTCTTAGCATCTTATCATCCCAGCTTGATTCTTTGTCTCTTAAATTAGATTTATGCAACTCCCGTTTCATAGTTGCGAAACTATTTTTTAGCTCTAAAGGTGTTGGCGTTTTATCTAAAGAATATTTTTCTAATAGGTCCAAATATGGCAGTATTTTACTATCTGATTGAAATAATTTACGTAAATTTATTATAATTTCATTGTAGGGATCACCAGATTTAATATACTGCCTCAATAATTTCACTAAAATCATCAACCGCGGGCCATCAATTAGGTCTCTGAATGCGTCGGATGAATTATTGTTACCTATTATCACCGGCCTTTTTTCTAATTCGTATATTTTATTCTTCAATGATAATAACTCTAATTTAGATATCTCAGCCTGGTCATTATATTTTTCATAGATTTTATTTATTTTATTTTCTAGGTTCTTTAAATTATTTAGAAGATCTTCTGCAGTTTCTGCCGATACGAATTCAGCAGACATTTGACCAGATATAACTGTAATATCTGATTTAATACTGGATATTTCGTCCATAATACTTTTTCGAAAGGACGCTAAATCATTTTTTATAGGAGATAATTCTAGCTTATTTAGACGCTTATTCACTTTCGTAATATCAGCAGCCAAGTTCAGCTCGGTTTTATTGCCACCATCAGACCAAAAAAGCCAGCCTGCGCAGCCTAGCCCAATAATTAATGCAATAAATGAAATAAAAAAAACCAATCTATTCGATTGACTTCTACCGACATAAGTTTGAGAAGGAATAACTGACCCTTTCTCGTGAAGAAATTCTTCTTCTCTTTCTTCGATATTTGTTTTTTTAGGAGTTAACTCTAAATTATAATTTTTAGCGGCCTCCAAAATATCCCCCATTCTATTCTGGGGTATCGTCTGTCGCTGTTTCCACCCTTGTACTGTGCTCACTGGGACGCCCAATTTTTGAGCCATGGGGCGAATCCCACCAAACTTACTTATAATAAATTCAGTGTCAAACGCGCTAATATCTTTTATATTATCCATGTATGTACCAACGTTATTTCCGTACGCTTATACAAGTACAGATTAGTTTTTACTATATATAGCATGTTTTTTTGCGTACGTAACTGTTTTTATAGCGTACGTATCTAGGAGTTAACAAACAATGATATTAATGAGGCCTGATTAGGCATTGGCGCAACAATAACATTAGCAAATTTGATAGACAGTGCACTCGCTACATTAGAACTCAAGCAATAGGCCGAAATATTGTGGCAGTTTTGTTCGAGTTTGGATTCTTTAATTAATTTAGAGAAAAGGGAAGCACTAAGAGGAGAATAAAATAAAATATTAGTGATTGAGTCATTTAATAAAGCAGAATACGCCGCATCTGGAAGTGTACTCACTTCTTTTACTTCATAAAGCGTACTGCTTATAATTTTGTAACCTTCATGAATTAAATCACCAACTAGATTTCCAGCTACATTACTTCCGCAGGCGTGAACAATTGTTCCTTTATCTGGTAGCAGTTCTTGTCTTATTAATTCAGTAAGGTCTTTAATGCTTCCATTGGCACTAGACACCACAGAAAACCCATCCTTCTTAGCTATTTTTGCACTAGCATCGCCAACAGCAAAAATAGGGATTTCACGGCTACTTACGGCGCTGGCTAGAGCCCTAGAACCATTTAAGCTCGTTACCAAAATGGCCTGCACGCCTGATAAATCAATCTCAGCCCTAAAATTATGGTTAATTGTTAGTAAGGGTGTAATTAACGAATCAATCTCATGATTTTTCAATAATGCCGCTGTTTCATAGGCGTCATGAATTGGCCGAGTTATTAGTACCCTATTTTGAGCGCTTAAAGTCACATCAATTCTTCAAAAAATTTGGGCCCTGCCAGTTTTCGTAATTCATCACCAACAATTTGGCCTAAAAGAACGGGTTCATGAATTTTTCCGACATAAGCAAAACTTTTTAATCCACTACCATCTGGCCAAACTAGCATTCCACTAAGGTTTATATTGTCACGTTCAATAATTGCTAACCCTCCAATTGGAGTTCTGCAACTACCATCGAGTGCCTCCAACATAGATCTCTCAGCCGCAACACATATTGATGTGGGAACATGATTAATTGGAGCTAAGAAATTTGCTGTATTAATATCAGACAACCGACGTTGGATGCCGATAACACCCTGCGAAACAGCTGGAAGAAACTCCGTTGGCTGCAATGGTGCATCAATTCTATCTTCTTGCCCTATCCTTTTCAGGCCAGCAATTGCGAGTATCATTGCATCAATTTTACCAGCATCCAGCTTTTTAAGTCGTGTATCGATATTGCCCCGCAATAAGGATATTTGTACATCAGGTCGAATAGAAAGCAACTGAGCGCTCCGACGTATTGATGAAGTGCCTATGCGCGCGCCCTTAGGTAATCTATTGACAGACTTTGCGCCCAGCAAGGCATCTCGAGGATCTTCTCGCTTCAAAAAACAATCAATAACTAAATCTCCCGGAATCTTGGTTTCAACATCCTTCATAGAATGGACAGCTATATCAATTTCATCATCCATTAACGCTTGTTCGATCTCCTTAGTGAACAAACCTTTTCCTCCAATATCTGCTAATAACCTATTAGTGATTTGGTCACCGGTCGTTTTTATTGTAATAAGCTCTGGCATTTGTAATTCTGGGTTGGCTTGAACCAATTGCTTACGCACCTGATTAGCTTGAACTATAGCTAGAGGGCTGCCACGAGTACCGATTCGAATATGCTTTTGCTTCATAGCTAGGTCATAAACCTCGAAGAAGTAGATGAAAAGATAATATTTCTTAGATACAATATAAGACTTTTCCTAGTACCTAAGCTTTTTTAAGGATATATCGCTAAAAATGATTATTCTAGGTATAGAAACAAGCTGTGATGAAACAGCCGCAGCGGTGGTCGGGGATGATAGAAGCATTTACTCAAATATCATCTTAACGCAGCTCAAAGAGCATAGGCCCTACGGTGGAGTAGTGCCTGAAATTGCTGCAAGAGCACATCTTGATTATTTAGATGACGTTATTCGTGAAGCCTTAATTAATTCTGGCAAGGATATAGAGTCGTTAGATGGTGTAGCAGTTACTGGCGGACCCGGATTGATTGGTGGAGTAACTGTAGGAGTAATGACAGCAAAAGCAATTTCTGCTGTGCACAATTTACCTTTCATTGCTGTTAATCACCTAGAAGGCCATGCCCTAACAGCCAGACTAACAAATGATGTAAAATTCCCTTATCTTCTTTTATTAGTATCTGGCGGCCATTGCCAGCTTCTGGTTGTAGAAGATGTTGGTAAATATGTTCGTTTGGGTACAACCATAGATGACGCTATCGGAGAAGCATTTGATAAAACTGCCAAGTTACTTAGTCTGGGCTATCCCGGCGGGCCTGCGTTAGAAGCTGCAGCCAAGAAAGGTGACCCTAATCGTTTTAAACTACCAAAGCCATTATTTGGTCGCCCTGGCTGTGACTTTTCATTTTCAGGGCTAAAAACAGCTGTTCGCAATACTGTGTATAAATTTCCAGGTGGTCAATTATCACCTATTGATGCAGCAGATCTAGCTGCGTCTTTCCAAACTTCAGTTGGGGATGTTATTACCGATAGGTGCAATAATGCACTGGATTCATTTCTAAAAACATACACCATAGATAATCCCCAACTGATTGTTGCAGGAGGAGTTGCTGCAAATTTATATTTAAGATCGTGTATAGAAAAATTATGTGATCGGAGAAATATCCAAATGATTGCCCCTCCCCGAAAACTGTGCACTGATAATGCCGCCATGATAGCTTGGGCCGGGCTAGAAAACTTACGCCGTGGTATAAATAGCAATCTAGATTTTGCACCACGGCCTCGTTGGCCACTGGATGGGTTATAAAAAAGAAATGTTTAGGCTATAAACTCACGCTCACAAAATAGCTCAAACGAAGAGGAAGATATACTGCATAACAAAATAAGGTAATTAATTATAGCTTATTTAGTGAAATGATAACAAATTTTTATAAACATATATTGTCTTGAGCCGAGGGTGGTATGCATAGTTTTGGGATTATTGGGGCCGGTGCCTGGGGTACAGCCTTAGCGACAGTTATAAAGAGAGCTGGACATGATGTTACAATGCTTGCGCACGAGCTTAGTGTAGTAGAATCAATAAACTCAAAACATTTAAATAATGATTTTTTACCAGGCATCAAATTAGACCCAGAAATTTACGCAACACAAAGTTATGAAGATATAATTAACAAAGATATAATATTGTTAGCCGCTCCCGCACAATTTATTCGCGATATTCTCACCCCTATCTCTTCTCGTTTAGCGGCTGCACACCCGCTGGTAATTTGTTCTAAGGGCATTGAGCAAAAAACAGGAAAACTATTAAGTGAGGTTGTCTCTGAAATTTCTCCAAATAGTGTTACTGCGGTATTATCTGGTCCAACATTTGCAGACGAAGTGGCTAAGGGCCTACCAACTGCTATAACCCTTGCCTGCGAGAATATAGTTGAAGCAGAGAAACTAGCCAAAATCATCGGAACAACCACCTTCAGGCCTTATACTTCCAACGATATACTTGGCGCCCAGATTGGGGGAGCTATTAAAAATGTTATTGCCATAGCCTGCGGTATTGTAGATGGCCGAGGATTAGGACAAAACGCACGCGCAGCAATAATAGCGCGCGGATTAGCAGAAATGGGAAGATTCGGGGCCGCCCTTAACTCTAATCCGGAGACTCTTATGGGCCTCTCTGGTCTTGGCGATCTAACTCTAACTTGCACCTCTGAAGCCTCCAGAAACTACACAGTTGGAAAAAGGCTTGGCAAAGGCACTGCCAAAACAAAGATAATAGACAACCGTATCTCCATTGCTGAGGGCGTACATACAGCACCGGCTGTAATAACTCGGGCTAATTCTCTTGGAGTTGAAATGCCAATCTGTAGTGCTGTCAAAACAATACTGCATGATAATGGGGACCTCGATATTACAATATCTAATGTACTCTCCAGGCCTTTTAGATTGGAAACTCAAACTCGCTAGAATTAAATCATCTCAATATTATGTATTTTAAAATAATATTTAAATAATATTTTATTTCCATATATTATGCAGAGTATAGATCTGTACAAATAAGAGGTAAAAACCTATGGCTTATTGGTTATTTAAATCCGAACCCAGCACATGGTCTTGGAATGATCATGTAAAAAAGGGAGTAGAACACTGGGACGGTGTTCGTAATTATCAAGCTAATAATAATATGAAAGCAATGAAAGTTGGCGATTTAGGTTTTTTTTATCATTCTGTTAATGAAAAGCAGATTGTTGGAGTGGTTGAAGTGGTTAGTGAGCACTATCCAGATCACACAGATAAAACCGGTCGTTTCGGAATGGTTGATTTAAAAGCTGTGAAGCAGGTAACCACACCAGCAACCCTCAGCCAAATCAAAGCAAACCCAAAGTTATCAGAAATGGTTTTAGTTAAAAACTCACGCCTTTCAGTACAGCCCGTTAGCAAAAGTGAATGGAATGAGGTTTGCCGTATGGTTGGAATATAAGGGCTCTAAAAATAGGCATGATACTGACAACTGTTATATATAATTTAATTGAGCAGCGTAAATGATAGACAATGATACCAACAAACCTAAAATGAGGGGTAATCGCCGTGTTATTTGTCATGTCTCTGATATTTCCGAGGCAGGAAAAGGACTTTCATTAAATAATATTATAAAAGACGAACCAGACCGCAAACTTGACCTTTTCTTAGTAACTAATGGAAACGATGTTCATGGATATTTCAATATATGCCCCCATCAAGGCGTTCCCCTTGATTTAAAGCCAGACACGTTCCTAGATGTTGAAAGAAATTTCATACAATGCTCAACCCATAGTGCCAAGTTTCAAAAGCATGATGGACTATGTGTGTCCGGACCATGTACCGGGTCAAAACTTATGAAATTACCAATAACAGTTGATAGCGACGGCGCTGTTTTATTAGGAAGTTAATTATATACTAATGCTCTTATTAGTTGATATTGTGAATCGATAATTATTTATAAATAATAATAAAAGTACGATGGGTTTATGGAACCCAAAAATTTGATTAGTAGGCCAATATGAAGGGAGATATTGCCCAATGTTTCGCGATAAATTTCCAGTACCGCAAGAATGGGCCGACCGTGCCTGGCTTGATAATAGTGCCTATAAAGAAATGTACGAAAGCTCAGTTACCGAAAAAGAAGAGTTCTGGGCTGAACAGGGAAAAAGAATCGATTGGATAAAACCTTACACGAAAGTGAAAGACACTTCGTTTAATGAAGATAACTTGCACGTTAAGTGGTTTTATGATGGCGTATTAAACCCTTCAGCTAATTGTCTTGATAGACACCTCGAAAAGAGAGGCGATCAGGTAGCAATAATTTGGGAAGGGGATGACCCTAAAGAAGATGATAAAATTACATACTCTGACCTTTATCAACGAGTATGCCGTTTTGCGAACGGTCTTAAATCCCTGGGCGTGAAAAAAGGAGATAGAGTAACTATATATCTACCAATGATACCTGAAATTGCTATTTCTATGCTAGCCTGTGCACGTATCGGCGCAATACATTCGGTAATTTTTGGAGGATTTTCCCCTGAGTCTATATCTGGCCGAATACAAGACTGCGAATCCACATACATTATAACCTCTGATGAGGGAGTACGTGGCGGGCGTAAAATTCCCCTCAAAAAAAATGTTGACCAAGCAATCGAAAGATTGGGGCCCAACCAAATTAATAACGTTATAGTGGTCAATAGAACTGGGGAAAGTATAGATTGGTTTAAAGAACGCGACATCTGGTACCATGATTTGATCGAAGATCAGCCAACTGACTGTGAACCAGAGCCAATGAACGCAGAAGACCCGCTATTTATCCTCTACACTTCTGGGTCAACAGGTAAACCCAAAGGTGTGTTGCATACAGCAGGTGGGTACTTAGTGTATGCCTCAATGACACATCAATATGTTTTTGATTACCATGAAGGCGATATATATTGGTGCACCGCTGATTGTGGGTGGATAACCGGACATAGCTATATTGTTTATGGTCCATTGTCCAATGGAGCTACTACACTAATATTTGAAGGTTTACCGAATTACCCAAACGCTTCTAGGCATTGGGAAATTTGTGATAAACATCAGGTAAACATTTACTATACTGCGCCCACAGCCATAAGAGCACTTATGAGAGAAGGTAATGAGCCAGTAAACAAAACATCACGCAAATCAATTCGACTTCTAGGCACTGTGGGAGAACCTATAAACCCAGAAGCATGGCATTGGTATCATGAAGTGGTAGGGGATGGACGCTGCCCAATAGTTGACACTTGGTGGCAAACTGAGACGGGGGGGATTCTATTAACCCCACTACCTGGAGCAACAACTTTAAAACCAGGATCAGCTACTAGGCCTTTTTTTGGTATTGAGCCAATTATTGTTGATAACGATGGTAACGTTCTAGAAGGGGCTTGTGAGGGTATATTATGTATTAAGGATAGCTGGCCTGGACAGATGAGAACAGTATATGGGGACCACCAACGTTTTATAGATACTTATTTCAAGTCCTACCCGGGTCTGTTCTTCACAGGAGACGGTTGCCGTCGTGATGAAGATGGTTATTACTGGATAACTGGGCGTGTTGACGATGTAATTAATGTATCAGGTCATCGCTTGGGAACAGCCGAAGTTGAGAGCGCTCTTGTTGAACATGACGATGTAGCAGAAGCTGCAGTTGTAGGTTACCCCCATGACATTAAAGGACAAGGTATCTATGCATATGTAACGCTAAAACTAGGCATCGAGACCACTCAGGACCTCCACAAAGAATTAATTAGCTTTGTGCGCAATGAGATTGGCCCAATCGCTACACCAGACTTACTACAATGGGCACCTAGTCTACCCAAGACTAGGTCGGGAAAGATTATGAGGCGGATTTTACGCAAAATAGCCGCAAATGAGCATGACCAACTAGGCGACACTTCCACATTAGCAGATCCAACAGTGGTAGATGACTTAATAGATAATCGTCAAAATAGGAATTAATGAAAGCTCATTATCATACTAATGAATATATATTAAAAATCGACACAACGGCCGTCGCGTTCCCAATCCCCATATCGAGTGGGTTCAGGTCCCTTAGGGCCACCAACCTCTTTAATGTGTGCTTTTTCTTGAGGTTGTTCAGCATTGATAATTGTTTTGTTTTCAGTAGGTTCCACTTTTGGTTTGATAGGTGTTTTATCTTTCGACAAAGGGTGATGCTCTCTAAATCCACTGCTTTTTTGAGACGGCCCTTGGAACAGTAATTTTTCTAATTTAGATTTTATTTCTTTCATATATATAATATGGTGGGAACACTTGATTTTTTCCAACATTATTTGAAAATAATGAGTAAAAAGCAGTTTATAAACTTTCTAGTTAGGTTATTTAACTAAAATATACACAATATAGTGTTCTATTAACAAAAAAATCTACATTTCGTGCCTTATACACTATTTTGTGCTATTGCTCACACAACCCACATGATCTAGTCTATCTATAGCTAAATAACTTAACTTTTAGCTGTTTATAAATTTTTGACCTTTTTATCAGAGGGTAAATTAAAATGGCTTGGACAGATGATAGGGTAGAAAAACTTAGGGAACTTTGGACAAAAGGACTAAGTGCTAGTCAAATCGCAGTGCAATTAGGCGGCGTAAGCAGAAATGCCGTTATTGGAAAGGCGCACCGCCTAGGTTTAGAAGGACGGCCCTCTCCAATACGTGGCGGTGGTAGTTCTCGTAGCAAGCGAAATCGGGCAATTAGCCGAGCGCTGGAAGCCAGAGCGCTACGAGGTACAATGGCTGATGAGGAAATAGGTGGTGAACCAGTCATGCCCCCTCATGGGCAAAAGAACATGGAGAGGCCGCTAGCTCCACCAGCAAGACCAGTCAGTGATGTAAAAGAGTGTCTTTGGCCCATAGGGGATCCCAGCGATCCTGGGTTTAGTTTTTGTGGAGCAGAAACCTCACCTGGAAGACCATACTGTGCTGCTCATTGCGCAATGGCTTATATAAGAAAGGATCGAACAGCTGCCTGATTCTGGGTTACTATTTGTTCAATACCACAGCAAAACAGGCATAAGATAAAGCCTATAAAATTGATAAAATCTAAAAACAAAATAGTTCCAGATGCACGTAAAGTAGCTTCTGATATTTTGGGTGCAGTACTTGATAGAAAAATACCGTTAGATACAGTCCTCTCACATTCGCATGCTTTAAAAAACCTCTCCTCACGAGAGAGAGCTTTCGCCAGGCTATTAGTGATGACAGTGCTAAGAAGACGGGGCCAAATAGACGCTGCACTAGATGAAAAACTAACGAGAAAACTATCAAAGCATAAAAACCAAATTCGTAATACTTTACGACTTGGGGTGGCACAACTATCCTTTCTTGAAACGCCTGCTCATGCTGCTGTTAACGGTAGTGTTAAACTAATCAGTGAAAATGGTAACAAGGGTTTTACTGGTCTTGTAAACGCCGTGTTACGCACAATTGATAGGGAAGGTGCTAAAGCATTATCCGATACCACAGAGGCCAAGAAGAAAAATTTGCCGGAGTGGTTACTTGAAAGCTGGCAAAAAGCTTATGGAGATGAAATAACTATTTCAATTTTAGAAGCCCACCTTAAAGAACCGCCAATCGATCTTACCCTTTCTAGTGGTTCTTCACCTGAAGAGTGGGCAAATATGTTGGAGGCTAAAGTACTTCCCGGGGGCTCTTTGCGAAAAAATTCTGCGGGTAAAATTACTGAATTAGAGGGTTTTAATGAAGGAAAATGGTGGGTTCAAGATGTCGCTGCTTCATTACCGGCAAGATTATTTGGAAACTTAACAAACCGTAATATTATAGATTTGTGCGCTGCTCCTGGTGGAAAAACAGCTCAACTTGCCTCTGCGGGAGCAAATGTTATTGCAATTGACATATCATCTGAGCGCTTACGTTTAGTTCAACAAAATATGAATCGACTAGGGCTGTCTATTAAAACCGTATGTGCAGATGCAAGAAAGTATAAACCACCAAAACCAGTTGACGCCGTCCTTCTGGATGCACCCTGTTCAGCCACTGGAACAATTCGGCGTCATCCAGACATTCCGTGGCTTAAGAAAAAAGAGGATTTAATAAAAACATCTTTATTGCAAAAAGAGCTATTAAACTCCGGTATCTCGATGCTGGTCTCAGGAGGTATATTAGTCTACGCCGTTTGCTCTCTGCAACCTGAAGAAGGTAAAGAGCTTATAGAGTCTTTTATACAGGAAAAAAGTAACATAGTTCGTTCATCAATTAATATTAATGAATTACCAGATCTTGGAAAATTATCTGAAAAAATTATTAGTCCCTGCGGCGACATACGCACATTGCCCTGCCATTTTTATAAAAATGGGGGTATGGATGGTTTTTATATAGCTAGGCTTCAAAAATTATAAACCAAAAATAACTAGTCATAATCACTATAGCCTTGCGGCGCAGAGCTTAAATCGGGTACCAAGGTTTCATGGTCAATTCGCTCTCTCCGCGCATAGCACCCTCAATCCTTGCTGCCGATTTCGCAAATCTCGGCAAGGAAATCACGGCCATTGACATAGCCGGAGCGGATTGGGTCCACATAGACGTAATGGATGGCCATTTTGTTCCGAATATTACTATTGGGCCTGCCGTTATTAAATCGCTTAGGCACTACACCGAATTACCATTTGATGTTCATCTAATGATTTCTCCTGTTGATCCCATGATTGAGGCTTTTGCTGAAGCTGGTGCTGATACTATCTCCGTTCATCCTGAATCAGGTCCCAATTTACACCGCACTCTGCAAACCATACGGAACTTAAAAAAACGTGCGGGAATAGTATTAAATCCAGCGACACCAATAAATAACATTGATCAAGTTATCGATATTGTGGACCTTATTTTGGTAATGACTGTAAACCCTGGTTTTGGTGGTCAGAAATTCATCTCAAGCCAACTAAATAAAATCAGGTCTATTAGAAAAATAATAGATCAGCACGTTAGTAAAGGCGGCGCTTCCATAGATTTAGAGGTCGATGGGGGAATAGATGCAAAAACCTCAAAACTAGCTATACAGGCAGGGGCAGATGCCCTAGTAGCTGGAACCGCAGTCTTTAGCGGGGGGCCAGATTGTTATGCTGAAAATATTAATTCCCTAAGGGGTAATTCGGCTAAGTATCAATGAGTATCGCTCTTATAGAGAACTGGCACTATAACGCAAGCAAGCTGCTCTACTCTGCTCCAGGCTACCATTTTAGTCTGTTAGTAAGAGCTCCGGACGACCTTAAAATCGTTCCGCCCGACGCCTGGCCAGGAAATGCTGAAAAAGGGGCAACCATCCTTAATGGAGAATTTAGTTTCTTTGGTGAATCTGTACGTGGTGGCTTATTAACATGGCGTCCTACTGATATGAGTGATGCATGGTTAGCAGAACTTCATGGATTTGATTGGTTACGTGACCTAAGAGCTTTAGGGGGAGACGGACCTAGGAGAAAAGCACGTGACCTTGTTGAAGATTGGCTTTTAAAACAATCAAGCTGGCATGATATAGCTTGGCGCCCGGATGTAATTGGAAACAGGTTATATTCGTGGCTTGGACAACATGATTTTTTCTGCGCCTCCGCTGATGATGAATACCAACATAACTATCTCGTTAGCCTAGTACGGCAAGCTAAACACTTATCTAGAGCACTCCCTCGTGGTGTTAATAGAGATGATATGATTCTGGCCACTAAAGGTCTTATAGCCGCCGGTCTATCAATCTCTGGGCATGAATCGTGGGTATCTCAGGGACTAAAACTGCTGGAGCGCGCCTGCACACAACAGATTCTTCCCGATGGTGGACATGTATCACGAAACCCAACAATCCAAGCATACGTTCTTCGACATCTGGTAGATATCCGGAGCTCTTTGTTAGCTGCCAAAAGAGAGGTTCCAAATTTTTTAATAGCGGCAATAGAACGTACGGCTCCATTTTTGAGAATGCTTCGACATAACGACGGAGGACCCGCTCTATTCAACGGTGCCAAAGAGACCCCAGGCTGGTTAATTGATATGCTACTTGCGCAAGCAAACAATCGGGGGCGGGCCCTAAAAACAGCACCTCATTCAGGATTCGAGCGTATCGTAGCAAACCGTACAACTATAATTATGGACACCGGCTATCCTGCAGATAATAATTCACATGCCAGCACCCTAGCGATGGAAATGTCAAATGGACGAGAAAGGATTATAGTTAACTGCGGAGCACGTACAGGGCCGAGTGAGTCCTGGGCACAAGTACAAAGATCGACAGCTGCGCATTCAACTATGATAGTTGACGATACAAATTCTTCGGACATTTTGAATGGTAAGAAATATAGCCGGCGGCCAAGTAAAGTTATTATTAATCGAAATGAAACACATGGAAAAATATGGATTAACTCAAGCCATGATGGCTACGGCCCTATATTAGGAGTCACACATCAACGTAGATTGTACGTTGATTCAAGTGGAGATGATATAAGAGGGGAAGATACAATTTTTCTGGACAGCTATGGCAAAAGACAACCACATGGATATGTCGTTAGGTTTCATTTACATCCTAGTGTTCAAGTGTCGCTAGTTCAAAACGGTAAGACTGCTTTACTAAGGCCCCCAAGTGGAGTGGGGTGGAGACTAATTGCAGAGGGAGGTGTTTTATCCTTGTCTGAAAGTGTTTATCTAGGCAGTAACGATGAAATTAGGCGTAGTGAACAAATTGTAGTATCAGGTGTTTTTGAACCACCTGATAAAAACGGAGCGATCGCCCGGGTGGTTTGGGCCCTGAAGAAAGTTCCCAAAAAACCTTAATCTACGTAAACATATTGTAAACCACCTTAGCATCTCGAAAGATCCAATGACCGGTTTATACATAGCAATAATAGCCTTGTTTGTTGGTATTATTAGTTGGTTTTTAGTCGGACGCGTTCGTTTCTATTTATTAAAATATCAACTACTTGATCACCCAAATGAACGTAGCTCACATACAAAACCTACAACGCATGGGGCTGGTATAGGTATTATCTTCGTTCTATTACCAATTTGGATATTAATAACATTCCTGTTTCCACAGCAAAGCCAAGTAGGTGAGATGTCAAGGTGGCTAATTCCCGCCCTCACATTATTGCTGGCGACTATTTCCTTTCTTGACGATCTAAGAGGCTTATCGCAATTAACGCGACTACTAATGCACGCAGGAGCAGTAATTACTGCGGCACAGTTGATACCTGGACCAATATTTATAAGTTTTTTATACCCCGCTCTAGATATCTTTCTAATTACTTTATGCTGGGTTTGGTTTGTAAATTTATTTAATTTTATGGACGGGATAGATGGCATGGCGGGAGTTGAAACTATTGCAATAACATTAGGTATATACGCAATAGGATTAGTTTTTATACCTCATTCTTCTATTTATGGCCAAAATTTAGTTATCGCAGCTGCAATGATAGGTTTTTTAATATGGAACTGGAGTCCAGCAAAAATATTTTTAGGTGATGTAGGCAGCATACCATTAGGGTTTTTAATTGGGTGGCATTTATTCAATTTAGCTGCAAGTGGTTTCTGGATGGCGGCGCTAATTTTACCACTTTACTATATTACCGATTCTTCATTAACTTTATTAAGGAGACTTTTGAGTGGAAAATCAATATGGGAGGCACATAAAGAACATTTTTATCAATTTGCAGTAAAAAATGGGCGAACCCATTCTTCTGTAGTAAGAGGTGTTATGCTAACAAACGTGCTTTTAATAATACTAGCATTTTTTTCTGCCTACCCAAAATTACCAGCTTTTATTTCTTGGCTAATACTACTTACAGCATGCTTAATAGTAGCCCTTTTAATATTGTGGATGTTATATGGCAAAGAAAAAAAATCAACTAAATCTGTCCTATGAAAATAGAGCAAACACAACCCCTAATTTGGGTTGATCAAACTAAACGGTGACGCTGAGTAAAAAAATTGGCCATGAAACTATCAAAATTAATTTCTAACCGAAGACAATCAGTTTATGCCCATGATATCTTTATGGCAGCAATATCGTTTGTCCTTACTTTGCTTTTACGAATGGGCGAAGCAATATATAATCTTCCGTTAAGTTTTTTTATACAAGGCACTATATGTTTTACAATAATAGCTGCTTGTGCATTTTGGTACATGGGCCTTTACCGTGGTATCTGGAGATACGCATCAATTAACGATGCAATTCAAATAACCAAGGCCGTAACAGTTACTGTTTTCATTTTTTTACCAGTAATGTTTTTGTGGAGTAGGGCTGAATTTCTACCCAGGTCATTTCCTATTATTAATTGGTTTGTGTTAATTGCACTCCTTGCGGGCCCCAGATTCATATTTCGCCTACTGAAAGACAGGCATTTCGATTTTGTGCTTGAGTCAAATAGTACTGAAGGCATACCCGTGCTCCTCGTCGGAGCAGGGGATGCTGCTGAAACCTTTATCAGAGAAATTGCGCGCGAACGAATCGCTACTTATAGAATTGCCGGTGTTCTAGATGAAAAAGGAAGCCGTGTAGGTCGACATATACATAACGTCCCTGTACTAGGTACCCCAGATAACTTATCAGAAGTAATAAGTCAGTTAGCAAACAAAAATATTCATCTGCAAAGACTGGTAGTTACTAAGCAGGAGCTTAGTCCAATGCTCTTGAATAAGCTTTTAGATATAGCAGAAAAAAATGGTATGACCTTATCGCGACTACCAAGGCTTACCGAATTTCAGCAAGGTTCTGCAGATAGGCTAGAAGTAAGACCTATAGACGTTGAGGACCTACTAGGTCGCCCACAAGCAAACCTAGACAAACCTGCAATGAAGCATTTGATAGCTGGAAAAAGAGTCCTTATTACTGGAGCAGGCGGTACTATTGGGGCTGAACTAACACGACAAGTTTCAGACTTAGAACCTGACTTATTGATATTAACCGATAATAGTGAGTTTAATTTATACTCTATTGACCTTGAAATAAGTCATCGCAAGCCAAATCAAAACCGTAGTATGCGCCTAGCCAACGTCCAAGAAAAATCTCAAATGGAAGCTATATTTAGTGAGTTCAAACCCGAGTTGGTTTTTCACGCGGCCGCACTAAAACATGTTCCGATTGTAGAAAACCACCCTTGTGAAGGTGTGCTCACTAATGTCGAAGGGTCTAGGGTGGTAGCTGATCTATGTTCTCTTCACTCAGTAAATGGTATGGTACTAATTTCTACCGATAAGGCAGTAAACCCAACCAGTGTTATGGGTACCACAAAAAGAATCGCCGAGAGTTATTGCCAGGCCCTTGACTCAATTAATCTAGAAAAAAATGAAAACCAGCTTTGTCGTTTTATAACTGTCCGGTTCGGTAACGTTTTAGGGTCTACTGGTTCAGTAGTGCCACTATTTGAAAAACAGTTAGCCCAGGGTGGACCGTTAACCGTTACAGACCCCAATATTACAAGGTATTTTATGACGACAAGAGAAGCTGTAGAATTAGTATTACAAGCTTCAGTCATGGGTATAAAAGAACGAAAAACCGCAGGCGATATATTCATACTCGATATGGGTAAGCCTGTCCGTATTTTAGACCTTGCTGAACAAGTAATCCGTTTGGCGGGGAAAAAGCCTTACGAAGATATTAACATTATATTTACTGGGCTTCGTCCTGGTGAAAAACTGTATGAAGAGCTATTTCATGACACCGAGGAAACCCAGCCCACAACAAATCCCTCAATTCTTCTAGCCCCCCAAAGAAATACAGAACTAAAAGAACTTTCCTTATCTATAGACGAACTTACATCCATAGCTCGCACGACAGATGATGAAAGCTGTAGAAAAATATTAAAACGCATGGTTCCAGAATATACCTCTAATAAAACCTAATATTTTAATTATAGAAAAACATTACTAAACCAATATAAAGAGAAAGCTGTTTCAACGTGCCAATAGAGAACAAAAATTTAATTAGAAGAGCACTTATTTCTGAATCTGATAAATCAGGGATTGTGGAGCTTAGCAAAGTTCTAGCAGAAAATAATATTGAAATAATATCCACAGGCGGCTCTGCTAAAACACTTCGTGAAGCTGGTATTGAAGTATTAGAAGTTTCTAAATATACGGCTTTCCCGGAAATTATGGGAGGCAGGGTTAAAACTTTGCACCCTAAAATTCACGGCGGCATTCTTGCTCGACGTAGTCATGACGAAGATAATGCAGCTATGGTAGAACATGGGATCGATGCCATCGATCTAGTTATAGTAAATTTATATCCTTTCGAAAAAACCGTAGAGGCCAACAATGACTATGAAACCTGCGTAGAAAATATTGACATAGGTGGTCCTTCTCTAATCAGAGCTGCGGCTAAAAACCATAAGTCAGTTACAGTCGTTACGGATCCAGATGACTATAATGATCTAATATCTGCTATAAAGGATGATTGTTGCACGTCCTTAGAATATAGAACCCGCCTAGCAGCCAAGGCATACGCGCGAACAGCTAGTTATGATAGCTCTATAACAAGTTGGTTTAGTAAATCGAATGATAAAGATTTACCGCATGGTTT
>Ga0114932_10002110_pt1 | contig 21465 bp, 21 predicted proteins | sample 2SBtaG_2_FD_87286 | JGI IMG/M metagenome (GOLD analysis project Ga0114932, IMG submission 87286) | Deep subsurface microbial communities from Kolumbo volcano to uncover new lineages of life (NeLLi) - 2SBTROV12_ACTIVE470 metaG | ecosystem: Environmental > Aquatic > Marine > Volcanic ... | reverse complement strand
CCTGTATTTCCTGTGTCTCCCTTGCTCGCAGTCAGACTCCAATAAGTTGCATTCGGTGGCGTGTTGGTCCCCGAACTCGTGTGAGTCTGTATGCAAATGTAGGAAGAGCCGAGATGGCTGACTCCATCGTCCTTCGCGTATGATGTTGAAGTTGCCCAAGCGCCTTCCCAATTCTGCCCCACCGCACCGGTAGGACCTGTGTCTCCGGTCGGTCCCTGCGAACCTGTAGCACCGATGGGGCCTGTTGGCCCTGTAGGACCTTGACTTCCTGTGGGACCCGTCGCGCCTGTTGGCCCTGTGTCTCCTTTGGTTCCTTGAGGACCTGCTGGTCCGACATTACCCTGTGGACCCGTGGGGCCTGTAGCACCTGTCGCGCCTGTGGGTCCCAAGGGTCCTACCGGACCAACCACACCCTGCGGACCGGTTGCACCCACGGGGCCGGTAGCGCCGGTCGCTCCGGTTGGTCCTGTGCTACCTGTGGGACCTGTGTTGCCAATTGGCCCTGTAGGTCCTGTTGGTCCGGTAGCGCCCGTGGGACCGGTTGCGCCCGTTTCTCCCTTGTCGCCTGTTCTGGCAAAAGTGAGGAACAGTCTTTCGTCCTCACCAAATGGAGTAGCAACATTGGAATCAATCGCGGTGACTGTAATGTCGAAGTAGCCCGTGTGTTCAGTCAAGGCCCCGATTGAGAACATGATGAAGTCAGCCGGTGTGACTTTACTGCTCATCTTCACATGGCCTTTGATGGTCGAGGTCGAATCGTCAATCGTCCTCATGTAGTCGTCAATCGTCACCGAGTTCACATCGGTCTTATCGACATAGATGTGAGTCGCAGTATTCTGCGTTGAGTTGTTCAAGCGCACATTTCCGGACCCCGGGTCGTTGTCTGTCGTTGTCTGGTCGAACTGATATTCGAACGAGGCTCCGCCGAATTGACCCTGCGGCCCTTCTGGTCCTGTGTTCCCTGTTTGACCTCGTGGTCCTGTCGGGCCAGAAGGTCCTGTTGGGCCGGTGTCTCCCTTGACTCCCTGTGGACCGGTTAATCCTGTATCGCCTGTTGCCCCCGTGGGACCTGTATCTCCCTGTGGACCGGTTGGACCTCCACTTCCTGTCGGGCCTGTAGGACCTGCTGGTCCGGTTGCTCCCGTTCCACCTGTGGGTCCGGCTGGGCCTGTCGGTCCGGCTGGGCCAATATCTCCGGTTGCCCCCTGTGGTCCGCTGGGTCCGGTTGGACCTGCCGCCCCGGTATCTCCCTTCACGCCGGTCAAGCGACCGACGACCAACCACTCATCCGTGTTAATCTTCAACAAGTCGCACCCAGCATACGAAGTCAGATTTGTCGTTCCTCGGATGGTCACACCGGAAGCACCGGCAATTGTCCAAGTCGCGGAATTCACATTCACGACCGGAATCCGAGTTCGCTGAGTTGGGAATGCAATCGTGCTGTTTTTTGGAATCGTGAGAATTTGCCCAGCGGTTGAGGTATTGAGCCGAATAGCCTGTCCTTCTTGCGTTCTGGTCAAAGTGAAACTTGCCGTGACTTCGAACATTTTTCTGGCGTCCAAAGTGTGACCCCCGGCCACATCGGAAGTTGCCGCTCCGACGAAGAAAGCGTCCGCCGTAGTATCACGAAACATTTGTTCATCGTCTGGACTGACTGCGAGCCTATCGGCCTGCGTTCCGAAGATTATATTCTTGTTTGGGGTTATAGGCATGGCTAACTGATTCAAACACCGTCAAACGAGGTTCATCAGTTTGTCGTTCTCAGTCCGACGCCCAAACTTCCCATGATTCACCATTCGCGTGGACAAATCTCATCACCGAACCGGGTTCTGGTTTTGCCATTCTGGGCGGAGACACTAATCGCTCAACGAACTCAACAGGGTCTTTGCAACCTCGCCCTTCGACATTGAATTCTTTGTTGTCGATGAAGAGCATCCAATCATTCCCATTCTCGACAAGTTCGGCAATCATCTCCATTTCTGGATTGTATGCCTGCATGACTGTCGCGCCATCTCTTTCAAAGACAAAGGAGACTACTCCGTTAGTCATGCCCATTCCTTCCAATTCGGCAAAGTCCCATCATCACTGAACTGAACATTTGGCGTTGGCTCAAGCCCACCGAATGCGATGTGTTCCCACATGGCCTCAATCATCTGCAAGGGATTGTAGTTGCATCCGACGCCAAGTCGAATTCGACCAGCGCCAGCGTAATTGACGAAGTTGAATGTCCAAACTGTTTCTCCGGTCTTGACGCGAGCCTGTTCGGTCATATCGTCGTCATAGCCAACAAGCAAAGTGTCGTCTTGTCCTACCTTCCAAAGCATCCGTCTTCGCATACTCACTCAACCTCGGGGTTCATTACAGTTCTGCGCTTACTTCTGCATTTTGCACATATCGCCGTTGATGTTCCCCGACCCGCAAGCCGTTCGACCCAATCTCCACTGTGGGAGATAGATTCGTCGGTGATGGACCGACCGCAAAGCGTCCGCCCATCGTCACCATGAAAGTGGAACCTGCCACCGCCCGTCTGCGCCGTCGTGACCAAAGTCAAGCCGGACGAATTGGAGTGGTGGCTTCCCATTTTCCCATGTCGATAACCTGCGTCGCTATGACGCTGACCGGGTTGGTTCTTCGGGATTTGCATTCGTCGTAGCCTGCTCGCAAGGCGGCCCCAATGTTGCCGTTCACGGTCAAGTCCACTACGCCGTCATCACCCATGTCCACCCGGACACGGAACTTCATATTCGCCATGAACAAGGGGTCGCCCCCCACCTATTTAGTAGGCGAGGGTGCGACCTTTTCGTTCAAGTCTCAGTTCGAGATTGTGACGCCGGAAGCCTGTTGGCGGCCGCGCCTGTCGGTGATTACGGACCTGCGTGTGGACGCAACTCTCTCGTCAGCCGCTTCTCGGCGGTCGTCAGTAAGAGCGTGACCGGTGACTGCTTCGAAAGCGTCTTCCCAAGTCGAGCCGTCTGCAACTGCCTGTAGCATTGAGTCAAGGTGAGCCTCCATGTGTGGAGCCATAGCGCCAGCCATAGCGAAGACCATTCGTAGTGCCTGCGGTGCGGAGATGTTGCTCCATACTGCCTGCTCGGTGTCGCAACCGACAGTTGCCCTGCGTGCGTCCACAGTCATGGATGCACCGGAGTTGTTGTCGGTGACTGTTAGAGATACTTCCTCAGAAGTGATTACCTCTCCAAGCGCATTTGCTGAGTCCCTGTCCTGTGCGGCTAATTGCCTGCACAGTTGCGTTAGGACCGCACCTGCTCCCACGGGCAAGCCCGGGGTGATTTCGTTCATTGTTTGTTCATCTGTTTGCGTAGTGATTGTTGCCAATTTTCTCGCCTCCTTCTTATTCTAACGGAGGGGGTGTCCCCTTATCAATGTATCGGTCTATCAATATCCCAAACAATCAATGAATTACCCAATCAACAAACCGGATGGTCCCGTTCAGAACCGCCGTCCGCAAAGGAACTGTGTCGCATATCTGACCCTCGTAAGTCGCGCCTATTGGAATGAATAGGTAGTCGAATCTGCTCCCCAGAACGACAGCGTTGAAACTTGTATTGTTATCCACTTCGCCAACAACATGAAACTTGTAGTGAAATCCATCGTCTTCTATTTCCGCGCTTTTGTTCACGACGGTTCCGTTCAACCACATACATTGGCCTTCGTCCCACGGAACAATGACCCTCGCCGGAGATGTAATGATGGTGGCAAAGCAACCGGCGGCGACAAGGGACAGAATCGCCATGATGGAGAAATATCTCGCCGGTTGGGTTTTCGGAAATACTGCCACATTCAGCCGTGTCGCTTTCGGTTATTCACCATCGGGCTTCGAACCCTTGTCTGGCTCGTGCAAGTTTTTCACCACTTCCGAGAATACAGACTCGTTCCATCTTGACTATTGACGCCAATAGCCCCGACCTCAATGAAGTTAAACGGTTTCAGAAATTCCTCAATATCTGAATGCACGATTTCTGTCTCGTTGAGTCTGCTGAATTGAACTTGTGAAATTATGTGGCGAGTGTGTTGGAGAATTTTGCCGCATCCACGAAGGGCGGACATTTCGAATCCTCGAATGTCCATGCAAATTAAATCTGGCTTGACGCCGTTCGCTTCACACCATTCATCTATGCGCACACAAGGGATTTCTGCATCCGATTTTTCTCGGGCGTGCATCGGCACGAACTGAACTTCGTCTTGGTTTGATAGAAAACTCTCACAATGTCGAACTTGGGCTGGATGGCCCTCAAAAGAAAAAACTTGCGCGTCGAATGAATCACGGAGAAGAACGGCGTCCTTACCGTCGCGGCTCCCGAGTTCGATTATTGTCTCAATGTCCGACCCTGTAATAGAGTCTCGAAATTGCAAATATGAACCCGTCACGCGCTTCGCCCGACTCACGACCAAACCCGATTGCCTATGGTTCTTGAGGTTCGGGGCTGGAACCAATCAAGGGGTTGGGAACTCTTCGTCATCATCATCGGCGATTTCAAGGAGGCATAGTCTCTCGACTATCTCGCCCAGCGTGCCTTCGAAATTATCTTCCAACATCTTGGCAGTTTCTTCGTCAAGTTTGATTGTGAGAATCCTCTTCCCTGTCGTGGACTTTTCCACTACACCAGCGGCCTCGACTGCTTCTGCAAGGGTGACTGTCCTCGGTAGCGAATAGCCAACTCTCACCCTCGGCGTGCCGTGTCGGCTCAGACCGTTCGTGGACAAAACATTCTGATTGATGAGTCCAACCTCACGGGCGAACTTCTTCATTGTGAATGTGAACTTCCGTGGTGGCATCTTCATGCTCATCGGTAAGTCCGGGTCGTTCTCTAATCGCTCCGAGATGTTCGTTGCGGTTAGCGGCTCACTCGTGTTCACGAGAGCCTTCATTATGCTCTTCTTCAATTGTTTCGGTATCTTTTTTGCCATATCATTTTCCTCCTGTATCATCGGAATGGTTGCGGTTCCTCTATCTTCACACCCGGGGATTCTGAGTTCAGATGCTTCGTTATAACACCTTCGGGCGCGTCACAGTGACCACACTGAACTGCGTCGTAAGGTGGCTTCTTCGGGAGCCTAACCAAGTTTCTGCCATTACATACTGAGCAACGAATTACATCAGTAAAGTGTGGCGTTCCCTTCGTTTTGCTTACGACCTTCTTCGGTCTGTTGTCTTTCCATGTCGGAATAAATTCCGTCGCTTTTTGTTCTTCCATCGTTTCTGCTTCCATAATTTCACCTTCGTTTATTGCTGTCTGCATCCCCATCACCATCGTCAGAAGTTCCGTCGGAACCATCGGTTCGAACATTCGGACTTTTCCTTTCTTCGGATTGCCGATTGCCGCCTTCGCTTTTTCTGACGAAAAGGGGAATTCTGATTTTGTATATTTTCCATGCTCGGGATGATAGGGCCGCCCAAGCGCAACCCTCATTTGAGGAATGTGAAGAAACGAACTTTGCCGCGGGGACGAGATTACGAAGTCGTGAATGTTCCCATTCGCGCTGGATGGAACAGTCTTGATTTTCATTTCCTGTTCGTTGAGTCGTTGTTGTGAGAAGTTCCGAGATGTTGCACCAATCAGAACGATGTAGTCGCCGACCTTGATGTAATTCTCGCGGAGCGCCATCGGATTCTGATTCTTAGTTTGCATCGTGACCAAGTTTGGTTGAAGTCTGAATATGTTGAGTCCTTCGTTGCCGGGGTTTCTGGCAAAGAACTCAGACGCCGCGTGTCCCGTAGGCAACCAATTATCATTGACTCCGTTGTTGTCGAAGTCCATGTTGCAATCATTGTATTCCCACATCTCTCGACCGGATGAATCGGGAGTCAGCAAGTTTTTCGATTTACGAGTCGCCATCCTTCGGCCCATCCCAATTTTCTGATACTGATGATGTGGCGAGCCCGAAGCCGAGCCTGTTGCGTCTGCGTTGTCGAAATAGAGTCCGTTCGAAAAGCCGACCCGAACCATCAGAACATCTCGCTTATCGGTGACTGATGTTTGTCCTCGTATGACTCTCCACACTTCATAGATGCCGTGGTCGCCATCGCGGAATGGAATTGATTCTGTAAATCCCTTCGGGTATTTGTTGGTCACATATTTCATGTAGCCAGATTCCCATTTGTCTGGATAGCGACAAATCTCATCGACTATCATTTGCCATCTCGGACCTATTCCATTCGGGAAGTTTGCCTTCTTCCCTGCTGGGGTGTCGAACATCGCATTCGTGAGAATCAATGGGCAAGTGAATATGCCTTCGCCCATGTCGGGCCAAGGGTTCTTCCCGTAGGGCCATCCATTCCTCGTCAGCGAACCTGTAGCCTTCGCCATGTTTTGCTGATGTTGTTTGCAACAGTGAATGATGAACGAGCCGTCAAGCGCACCTGCCTTCTTCCAATTCTTGTAATGAAACATTCCCAAATCGGACACATTACTCGCAACCACTCCCTCTAATTTTGCAAGAGTAGCGAGCCATTCTGTAGCGTTCCCGAATTTTCCTTTTTTGCGAACGCTATCACGGAACTCCGGAACTATTGACCTGCATAGGGCCATGACTTCTTGATTCAGTTCGGTGTTTCTTTTGCAAGTTTCTGAGAACTTCGGGTCGCCGGGACCCATGCCAGCCGGAAAAATTCCAAGACCGAACTCTTGGTCGTAAGCAAGCAACTGCTTCATCACCGAATCCGCATCTCTAACATTCTCAAAGTGCGTGGCGTGCATCCGGTTATGGTCGGTTCGCGTCGCCGCAATTCCATTTCCTACCGCGCTTCCACGATAATTCAAACCTCCAACCCACATTATGCGTCACCTGCATTATAGTTCCGTTTGTATTCGTGCATTGGTGGATAGTTATTCTGCAACCACTTCAACATCGAACCGTCGGATGGATATTTTGGTTTGTTGGAGTATCTGGCTGGTAGGACCTTCTTCATGTTGCAATCATCACAAGCCAATTTTGGCAACCGCTCAAGCGGAGCCGGATTATGGCCATGCCCAATGATGGCCTTATTGCAAAGACAACACATGACGCGCTTCTCACTCCCCTCGTCGGGAAGTTCCTCACCAATTCCATTCACTAACATTTTCAGACCACAAGTTTATTCAGCATTCCTCTCATCACCGGAAGCATTTTTCCAGCGAGTTCTCTCGCATCTTGAACGACTATGCAATTGTCGTAGTAGTTGGTGACTGCATCAGACTGTATGCCCACGCCAGCAAGCGCAACATCTTTTCCAGCGTTGCCGATTACTCTTCGTAGCCATTCGCCTGCGTGTATTCCACCGGGTCCGCCGTCAGTTGGCTGACCGTCCGAGAGAACGAAGAGCATCTTTGCGCCCTGTCGAGTTCGGAGTCTGTCTAAGCACCACTGAACCGCATATCCGTCAGCGTTGCATCCTCCGGAAGTTGGGTTGGAGATGACTGCTTTCTCAGTCTCGCCGAGTGTGGAGTCAAGCGCCTTTCGAACTCTCATGGTAGTTCCTCGGCCGGTGCAAAAGTCGATGACTTCGTAGTCCACACCGACTGCGTGCATTACCTCGGAGAAGACGACTGCCGCGTCTGCCGCGCAAGCCGACTTTCTGCCGCCCATCGAACCGGATGAGTCAATGAGGATGATTGCGGAAGCGTCCACCTTCTTTGGGATGGCTCTTCGCTGGAACATCTTTGCTCCGGTTTGGTTCACCTTCCAAATGTCCTTGTTGGTCACGCGGCCTCTCTTTAGTCCTCTCTCCATGCGGGAGTTTCGTCCTTTGAGTTGTCTCTTGATTTCGTTCACCAAGTTCTGAATGCCGGACCTGTTCTCATCCTTGACTCCGTTGTATCTCTCGTTGCCGTTGATGAGTTGCTGGGAATTGTATTCGTAATCGTATTGGAACATATCAGTTGCGCCAGCCACGATTTCTAAGGAGTGTCCTTCCACGGTAATTCTCTCGTGGTCCACTTCGCCAAGGCTTCTTGAAATATCATCCTCGTGGTGGATTTGCTCGTCAAGAGCCTCCCTGTCCATCGAGTCAAGCGATGACCGAGCGTCACCCTGTAGTTCCGCCCACAGTTCATCGAACTCGTCCATGTTCTCAGCGTCGCCGTGTGGATTGAAGTCCTCGCCGCCGAAGCCGTTGCCCGCGTCACTGTCTGAATCTATCTCGTCGCCCTGTCCGTCGGCTTCTCCTTCTGCTGGCTCATCGCCTGCTCCTTCGCCGTCGCCGTCGCCTTCGCCTGCTCCGTCACCGTCACAGTCTCCATCGCCGCCTTCGCCAGACTCGTCGCCTGCTTCGCCGTCCATGCCACCTTCGGCTCCATCGCCGTCACCGTCGATTTCTTCGTCGCCGCCAAGCGCACCTTCGTCACCCTCAGCATCACCGGAGTCGCCACCGGGAGAACTGTCTCCCTGTTGCTTCTCCTTCTGCTCGTCAAGGGACTTCTCAAGTTTTTGCTTCTTGTCGTTGAATCGGTTCTTCGAAACTTTCTCGGGCTCTCCGCCGTTCTGTTGCTGGGCCTGTGCCGCTCTCTCAATGTCTGACTCAGTTTCGAACTCAGCCGAAGTTCTCTCAGCCGCGTCGCCGGAGTTTCCGTCGTAGCCACCGTTCATGTTAGGGTCTATCTCGTCGTCTGGAAATGCGTTTCTGAAAGAAGCGAGAACTCTCTTTGCCTGCTTCACAACTCCACGAGTGTCTGGCTGACTGCAAGCGTTCTGCATAAGCGCCCTGTTCTCGTCCATCCAAGCGACGACCTCGGGCGTGGTGAACCAATGTGCCTCGTGCGCGATTGTCTCGCTCATCATAGCGACCATCGCCTGTTGCTTAAGCGGAGATAGGTCAGTGGTGTTAGCCTTATGGCGAGCCATGAAGACTGCGTGAGTGTAGTCCATCCTCTTCCCACTACCGGGGAAGTCCTGTGAAAGTAGGTGGTTGATTCGGGAGTCCTCAAGGCAGTTCACGAATTGGTGAAGTAGTGGGTCCTCGGTCCCGTTCTTGATTTTCTTTACGACCTCGTTATTCCAAACTGTGAAGTCAGTGTATCGGTGGTGGCCAGCAATCTCATGTGCCAGAACTGCTTCTTGCATAATCAAGTTCTGCTCGGGGCTGTTCCCCATGCTGGAAGGAATCCAGACATTTTCTCCGTCCGTGCAAGCGCGACCGGATTCGTCGATTGTGACGCTCTTGACTCTCGTTCCCATTCCGTTTGAGTCGGTTGCCATGATGCGTCCTATGTGTAGCATTCTTCGGCCAAGCGCCCTATCCATAGCGGCGTCATCGGCCTTTCGTGTCTCAATCATCTGCTCCATATCTCGCATCTCCTGTTTCGGGCTATACCCTACGGTCTAAGCCACTCCGTCCTTCCTTATCAATGTATCGGTCCCTCAATGTAATCATCTTCTCAATTTTCTGAATGGAGGACGAGCCCAAGTTTTTGTTCTCAGATTCACCAGAAATCCTCGGGCTATTGGTTCCAATAGGTCCGTCTTCCACGACATTCCGTGGAGAGTTGAGCCCAATCCGACTTGTTCGGGGTCCGCATGATTGTGATTCGCGGCCTGCAAAATTGCGAGGGGATGAGAAGTGAAATTTGTGTCGGGGTATTTCCCTTGTAAGATGGCGACGACTTCTGCATGACGAGTCCGAGATGGAATGCGTTCGCTGAACGAGTCCGCAAACTTGTCCACGAATCCTTCGGGTGTCGTTTTGAGAATCAGTTCTGCTTGCCGAAAACTTGCGGCAAGATTCGCTATGGACCAAAGGTCTGACCTATCGGGCTCAATAGTCTCTAAAAATCTATGAAGATATTCTGGTTTTGGTTGCTCAAGTTTGAGAATGCTCGCGCCTTTTCGAATTGGCCAAGGAACATCGGCATCTGTCTGAACACACACGACCATTGGAAATGCCTTCATCTTCACCTGTTCGCCGACAAGTTTCCACTCAGCCCCAGAAAGAAAAGACGCATCGTCAAGAATTCCTACTCGCATCTCGTTGGTGAATGACCTACTTCGAACTTGGCCGAACCATTTCTGTAATTGTTTTCCATCTCGGAAGCCACCATCAGAAGCAGTCGGAGCCATGCCAACGGTTTCGCTCATGCGATGCGCAAGGGTGGATTTACCCCAGCCAGATTCGCCGATGATGATGAAAGGATAGACCTCGGGCTTACTGCCGTTGTTCCATGCTTCAAGCCAAGATTTCAACGGGTCCCAATCAGCCTTCCGGCCATAGAGATTAGTTGCACCACTCATGGAGTGTCGCCTGCCTGTCGCCGGTTATCTTTGCACCGTATTCGTGAAGAGTTGTTTGTCGCACAAGCCAACCTCGTAATCCCACCTATTTAACCCGCCGGTGGGAGAGAGGATGGAGAGTGAACTCCCCCGGGTCCTCTCCCCCGTTCCGGGGGTGTTGTGTAGTGGTTATTCAAGCCGTGATGACGCCGAAGTTCGATAGGCGAGCGCGTGCGGTAGTTCGCACCTTCTCCCTGTCGTGCCTGTCGTATTTGCTGATGAGCGCTCTCTCGACTGCTTTCGTTTGGTTCTGTCTCTTTGCGAGTTTCATTACCTGCACGAGTGAACGAGTGGAGCAATCTTTTCCAAGCGAGCCATCGCTCTTTAGTCTGCGAAGGTCGCCAGCGAGTGTGACTATCTCACGAGCAAGCGACGAATCGAAGTTGCCAGATTGGTCCATGATTACATTCTGCTCATCTGCTGATGGAAGGTAGGTGAACTCAAGTCCGAGAGCGTATCGGTCACGAGTAGCCTCGTTTAGTTCCTCAAGACCAGCGTAGTCTTCTGGCGGATTGATTGCCGCGACGACCCTGCAAGTCGGATGAAGGTCTATCTTCTCACCTGTTGGAAGAAGGATAGTTCCCGAGTCCATTCCCATGTGCATCCATAGCATGACGGACGGCGAAGCGCCGTTGAATTCGTCAGCGAAAAGGATTCCACCGGTGCGAGCCCAGCGAGGGATGATTCCATCAACCCATACTGTGTTCCCGTCGATTGCCTCTTTGCATCCAACCAAGTCGTCTTCGGTTATTCCCTCAGAACAGTTGAACCTATACATTGGTAGTTGGGTGTTGAAACAGAACTGTGCGACTGCAATAGTTTTCCCGCATCCCTTTGGTCCCTCAAATATCATGTGAAGTCCTTCGATGAATGCGTCAGCCATTCCTTCCATTTCCTCGCCGGGGCTCTCAACGAACCCGGGTGAATTCTTTGGAACAAGGGCCGCGGTCCTGTCGTCAAAAGTCGATAGGTCGGTGACGGGAATTCCCATCCAGACCTGTCCTGTAGCATTTGTGATTGTAGCCGCGTGGCCACCGGTTCCAGACGAAGACGCGCCGTTGCTGGCTCCGAACGACTTCAAGTCGTCCGCCATCTTCTGAATCCAGACTTCCTTCACAACATCAGCGCCTCCGCCGATGGTGACTCTCGTCACGCCTGCTTGTTTCATTCGCCCTGCGGCGAACGCATTCGAACGGATGGACCGCTCAACAGGCTGTCCTCCGTCGGCGGTTAGTTGGTCCATAATCGAAGTGATGTAATCATCCTCCGATATGCGCCCACCAGCGCCTCTTACTGCATCTCTCATAGCATCAATTAACTGCATATTTTTTCTCTCCGTTTTTTCAATTTTGCTCGGTGTCGCCGGTTCTCCGCTATACCTTACGGTCTAAGCGAGTCAGTCGTTCCTTATCAATGTTTCGGTGGCTCAATGTTTCATTCCCTCAATTTTTTAACCTTCAACCATGAAGCAATCATTCGGTCGTCCCACATGAGTTCGGCTTGTTTTCGTTCCCATCGCAAAATCGGTTCGACAATCTGCAAACACTTCCTCTTCTGTTGGGTATTGAACTCCATAGCCTCGGCAACCATCTTTACTGCGCTTTTTGCTGTCGTGAAACTTGCCTCGGGAATTCCTTCTGGATAACGCGACCAAACTTCGTTGAGGATTACCTTCCCGGCATGAACCGGGTCACGGCGCATCGCCATCGCGGCGACAATCTCAGAAGCCAATCGCCAATACTCCCTGTCCTTTGACGCCTCTCTCCATAGAGTTCCATCCACGCCCGGGAGTTCTGCGAAGAACATCTTCATCAGCCATGCGGCTTGCCAATGGGTCATGTTGAACGGAGCGTTCGTTAGAGCGTGATATATTCTCGTTGCTTGAGTTCTGTTCGTTGGGTTGGTCATTTTTCAAACCACCCGTCGAAGTTGCCGAGATGGACCCCGGCCAATGCGTTTTCCCATGAGGTTCCGAATGCGGCCAGAATGGATTTCCATGAGGCTGAGTCTTTGAAGTGCTTGTCGAAAGAGCGTTGCCTGTCCACGATGACTCCGTGGTCTTCTGGCTTCTCCGAGTATTCCAATGCGACCACCTTGTTAGAAGGCAAACCCTTGGGGGTATTTGAAGCAAAATAAATGACCGGCTTATCGCCAATGTCGAAGTCCGTCCCCAAGTTTTTGTTGCTCCACATGGCGGCTTTGTATTGCTGGGTCGTGTTCGTCTTCATTCCCATTGGAGTCCCGAAGTGAATTGCTGGTGTAATCTCTTCATCCATAATGTCGTCGTGAATTGTCTTGAGGATTTTGACGATGCCTTCTCGTGTGACTCCATCGAGTATCGCGTCGAAGAGTCTGGCTTGTGAGTTCTTCACTACGGTCGGCGCACTCGACCTGCGCATCTCGACGCCTCGGTGTCCTTGAGTTCCGTCGAACAGTCGGTAGGCGTATCGCTTCTTGACTCCCCAAGAGAAGTAGCGCTCGTAGGCGGCGTCACGCTTGACGAGGAAGAACTCGTTCTTATCGACATTCAGATATTGCTTGACGAATTGGTCGTAGGTGTCGTTGAGCATAATGGATAGTTGGTCGGAGATATTGATTACATCGTTCTCGGTGAATTCTCGCACAGCGTCTTCTGCCTCGTCGTGATTCTCGATTGCGACCTTACACGAGTCCGTGTCTTGATAGAGAGTTGTGAATTTCAGTTGGAAGCCTTCTGACCCTTGGGGCATCACGCCAAGTTTTTCATCAAACCCGAGCGTCCATTTGTTGATGTGGTCCTTGTTCCAATCGTTGTGTAGTCTCGCTATCTCGGTCACATCACTTCCAATGCCCGGCGCGGTCAGACGGAACGGTCTGCCTTTCGTCTTCGATGTAGTTCCGGAGCCCAGCACGCCATACCACGAATTCATATTTTCCTTGATGACCCGTTGCTTCTGATTGAGAACTGCCGCCAAGTTTGAATCGTCAGTCTCCCTCATCTGTTGCTGAGTCTTTCTTCTGAGTTCAGCAAGGGTTCGGAGAACTCGGGGCATGATGCCCTCAAAGTCTCGTCGATAGACTCGACCTGCCGGAGTGATAGTGACTTCATACGGATATTCGTCAGCGACTTCGACGGCGGTGTCTGGGGAGAAGTTGCCGGAGATAATGGCCGAAGGATATTCCATTGAGTTATCAAGTTCGAATGCGTTCTTCCAGACGCCTACCGGGGCCTCCATCACATGACCGCCCTGCTCGATTTCGCCGCTGGTTCTCTCGCGCACGACAGCAATCGACGGCATGATTTTGCCTTCTTCCATCAGAAGGTGTCCCATCATGTCCTCAATCAACATCATGTTCGTGTGAGAATTGCGGAGCGTCGAATTGTGAAAGCCGGTCTTGATGAGATAGAAATTCACAAGGTCAAGTTTGGTGCAAACCCGTTCCGCGCATACATTGTCCCACGCATTATACACGGCCAGCATCATTGGGTCCCGCACCATTAATTCTGTAATGCGCGTGCGAGGAACCTTCCCGTAGCCAAGTTCCGAAGTCGCCATCCACGACAAGGATGCTCGGCCCGTTGTTGCCGCCGCCCCTCGAACTTGCTCGGCGTAGGCAAGTTTTGAATCGAACAGAACTCGTTGTTTGAGAATCCACATTGAAGGGTAGCGATGATGAACGGGAGGTTTGCCTCCGTGTCGTGAGAACATCGACCGATTCTGATTCTTACACCGGTTGATGAGATATGGAATATCGTAGTCCTTGATGTTCTGACCAGCCAGCACATCGGGATTGATTTCTTCAAGCCGCCTTTGGAACCACCATAGCAAATGCGCCTCTCTTTCGTCCTCGTCGATTTGGTCGAAGTTCTGAACGATTACATCACCCTCCACAGGAGGGATTGGTTCCGTGTGTTCCACGACGCTCTCTAATGCCTTCTGCGACTGCATGAAGCGCTTTACTTGCCTCGGGCTGGTAGGGTGGCAAGTTCCTATTTCATGCGCTCCATCGGGACGCAAGAAGGCAATACTGACTATTCTGCCATCGGTCCCTTCTGTATCAAGCGAGTCCTCGGTTTCAATGTCGAACCAAAGCGTATCAAGTCCGAATTTGTCTGGCGGAATTTCGCTTGGTCGAATATCCAAAGTGATTCCCTTACCGCGCCCATTCTTCCACTTAATCTCGCTATTGACCTCAATAACCGTAGTCCATCCGTAAATCCAGCGGACCAGATTCGACCAACGAACATCGGCGCAATAATGCGGATAGTTCTCAGCGGCGAGTCCCTTGATTTCTGACGGGAGGACACAGCGAACTTCCCAAAGGTCTTCGCCGGTGATTGATTTCATTTTGGGCTGAGTCCCTTGATTGACTTCCGTCCAGAATCTTGGAATGCAATTGGTGACTGCAAGTTCTCGGGTCTGTCCGTCAAGAGTCTTCAATCGGAGATAAGTTGTGAGCGTCTTCACATTCCCAAGGCTCTCATGTTCTCGATGAAATACATCGACGATTAAGTGCGGCTCAGTCTCCATACAGGAAGGCGGGTTCACCACCTATTTAACGGAGTCAGAAGCGTTTGGGTATTTGCAATCGTAGCAAAGAATGTGTTCCGGGTCCCACGCAAGGTTTCGCTTCTTCTTGCACTTCCCACACTGTCTTCTCGCCCTGCTCCATTTTGCCATAGCCCGGCCGCTCTCTTGTCTTTTCTTGGCTTCGCCCGGTGAACTGTATGGTCTGGGGGTCATTCTCTCGCCCGCTCATCTTTCATGCGAAGCAATTCCGCAGTCAGATACAGACTGAGGTCCAGCGCCTCTTCTAATCCCATCTCAACCCATGTGTCTTTCTTGGTTCCGAACTGACGAGTATCGTCATCCTTGCGGAAGCCATGACCGTAAGTAGCGACTCCCATTTCAAGTCGCTCGACAACAGTCGTTAGAATTTCTTGATTGTCGTCCTTGTCCCATAATTTGCCAATGCGATGAAGGAACAGAATCTTCTTTCGGTCCCCCGGGGATTCTCTCATCTCACGACTCAAGCGCAACCCTCCTTACGAAGACCTTCACGGCCAGAATATCGTCTTGAGCCGCCGCACATTGGAAGATTGCTTGACCGAGATGCTTGAATACATTTCGCTTAACTCCGGCTGGTAGCCGCTCATCTTTGGACACTGAGGAATAAATCGCGTCCAGAATTTCCACACCGCTCACACCGCGCTCGCCGTATGAATCCACCATCTCATCGCACTTACGAAGATAGTTCGATTGCTTAGTTCCGTCAGCCTCGGACGCCGCATAGGCAAGACTCAGAAGTTGTCTCATGTTGTCGTCGTCAAGTTCGGCAACGAGTTCGTTCACATCTTCGATGGTCGCTTCTCCCGGGACCCTTGTTGCGGAGAACAGAAAGTTCAGCGCCTTACGCATAGAGCCTTTGGACTGTTTCGCCACCGCCTTCAATGCCTCCGGCGTTATCTCGACTTCCTCCTTCTCGACTACATTCTTAAGAGCGCGATAGATTGTCTTCGCTGGTATCGGAGTGAACCGGGTGTCGCTGAACGCGCACCTGTCTTTGATAGGGTCGATGATTTGGTGAGGATAGTTGCACGACAGAACGAACCGAGTCTGCTTTGAGAATCGCTCCATGATTCTGCGGAGAGCCGCCTGTGCGTCCGGAGTTAGGTTGTCGCATTCGTCAAGGAAGACGACATTGAATGGAATTGCCGTGGGCTTACCATCCACGAGATAGACGCCCATGACTCCTTTGCGTGCGAAGTCCTTGACTGCTCCGCGAATGTCGTTGATGCTCCGAGAGTCGGAAGCGTTCAGTTCGATGTAGTTCATCGACCAATCGTCGCCGAATAGCGAGCGCATCATGGCAACGGCCATCGAAGTCTTCCCGACTCCGGCCGGACCTGCGAACATCATGTGTGGCCACGCCCCATCATTCCCCTCTCGATGGAGTTCGTCAATCATATATCGAATTCGGCGGGTGATGTGTTCTTGACCAACAATGTCGTCAAGAGTTTGGGGTCTGAATGACTCTATCCACATGACTCCCACTTCGTCCCCACCTTCTTAATGAAATCGCTTCCGGTCAAGTGATGTTCGGCTTCCGGATTACGGTCATGCAAGCGAACCCAAATTACCGTGCAAGTGATGTTGGGTTTCCGGTTTTCGGACATAAACAGGAACATTGAGAGGACCAAAACATTCATAAGGGGGAACCCACTCCCATAGAATGTCCGAACCGAGTTCGGGTGGGGTCATCGAGCCCCGGGAAGAGGAATGCGAACATTCTGAGGGGGAAGCCCCCTTGGAGAGTGACTAATCTCGTAGCGAACAAACCTGCAAACAAAGCGGGGGAGTGAAGCGACTACGGCGGCTGGGCTTTATTGCCCGGTCTGAATAACACCCCTATGAATAGAAGTGCAACTGCAAAATAACTTAGGTTAGAGAGTAGCAAATCCGACAACAAGGACATACAGGGGCATATTGGCTTAACGGCCTACCTGCCTTAATGAAGACGCCCTGTAATCCTCTTCCCAGAAATCAGTTTCTTTGATGAAGACATTTGTGAATCTTCTCAGCGGTTGCTTTACCGATTCCCTCAATAGCCGCAATATCCTCCACTGTCGCTTCGCATAGGCCGGAGATGGAGCCGAACTCTATGACGAGTTTGCGCCTTGTCTTTGTTCCGATTCTGGGGAGCGCTTCAATCATCGCGTCCCTAAACGCATTCGGGCTTGCGCCCTTTGGTCGTGGAATATACAGACGATGATTGTCGTCCTCAATCTTCCCGACTATGGAATGAATAACTTGAGCGGCATCATATCGGTCGTCAATGAAAACCGGCGGATAGCCAACCGCACACAGGCTGGCGATGAATGAAGTCAGAATCTTATCTGAAACTTGACGCTCTTGTAATCCCTTCTTGATTGCCCCGTAGGATTTCGTGACGACGAGATATGAGAACTCAGACTCTTCGCGCATGGCGCTCAGTTGCCTTAGTCGCCTGTCGTCAAAAAGACTTGGAACCAAATCGTCCTCCTTCCTTTCGATTGCGACGCGACGAGTGTTCATATCGCCCTCGCCTGTATCAAGATGAACTACTTCAAAACCCAATTCGCCGAGATAGCCGAGCATTGTCCAATGTTCCCGATGGTCCACTCGCCGATGACGAGTCATCATTTCGTCCAGAATTCTCTCACCGATTCGCTGTCGCACATCATAGAGGTCTATTGGCGTCAATACCTCACCCTTGCTTACTTCTTCCTCAAGTTTTTCCGACAAAAATCGAAACATTCCCAACATCTCACCGAGGTTCGGAGTCCCTTGCTCCCACTCGGCAAGGGTTTCAATGGTTGTGAGTATCTTTTCAAATCGGGGTTTCTTATTCGCTGGCACGCTTCTTCCTCCATGTTCTCTTAATTGTTGGGACCTGTTCGCCCACCCCCATAAACGCTTTCCAGCGTGGACAAGTTTCACCTATGCAACAGCCCTTTTTCTTGAGTGTGGTGCAATTCGGAAATGCGCGATAGCGAGGATTATCGAAGAGAGTTGAGATTTGATAGAGCCGATGTTCAGTATTGTGTAGGTCCACATAGCCGACTGTCTGACCCATCTCTTGCCAGATTTCCTCAAACTTCTCGGGAGTATATCCCAAAGACTTGGCGAAGAGCGCGGTGAAAACCCTTGCGTTGTGTGGTGGGTTCCTTCTCTTGAGTTCGTTCACCACACCGGGACAACGATAGTTCAGACTCGACATGAACACATCAGCGCCTCCGTAGGATTCGTAGTCCACTCCGATAATATCCCGAATCTGAGTTTCTGGTCGGTGGAGTTCGATTCCGAGTTCTTCGATAAACGCCGCAAGGGAAATCTTCCTACCGGGAATGTCTGGGAGAAAGTATTGGGCTCGATAGGCTGACTTCTCGACTTCCTCGTGTGAGATTTCGTCAAGTTTTTCCACTTCCACAGGAAGAGCAATTCGCCCCGAAGCATCTCCGAACCTGTTCACATGGCGAGTAAATGGAATTCGACAAAGCCTCTTCGGGTCCCCTGTCGTCTGTTCATCGAGTGTGTTCAAGCCGAGCGTTTTCGAAAGGTGAGTCTGAGTCTGATTGATGAGAGTCTTGAGCGCGTCCGCTGAACCATCTGTATGTTCAAACTTGAAGCGAGTCGGTTTGTGAATGATAAACAAATGATAGCCCTTCGACCCGGAATACTGAACCCAATGTGCTATGTCCATCTTACGCAAGAACTGAGATAGGCGTTGTGCGTCAGCGAACGCATTCTCCGGTTTTGTCTCGTGGTCGAAATCGAAGAAGGTCATCTCATGGACGACGGTCCTTGGGGCCTTCTTGCCTCCGACCTCATGGACGATGTTGTCGTAGCCTGCGGTTGAGATGAAGCATGATTCGCCACCATCCCACTTTCTGAGTCTGGGATAAATTTCGTCAGTCGTGTGAACGAACTCTTGACGAGGATTCCCTATTGCTCGCGGGTAATGGTCAAAGCCGAGATGATGGAGAAGTCGTTCCATCTGTCCGGCATCAAATATCATCCTCTTCACCTACGAGGTCTTTGAACGCATCTCGCACATCGGCAAGTTTGTTCTTCAACCGTGCATCGTAAGCGATTTCAAGTTCGCCGTCCGTGATTCCACAGTGGGCGCATAGTAAATCCACGGCGACTGCCATGCGGATATTCTCGGCCTGCTCTTCATCAATTCCGAGCGCCTGTTCGGCAACCTCTCGATTGTATCTCTTTGCGTTTGGGTCGAATAGATTTCCTTTGTCGCTCAAGTTTCAGACCTCCCGTTGCGCTTCTGTAGCGACCACGACAGTCGAACCACTCTCGATTATGACGAATGGCGTCTTGTCGTTCTTCTGAATCACATAGTTATCGCCGTCAAGCCGACCCAGAATTCGCCCCAAATTTTCAGTAAAGTTGAGAGAGATTGTTCCTCCCTCGACTGTAGCATCAACGGGTGAATGGGAACGGTTCGTCTTAGAGCCCCAATGTCCGGACGAACAAGTCGAACCGGATGGTGTGAAATCATACGAGACATAAGGTGCGCCAGCGACCTGCATATCGACAAGTCCGCGACTCATCTCAGCCTTAGTCAGAACAACCTTCGTCGTGCAAGACTCGCCGTTGAGCATTGGAATGGTGAACCATCCTTTGTCGTCCTTCGGCATAATCCAATGGTCGGGGACGATGAAGCAATCGTCCTCATCGGCCGGATGATAGACGACATTCCCTCCTGTCCTTGACTCGACCTTGATTGGTTGATTGGGTTCGATTGTAATTTTGACCATCTCGCTGGGGAACTTCGTGTCCAGAAGGCTGGCCATTGAATCGGGGTCAATCAGCATAAGGACCGGTTCGTCACCCTTGACCTTTAATCCGTGAATGTTCGCGTCGGTCATTATCAGTTGAATTGTCTTCGCTATATCGTGAGTCCAAATACTGAGTCCGTCCTTCGTCACAAGGGCTTTCACAGGATTCGATGGTGAGTCAAGGATGGCTCTTCGTAGGGCGGTTGCGAGTGAACTCGACTCCGCACGAATAACGCCAGACCGAGATACTACGCTGTTTGGCGTGATGCTCATACATCGAAGGGGTTAGCCCACCCTTATGAATGACGCTCCCGCTTCATCGACGACAGGACAAAGTTCCTGTGATGAATCCGAGCATGAAGATGACGGCCAACGGCCCTGTGAACATGAACAAAGGTCCAATCAACCATGCTGGTAATTCCAAGTTCATTCTAACAACACTCCACATTCCACGCACCATGCCCCTGCACCGCAGGCGTGTGGGTATGCGCAATCTTGGCAATAAGCGATAATCTCCATCTCTCTCATGTATTAAGCGAGAGGCTTTCCCCTTATCAATGTTTCCCATATATCAATGAAAACTCACATAATGTCTCGATATAGCACGATTCCGCAGGGGATATTGAACTCAATACGGGACCTATTGAACTGAATAATTGAGGTTTGGTATCTTTCCGATTTAGAAAAAAACTTGCGGAACGCTGGCAAGTTTTCGGTTTCCCAGACTGCGGCAAGGGTTAGGTTATTGAGCCCAATATCCAGAAATGAAAATGAATTCTATGTGTGATTTTGCACAAAAGTTGGACTAAACAAAAGTATGCGAATTCTGGCAGTATGGGCTGATTTACGCAAGCGCAACCTCGGTTTCAAGGAGGCAAAAACATGGCCTGTTTTTTTCATCGAAAAATTCGAGGTCGAATTATTGAAGTCAATAGCCAAATCCTCACCCTTGCCGTGGAAAGTCACCGGTGACGGGAAAATGGGGTCACAACAGACGCGGATTATTCGTAAGCATCCGAACGGGCGAGCCATAATTTCTGAGGATAGCGAGTTCGCCCATCTATTCCAGCAACTCTCTCCGAGCCGACGCAGGTGAATAAGTGAGGCTTCTTTGCCAGATGATTCGTGAGCCTGTGCATCTCGAATGGTTGGTCTTCAAGTTGGACAATCTGTCCGGTCGTCAAGGGATTGCCAGACGGAGAACAAGCACCGGCATTCATCATCGCACGGTGAAGTCTCTTCACATTCCGACCGTCGGATTTACCCATGCGACCGAAGGTGCGCTTGCCATATTTTGATGAGGGAACTTCGCGGTTTTCATCAGTTGGCATCTTGTCTTCGTCTTATCGTCAGTGCTTTGAAGGGTTTCATAGTTGCGGAGTCCCTAACCTCTTGTTGCACTTCTTCGGGGAGAACGGGGAGAAGTCGTTCGACATTTCCTTTAGACAAAGTGGACATTTGACCGAAGACTGCCGGAGGCACTATCTTCTGAACCAAATGTTTGTGATATTGTTTGTTCGCTCGGTCTTCCCACTTCACCGCATATCGCTCAGTCATTTTCACTCTCTCTTCTGGTGGGGCGTATTGGTCGAACCACTCATTCTTGATGTGGTCCTCAATTTGCTTTTTCTTTCTGTCGAGGATTGCTTTCGCCGCCTTGATTGCCTGTAGTTGGTCCAGCATATCGTCCTCGTCTTGGTCGATTGGATTCTCATTCACTATCAAATCCCACGAACCGGACTGAACAAGTTTCTGAGCCGACGGGCAGATTTCGTGGAATGCACACCATTTGCAGGCAGGTCCGATGGTCGCCCTTGGCTTATCTATTGATTGAATCCATTCCCACTTCGTCAGAAGCCAATCCTTGAATGTATCAATCTTCGACT
>Ga0114932_10002107_pt1 | contig 21469 bp, 16 predicted proteins | sample 2SBtaG_2_FD_87286 | JGI IMG/M metagenome (GOLD analysis project Ga0114932, IMG submission 87286) | Deep subsurface microbial communities from Kolumbo volcano to uncover new lineages of life (NeLLi) - 2SBTROV12_ACTIVE470 metaG | ecosystem: Environmental > Aquatic > Marine > Volcanic ... | reverse complement strand
CCTTCGGGCTCCCTGCGTGCGCGACGGCGATCCTCCCTTGCTCCGCTTCTTCCTGCTCATACCGACCTCCTGAGACATCATACTCTCCTCGAATATGTGTCCAGGAAAACCGGGGGCGCCTTACGGAATCGACGTGGCGACCACATCGCGGCTTCTTGGTCATGCGAACAGCGCGATCACGCTGCAGGTGTACACGCACCACATCCCGGGTCGTGAACGCGAAGCCGCGAGCGTGATCGGCGCAGCACTCGCGGCTAGTGGCCAGGAAGTAGCGCGGTAGGCACCGACGGTGAACCACGGGCCGCCACGGAGACCGATACTCCCGCCTTCTCCTTGAGCCTACGGGCACGAGACGAATTCATCCGGGTGCCGACGACGGCGCCCGGCAGTTAGCAGACACCCCGGTCGGAACCACCCGTGTTCGCAGGTGTTTCCGGCCGATGACCCCTCCATCGGCAACTCGGCCGCAGAAATCGAGTCCCGGCAGACCGCGTCGCGCGGCCCAGACAGACGCCAAGTGGCTGAAATCGGATGGGAAACACCGATCCGTGATAGGCTGCGGCGATGGCTTCTTCCGATGAACGACCCCGATCGCGCCCGCGATGGATCGGCGTTGGCTGCGTGACCGCGCTCCTGGCTTCGATGACGGCGGGCGCGACCGAGCTGACGAGCCCGAGCCACATCCACCGGCAGGGAGGCACCGCGACCGCGATCGCAGCCGGAAGTGGCGCGCTGTCGAGCACCGCGGGCGCCCGGGTATACAGCGACAGCCATGTCACGATCGGCGGCACGCCGGTCGCCCGGCCCGTCGGCGGCGGCTCGGGGCTCGTGTCGCTCTTCACCGGCTTCTGGGCCTCGGTCGCCGCGCCGTTCACGGCCCTCGACCTCGATGGCGACTTGATCCCCTACTTCCTCGACCCCGATGACGACGGAGACGGGATCGACGACATCTACGAGACCGGCACCGGGTTCTTCGTGAGCGCCACGAACACGGGGACGTCGGCGGTCGACCCCGACAGCGATGGCGACGGCTTCGACGACGGGGTCGAGCTGAACGCAGGCACGGATCCGACGGATCCGGCTTCGCGGCCGACGCCCTCGGCGGTCCCGTCGCTTCCGCCGAGCCGACTTCCGCTCCTGATCCTGCTCCTCACGGGCCTCGCCTCGTGGACGCTCTGGGCCCGCAAACCCGAAACGCGGGGCGCGGAGGTCGGTAGGTGACGATGAACTCTCGACGTGGCTCCGTCCGCCGACTCGGGCGCTTGCTCTTGTGCCTCATCGCAGGCGTTTGGCTCGCGAGCCCAGTCAGCGCACAGGCGCCCCCCTCGATCCCTTTCCAGGGCCTGCTGCTGGACGCCGGCGGCATCGAGGTCACGGGGACCGTCGATCTCGACTTCGAGCTCTTCGACGCGATCGTCGGCGGCACTTCGCTCTGGAGCGAGACTCACGTGGGCGTGATGGTCGTGGATGGCCTGTACTCGGTGGAACTCGGATCGACGGTCCCGTTGACCGCCGACCTGCTAGGCGCGGGCGCCGCGTTCCTCGAGATCACGGTGGACGCCGAGACCCTTGCGCCCCGCCAGCAGCTGCTGTCCGTGCCCTACGCGCTCGTCAGTGGCCAGGTGGGGTCGATGCCCGCGACCTTCGCGAGCGAAATCATGGCGACGTTCCCCTTCGACGGGATGGACCCGCCGAATTTCCATCCCGACGAGGGCGTGATCGACACCGACGGGGACGGCGTCGCCAACTTCATCGATACCGACAACGACGACGACGGCGTGACCGACGCGCAGGAGCTCATCAACGGAACTTCGATCAATCTGAAGACGCCCATCGCGAGCGGCGTCTCGCCGAACTCGATCGAAGCCTATTGTCAATCCACGCTCACCGTGACGGGCACCGGCCTCGATACCGTCGCATCCGCCACATTCGGAGCCGAGACGCCGTCGCCGTACGCGATCACGGCGGCGTCGTTCACGGTCGACGTCACGGCACCGACGGCTGCGACTTCACAACCCGTCGTAGGGATCCTCGCGAACGGTGAGTCCGACGCTTCCCCGGCGGTCACGATCACGGATGGCGAGACGCCGTCGATCGGGCAACGAATCCCGGTCGTCGGTTTCGCCGACCAGGCAAACGCCCTCACGATCATCGGCTCCGGGTTTTGCGCGGGTGTGACCGTCGGTTTCGGCACGCAAGTCATCGTGCCCGACACCGTCACCCCGACCAGCTTGAGCCTCACCCTCGCCTCCGAGCCCGCAGGCACCTACCCCCTGACCGTCGATCATCCGAACGGAAGGTCGGACTCCAGTACCTACACGCTCGCGGCAGGCCAGTCCGCCTTCGTATTTATCACCGAGGACTGGCGCCCAGGCTCGATGGGTTCCGTCGCGAGCGCCGATGCCCTCTGCCAGGCGGACGCCGACGCGGCCGGCCTGCCCGGGACCTACAAGGCCTGGATCAGTGAATCGCTCGCCTCCCCGACGACGAGCTCCCCGGCGACGACCTTCAATCCGACTTTCAGCCCCTACGTCCTGCCCGACGGAACGATCATCGCGAACGACTGGGCGGATCTCACGGACGGCTCGATCCAGAATCCGATCAATCTCACCGCGGACGGCCTCACGACCATCACGAACGGCTCCGTCTGGACCGGCACCCTCGCAGACGGAACCGCCGCGCCCACCACCTCGGAGACCTGCATCGAATGGACCGCGCTCGGCGGCACGGGCATGAGCGGTAATCCGACGCAGACGACGAGCGACTGGACGAACACCAACACCATCGTGTGCAGCGGGTTCCTCCGCCTCTACTGCTTCGGTCAGTAGGCGCGAAGCGCGCTGCTAGGTCGTGTACTCGGCGTTGATCTTCACGTAGTCGTACGTGAGATCGCACGTGAAGAGACGTGAGGCGTATTTCCCGATCCCGAGATCGACCTGGATCGTGAGCTCGTCGCCTTCGTGAGCCTTCTCGGCGCGCCCCCGCGCCGCGGGTCCCGCCGACCGCCCCTTCGCGAAGACCGTCACGCCGCCGAGCTTCACGCGGGCGTTCTCGGGATGCCACGCGATCTGACCGTGTCCGAGGGCCTGCATGATCCGTCCCCAGTTCGGGTCGCCCCCGAAGACCGCCGTCTTGACCAGCAGCGAGTTGCCGACCCGGCGGGCGGCGCGCCACGCCTGGTCCGCGGTCTTCGCCCCTTCGACCTCGACCACGACGAGCTTCGTCGCGCCCTCTCCGTCGCGGGCGAGCTGTCGCACGAGGTCCTCGCAGACCGCCCCGAGCGCGTGTTCGAACTTCGCGGCGTCGTCCCCGCGAAGGGCTGCTCCGCCGGCGGCCCCGTTCGCGAGGAGCACGACCGTGTCGCTCGTCGAGCCCTCGGCATCGATCGACAGACAGTTGTAGGTCCGATCGGCGATGCGCCAAAGCATCGCCTGCAGGGTCTTCGGCGCGATCTTCGCATCGGTCGCGAGGAACGAGAGCATCGTCGCCATGTTCGGCTCGATCATGCCTGAGCCCTTGGCGATGCCCTGGAGCGTGATCATCTTGCCGCCCAGGCGGAGTCGCGTCGAAGCGACCTTGGCGTGGGTGTCGGTCGTGCGGATCGCTTCCGCCGCCTCGGCCCAGCCGTCTGCGGCGAGTGCGTCCGCCGCGCGCGGAACGCCCGCGCGGATCGCATCCATGGGCAGCGGATCGCCGATCACCCCCGTCGACGCGACGAGCATCTCGTCCGATGCACAATCGATCGCCTTCGCCGCGAGCCCGCACATCGTCCGCGCGTCGCGCACCCCCCGCGCCCCCATCGCGACGTTCGAGCAGCCGCTGTTCACGACGACGCCGCGCGCGCGCCCGCTCTTCACGTGCGCCCGCGAGACCTCGACCGGCGCGCCGACGACGGTCGACTGCGTGAAGACGGCGGCCGCGGAAGCGAGCGTGTCCGAGACGATCAGGGCGAGATCGGGGTCGCGATCCTTGATGCCCGCGTGCACCCCGGCCGCGCGAAAGCCGGGGACCGGCAGCGCTTCGCGTCGAACCTTCATGAAGGATGAGCTCCAGCGAGGCCGGCTAGCTGCCGTGGCACTTCTTGTATTTCTTGCCGCTGCCGCAGGGACAGGGCTGGTTGCGCCCCACCTTGGGAACCTGCTCGCCGGCGGCCATTCCCCCGCCCCCTGCGGCGGCCGCGCCGGGCGGCGGTGCCCCGCCCTGACTCTGCGGTCGAGGCGCTTCGGGCTGCTGATTGCCGTCGACCCGGCGTTGGGTCGCCTTCGGGCCGATGTCCGGTCGCGGGAAGCTGAACTTCATCGCGTACTCGGCGAGGGTGTCGTCGATCCGCTGCTCCATCTCGCCGAAGAGCGCGAAGCCCTCCCGCTGGTACTCGAGCTTCGGGTCGCGCTGGGCGTAGGCGCGCATGTTGATGCCGCCACGCAGGGAATCCATCGTGTGGAGATGGGCCTTCCATTGCTGATCGAGGATCTGCAGCTGCAGGTCGCGCATGATCTGTTGGAAGGTCGGGTAGCCCTCGAGATCCGCGTAGGTCTCGTCGGCGAGCACCCGCCCCTCTTCGCGCTTCTCGTCGATCACTTCGTTGAGGCGCGCGAGGATCGCATGGCCGAGGGCGTCGCTCTCGGGATGGCGCTTCCCGTCCGCGGTCCTGAACGGAGGCTCCTCGATCGAGAACGCCACGCCGAACTGCGCCTCGAGGGCGTGGGCCATCTCGACGTACTGGTCATCCTCGGGGTCGCCGCGCTGGGGCCAGATCCGACCGAGCAGATCCACGACGAAGCCCTCTAGGCACGCCTGGACTTCCTCGTCGATCGACTTCTCGTCGGAGGTCATCGCCGTCAGACGCCGGGCGTAGAAGGCCTGGCGCTGCTTGTTCATCACGTTGTCGTAGTCGAGGAGATGCTTGCGAATGTCGAAGTTCCGACCCTCGACCTTCTTCTGGGCGTTCTCGATCACCCGCGTGAGCATGCGATTCTCGATCGCCTCGCCCTCTTCGACGCCGACCCGATCCCACCACTGTTTGACGCGATCCGCTTCGAAGATCCGAAGCAGGTCGTCCTCGAGGGAGAGGAAGAACTGGGACGAGCCCGGATCTCCCTGGCGCCCGGCGCGGCCGCGCAGCTGGTTGTCGATCCGACGCGACTCGTGTCGTTCGGTACCGAGAATGTGGAGGCCACCGGCGTCGAGGACTTCCTGTCGTTCCTCGGCGCACTGTGCCTCGAACTTCGCGAGGGTCGCCTCGAAGTCGGGGTGTTCCTTGTCGTTCTGGCACTTCTCGAGGGCCATCACCTCGGGATTGCCGCCGAGCAGGATGTCCGTGCCGCGGCCAGCCATGTTCGTCGAGATCGTGATCGCGCCCTTGCGTCCGGCCTGGGCGACGATCTCGGCCTCCTTCTCGTGCTGCTTCGCGTTCAGGACCGTGTGCTTGAGGCCCGAGCGCTTGAGCTTCTTCGACAACATCTCGCTCGTCTCGATCGAGATCGTGCCGACCAGGACGGGCTGTCCCGAGTCGTGCCGTGCCTGAAGCTCCTCGGCGACCGCGTCGAACTTCTCCTTCTTCGTCTTGAAGACGACGTCGGCCTCGTCGTTGCGGAGCAGCGGCCGATTGGTCGGGATCAGCGACACGTCGAGGTTGTAGATCTTGGCGAACTCTTCGGCCTCGGTGTCCGCGGTGCCGGTCATGCCCGCGAGCTTCTCGTACATGCGGAAGTAGTTCTGGAACGTGATGCTCGCGAAGGTCTGGCTCTCGCTCCGGACCTGGATGCCTTCCTTGGCCTCGACCGCCTGGTGGAGACCATCCGCCCAGCGGCGTCCCGGCATCAGCCGACCCGTGTGCTCGTCGACGATCACGACTTCCTTCGTGCCGTCGTCCCCGGCGCGCACGACGTAGTCGACGTCGACGCGCTTCAAGCTGTGCGCCATCAGCGCCTGCTGCATGGCGTGCAGCACCGGCAGCATCTGCGGGTCGTAGAGATTGTCGACCCGCAGCATCTGCTCGACCTTGGCCATGCCGTCGTCGGTGAAGGTCGCGCTGTGGGCCTTCTCGTCGATCCAGAAATCGCCGGTCTCCTCGATCCCCTTCGCGGGCTCGGCAGCCGTGCCCATCTGCAGGGACGGGATCAGGCGATTGGCGATCGTGTAGATCTGCGTGTTCTGCTCGGAGGGGCCCGAGATGATCAACGGCGTCCGCGCCTCGTCGATCAGGATCGAATCGACCTCGTCGACGATCGCGAAGTGCAGGTCGCGCTGGACGCACGAGTCTGCGTGAAACTTCATGTTGTCGCGGAGATAGTCGAAGCCGAGCTCGTTGTTCGTGCAGTACGTGACGTCGGCGCCGTAGGCGGCCTTCTTCTGTGCATCGTTCTGACCGTGCACGATCGACGCGACGTCGAGCCCCAGGAAGCTGTGGACCTGCCCCATCCATTCGGCGTCGCGTGTCGCAAGAAAGTCGTTGACCGTGACGACGTGCACGCCGCGGCCGGTGAGCCCGTTCAGGTACGACGGCAGGGTCGCGACGAGGGTCTTGCCCTCGCCGGTCTTCATCTCGGCGATCCGCCCCTGGTGGAGCATGATCCCGCCGATCACCTGCACGTCGTAGTGGCGCTGGCCGAGGGTGCGCTTGGCCGCCTCGCGGACGGTCGCGAAGGCCTCCGGCAGGAGGTCGTCGAGGGGCTCACCCTGGGCGAGGCGCTCGCGATAGCGGTTCGTCAGCCCGCGCAGGTCGGCGTCGGACAGCCTCGCCTGCTCGCCTTCCAGGACGTTGACGCGCTCGACGAGCGGCAGCAGCCGCTTGACCGCGCGATCGTTGCTCGTGCCGAAGATCTTGCTGAGGACTCGTTGCATCGACCCGTTCGGGCTCCCACCACCCGGTCATGGCACCGCAGCGGTCCATCCCACCGTCCGCTCCGCAGGCAGAGTGGCGGCCGTGAACGACGACCGGGGCGCTTGGGGGGTGGTTCGAAATGAACGCCGGAGGTTAGGAGAGCCCCTTCCAACCGGCAATGAAACGAGAGATTCCCGGCTCCGCGCCGCCCCCCCCGAGCCCTCAGCGCAAGACCGCGCCGCCGAAGGCGCGGTCGAGAGGCGCGCAGCGCCAACCGGTAGAAAGTCAGATCATCCTCTTCGATCGATCCGCGCTTCGCGCGAATCAATCGAAGATGTAATCGAGGGGGTCGACGGCTTTGCCGGCCACCTCGACGACGTAGTGGAGGTGCGGGCCGGTGCTGCGACCGGTGGTCCCGATCGCAGCGATCTCCTGGCCACGCTCGACGGTCTCGCCGGTGGAGACGTGGATCTCCTTCGTGTGGCCGTAGACGGTCTTCACACCGAAGCCATGGTCGAGCACGACGGCCTTGCCGAGCGGTCCCTTGCGACCGACGAAGCTGACCCGCCCGCGCGCCGGTGCGTAGATCGACGTGCCGCTCGCGGCGGCGATGTCGATCCCGGCGTGTACCTGGCGACGGCCGGTGAACGGCGAGACGCGCGGACCGAAGCGGGACGTGAGCCAACCCTTCGCGGGCCAGATCGACGGCATCGACACCAGGCGCTGACGCTTGTCGTCGAGCTGATCGAGCAGGGTCTCGAGGGAGGTCACGCGATCGCCGGAAGCGTCCGCGAGGGCGAGGGCCTGATCTCCGAGGACATCGAGAACTTCGATTCCCGAAACGTCCACGCCGATCTCCGGGAAGGGCTGACCGCCGCCCTGCCCCTGCATGCCGTCCGGCGGCGGGGTCTGGTCGACGGGGACGCCGGCCGGCGGGCCGACGCGCACGCCCTGCGGCGCGAGCTCGGCGACGCCTTCACCGCCGACACCGGCGGTGCCGGGCAGATTCGCGATGATGCGGACCTTACGCTCGAGCTCGGCGACCTTGGCGATCTCGTCATCGACCGTCGAGAGGCGCGTGCGGAACACGGCGATCTGCTCGCGCTGCTCCAGAGCCTCGACTCGCAGGTCGGCGAGTTCGACGTTGTCCGCGCGCAGGCGCCAGTAGTCCCAGACCGCGACGCAGCCGATCAGGGCCGCGACGACGACACCGATCACGGCCTGCCTCACGCGAGCCTTGGGGATCGCGATCTGGACCGGCCGCGCGTGCTGGTCGCGAACGAAGATGAGCGTGTAGGACTCCACGACTTTCCGTGCTCCTTCGCTCCCCTAATTGGGAAGCCTGACTCCAATGCGCAGCTTGCCCATCTGGATCTCGTCGTCGGTCTTGAGGGGCTGCTTCGTGACGCGAGCCCCGTTCACGAGGGTCCCGTTGGTGCTGCCGAGGTCTTCGACGTAGAACGCCTGGCCATCGAACCCGATCGCCGCATGCGCCCGGGAGATCGTCGCTTCCGCGAGCGCGAGGTCCGCCTTGCGCCCGCGCCCGATCACCAGCCGGTCGCGGTCGAGGGAGACTTCGAGCCCTTCGTAGAAGCCGGACAGGACCAACGCCGTCGCCCCGCTCGGAGGACGCAGCCGATTCTCTGCCGTTTCAATCTGCTCGGTCGCCATTTCGAGGTGCCTCGTCCGGGCTCGTCGCGCCGCAACGAATCCCGGGATTCCACCCGTTTCATCGGTGCAGGCGCGAAGGTTCTTGACCGAGCTGGGGACCTGGAAACGCGGCCCTCGGGTGCTTTCCCGGTCTCCGGACGGAGAACCCCCGAGAATGAACGCAAGCTGGAGGATTTTTCCCCCACTTGCTGTGATGGGCGTCGCGAACGTCGCCCCCGACGCGCCCTTCAGCGCTGCAAGAGCGCGCGCGCGTGCTCGCGGGTGACGTCGGTCACCGTCTCGCCGCCCGCCATCCGCGCGAGCTCATCGATCCGCTCATCGTCGCGAACTTCGGCCACCTGCGTCCGGGTGCGCCCGCGCTTCGCCTCTTTGCGGACCACGAAGTGGCGGTCTGCGAAGGCGGCGATCTGGGGCAGATGCGTGATGCAGAGCACCTGATGCTCGGACGACAGCTCCGCGAGGACGCGCCCCACCCGCTCGGCGGTGGCGCCGCCGATGCCCGCGTCGACCTCGTCGAAGACGATGACCATGTTGCGATCCGCGCGACGCAGCGCGTTCTTGATCGCGAGGAAGAGCCGCGACAGCTCACCGCCCGAAGCGACCTTCTGGATCGGGCGCGGCGCTTCGCCGGGATTCGCGGAGAACAGGAACTGCGGACGTTCGCGTCCGCCCGCGCCGGTCTGCAATCCCTCCGGTCCGTTCGCGACGTCGACGACTTCGAGGTCCACCACGAAGCGCGCATCCGCCATCGCGAGATCACCGAGCTCCCCCTCGACGGACTTCGCGAGCTTCTTCCCGGAGCGCTTGCGCGCCTTCGAGAGCTTGTCCGACGCCTCGTTCGCCGCATCGACTGCCTTGGCGCGCTCCTTCTCGAGTACCCGGATCCGATCGTCCGCGCCTTCGAGGGTCGTGAGTTCGCGCTCGACCTCGTCGCGGTGGGCGAGCATGTCGTCGACCGAGCGGCCGTACTTGCGACGCAGGGCCTCGAGTCGTCCGATCCGCGTCTCGACGTCTGCGAGACGGGCGGGATCGATCTCGAGCTCCGACAGATAGTCCGTCGCGCGCACCGCGACGTCGCGCAGCTCCGACTCGACGCCTTCGAGCTGGGTCACGAGCGCTTCGAGGGACGGGTCCATCCGGGTCGCCGACGCGAGCGCGCGAGACGCGATCCCGAGCGCCGACTCCGCGGAGTCGCCGTCGCCGGCATCGCCGCCATCGAGGGCGCGGCAGACCGTCGCAATCTCCTCGGCCAGGCGTTCGGCGTGGGTCAGTCGGCGGTGCTCGGACTCGAGCCCGGCGATGCTCTCCGCGTCGAGATCCTCGCCTTCGAGCTCCTGACGCTGGTACTGCAGGAAGTCGAGGCGCCGGGCGCGCTCCTCCTCCGCGGCGCGCAGGTCGGCGATCTCGCGGTCGAGCGCCTGGACGCGCGCGACCTGCTTCGCGACGAGCTCGCGCAGGCTCGTCTTGTCCGCGTAGGCGTCGAGGGCCACCGCGTGCACCTCCGCGTGGCGCAGGGCCTGGGATCCGTGCTGGCTCGAGATCTCGAGCTGGCCGCCGAAGAGATCGACGAGGGTGGCGACCGGCACGAGCTGCCCGCCGATCCGCGCGCGGCTGCGGCCGCCGGCGTGGAGGGTGCGCCGCACGATCAGCTCCGGCGCCTCGCCCTCGACCTCCTCGGTCGCCTCCGCGAGACCGCGCTCGGCCAGGGCGGTCGCGACGTCCTCGTGGCCGTCCATCCGGAAGAGCGCTTCGACCGCGCCCTCGTCGGCCCCGCTACGCAGGGTCTCGGACGAGGCGCGTCCGCCCGTCAGCAAGGCGAGCGCGCTCAGGATGATCGACTTGCCCGCGCCGGTCTCGCCGGTCAACACGTTCAGCCCCGGCCCGAACTCGAGCTCGACGGACTCGACGAGCGCGAGGTTGTCGATCCGCAGCACTTCGATCATGAAATCCCCACCCCATCGGGTCGTGCCCGACCCCCGCATGATCCCGCGTCCCCGCTTCGGCGTCGAGGGCGCGCCGCGGTCGACGCGCCCGGGCTAGCATCGTTCCATGCCGCCCCCGGACGACACCCTCGATCTCTTCCCGGAGAAGACCGAGCGGCGCCTCGAGCCCCATGCCCCGCTCGCCGAGCGGATGCGTCCGCGCAAGCTCGAGGACCTCGTCGGGCACGAGGATCTGCTCGCGCCCGGGCGACCGCTGCACACGCTGCTCGAGCGGGGCGCGCTGTCGTCGATCATCCTGTGGGGCCCGCCGGGCAGCGGCAAGACGACCCTCGCCTGGATCCTCGGCGAGCAGTCGGATGCCAAGCTGGTTCCGCTCTCGGCGGTGAGCGCGGGCGTGCCCGAGATCCGCAAGGCGATCGAAGCGGCCCGGCGCACGCGCCTGCGCACGCTGCTCTTCATCGACGAGATCCATCGCCTCAACAAGGCGCAGCAGGACGCGCTCCTGCCCCACGTCGAGGCCGGCGCCGTGACTTTGATCGGCGCGACGACCGAGAACCCCTCGTTCAGCGTGATCGCCCCGCTGCTCTCCCGCTGTCGCGTGATCCCCCTCGAAGCGCTCGGGGCGGAGGCGCTCGGGCGGGTCCTCGACCGCGCGCTCGAGGACACCGAGCTCGGCCTCGGCAGCGCAGAGATCAGCCTGTCCGAGGACGCGCGGAAATCGCTGATCCTCGCGTCCCAGGGCGACGCGCGAAGACTGCTCGGCATGCTCGACGCGAGCGCGACGATCCACCTCTCCTCCGGGCGCCGCTCGGAGCCGCTGTCGGACGAGACGGTCAGCGAGGCAGTCGGTCGGATCGCGCTGCGCCATGACCGCGACGGCGAGGAACACTTCAACGTAGTCTCCGCGATGATCAAGAGCCTGCGCGCGAGCGACCCCGACGCCGCGATCCACTACCTCGCGCGGATGCTCGAAGCCGGCGAGGACCCGCGTTATGTGGGGCGCCGCCTCGTGATCTTCGCGGCCGAGGACGTGGGCAACGCCGATCCCCAGGCCCTCCCGCTCGCGGTCGCGGCGCATACCGCCGTCGAGAAGATCGGGATGCCCGAGGCCCGCATCCCCCTCGCACAGGCCGCGACCTACCTGGCCTGCGCGCCCAAGAGCAACGCCGCCTACGCCGCGCTCGGGGCGGCGAGCGGGGACCTCGTGGGCCATGGGCCGCTCCCGGTCCCGATGCATCTGCGGAACGCGCCGACCGGGCTCATGAAGGAGCTCGGCTACGGCGAGGACTACGTGTATGCGCACGATGCGGACGACGCGTTCGTCGGCGCGGAGAACCTGCCCGACGCGCTCGCGGGACGCCGCTACTACGAGCCGAAGGAAGCGGGATTCGAGGGCACGATCGCGGAGCGGCTACGTGCGTGGCGCGCTCGGCGGGACGCGGAGCGTTAGGCCGGCCCCGCCAGCTCCACCCGGTTGCGCCCGCCCGACTTGGCGCGGTAGAGCGCCGCGTCCGCAGCACCGATCAGCGCCTCGGGTGAAGCCATCTCGGAGTCGAGACTCGCGACGCCGATCGAGAGGGTCACCCCGACCACCTGACCGGCCGGGTCCGCGTAGCGCGCTTCCTCGACGGCTTCGCGCCAGCGGTCGGCGAGGATCCTCGCCCCGTTGATCTCGTTCTGCGCGAGCACGACGAGGATCTCCTCCCCGCCGTAGCGTCCGGCGACGTCGGTGGACCGCAGGTCGTGGAGCAGGATCGACGCGACGCCGCGAAGCGCGGCATCCCCCGCGAGATGCCCGAACTCGTCGTTGACCTTCTTGAAGTGATCGATGTCGCCCATCAGGATCGTCAGCGGGTTGCCGTAGCGTCGCGCGCGCAGGAATTCGATCGAGAGCACGTCGTCGACATAACGCCGCGTGCGCAACCCGGTCAGACCATCGACCGTCGAGAGCCGGCCGAGGGTGTCGTTCTTCACGCGCAGGTCGTCCTGCAGGCGCTTCAGCCGGAGGTGGATCCGGAGCTTCGAGACCAGCTCTCCGAAGTGGACCGGCAAGGTCAGCACGTCGCTGGCACCGGCATCCAGGGTCCGAGCCCGACGTTCGGGGTCGTCCTGTCCGGTCAGGAACACGACCGGTGCGGCGACGCCCTGCGACTGCTCCTGCAGGGCCGGCAGCAGCTTCGTTCCGTCGAGGCCCGTCAGCTCCAGGCGGCAGAGGACGACGTCGACCGGCTTCTCGAGCACGACCCGCAGACCCTGGATCCCGTCCGCGGCCTCGACGATCTCGTCGAAGAGGCAGGCCGGCTCGACCGCGGCACGCAGCTGGGCGCGGTGAGCCTCCGAGTGGTCGATCACGAGCAACGTCGCCAAGGCGTCTCCAGACGGGTCCGCCGGAGAGGTCTCCGGCCCGTTCCGGCGTTATCGGCGACGAGCGCAGGAATCGTGAGGGCCGGGTCCCGGGCCTGAAACGAATGGAGCCCGTCTGCCAGCGGCAGACGGGCTCCGTCCGATTCACAACCAAAGAAAGGAGAGATAGAAGTCAGAGACCAGAAATGATGGCTCGTCGGGAAGAGAGACCCCACGCCGACCCGGCGGTTCCCGATTTTCCTGCCGGCCGGTGAATTTTTCCGGTCCGGCGAGCCGGCTGCCGGTGTTCTGCCGATCGGGCCCCGATTCCGCTGAAACCGTCCCCCTTCCGGTGGCCCGGGCACCAAGTTCTCAAGAGACGGTTCTTCGGCATTCGCGGCCCGAGTGGGTTGCGAATCACTCGCTCGCTGAAGGGCTGACTCCCACCAGGTGCAAGGGCCCGGGGTTCGCCCCGGGCCCTTCTGCATCCTGGACTCCCGGTCGTGGCCCCGGGCCCTTCCGCGTCCTGCCTCCCGGGTGGCGGCCCTCGCCTCCTGCGGCGCCTCGGATACCCTCGGCGACCCCTGGCCCGTGGCCGCTCCAGGAGCTCCTCGCCGATGTCCGCCGCCTCCGAGATCCATCTGCCCCCGGGCGCGCCCTTCGACCCGACCGCGGGCCGCGCCGGGAACCTCACGGCGGCCTGGGCCCGCCACTGGCGCGCGGCCCCCGAGCGCCCCCAGGTCCACGACCCGGATCGGGGCTGGCTCTCTCGGGGCGACCTGGAGGCCGAGACCGCCGTGCGCGCCGGTCGGCTCGCGGGTCTCGGGCTCCGACCCGGGGACCGGGTCCTGCTCTCGGCGGAGAGCTCGGCGGATCTCGTGGCGAGCTACGTGGCCGCGCTCCGGATGGGGCTCGTCGTGATTCCGACGAACACCGCCTACGGCCCGCGCGAGCTCGAGCACGTGATCGAGGACGCCGGCCCCGTCGCGGCGATCGTCGACGATCCGGCGAAACGCGACGCGCTCGCCGAGCTCGCTCCGGCGCTCCACCTCGTCACTCCGGCCCTCGAGCTCCCGGACGGCGGTACGCCGACGCTCGATGCCGGCGCGCCCGGCTCGCCCGCGCTGATCTGTTACACGTCGGGCACGACGGGAAGGCCCAAGGGCGCCGTCCTCAGCCACGCCAACTGCCTCGCCAGCGCCGAAGGCCTTCGGCTCGCGTGGCGCTGGAGCGTGGACGATCGGCTGCTGCTGGCGCTGCCCCTCTTCCACATGCACGGGCTCGGGGTCGGGCTGCACGGCACGCTCTACAACGGCAGCGCCGCGATCCTCTACCGCGGCTTCCGCCCGGACGAGATCCTGGCCGACGTCCCGGCGCGCGACGCGACGCTCTTCTTCGGCGTGCCCACGATGTACCACCGCCTGGCGAGCCACCCCGACGCGAAGGCGCTCGCGGGACTGCGACTCTGCGTGTCGGGCTCGGCACCGCTGCCCGCTGCCCTGCACGAAGCGATCGAAGGCGTCTCAGGTCAGCGTGTGCTCGAACGCTACGGCATGACCGAGACGCTGATGCTCGTGTCGAATCCCCACGACGGCGATCGCCGCGCCGGGGCCGTCGGTCTGCCGCTCCCGGGCGTCGAGCTCCGCCTCGAGGGTGAGCCCGCCGAGATCCAGGTGCGCGGTCCGAACGTGTTCGACGGCTACTGGCAGCGGCCCGAAGCGAACGCCGAGGCGTTCACCGACGACGGTTGGTTCCGGACCGGGGACCTCGGCGAGATCGACGCGGACGGCTACGTCTCGATCGTCGGCCGCGCCAAGGAGCTGATCATCAGCGGCGGCTATAACGTCTATCCGCGCGAGATCGAGGACGTCGTCCGCGCGCATCCGGACGTCGAAGACGTGGCGATCGTCGGGGAGGCGGATCCGGAATGGGGGGAGCGCGTCGTCGCCTACGCCGTCACGAGTGCGCCGCTCGGCGTCGACGCCCTGCGAGCGTCGATCGGGGACGCGCTGGCCCCCTTCAAGCACCCGCGTACGCTGCACCGCGTCGACGCCCTGCCCCGCAACGCCCTCGGCAAGGTCCAGAAGCATCGGCTCGCAGACGGGGCCGTCCTGCCGGAGTAGGCTGTCGGGGTCCCCACCAGGAGGTTCCCGCATGTCCCGCACTCCCCGACTCGACGGCAAGGTCGCCCTCGTGACCGGTGCCGCCCGCGGCACGGGCGAAGCGATCGCCCGTCACTTCGCCGCCGAGGGCGCGCGCGTCGTCCTGACCGACGTCCGCGACGAGCTCGGCGAGAAGGTCGCGGCCGAGATCGGCGAGGCCGCTCGCTACCGTCGCCTCGATGTCACGAGCGAGGCCGACTGGGACGCGGCATTCGCGGAGGTCGACGCGAACGAGGGGCGCCTCGACGTGTTGGTGAACAACGCGGCGATCCTGCTGCTCCAGCCGATCGACGACACGAGCGCCGAGGACTTCGAACGGATCCTCAAGGTGAACACGGTCGGGCCCTTCCTGGGGACCCGCGCCGCCCTGCCCCGGCTCCGCGCCGCGGCGGCCGAGACCGGGGACGCCGCGATCGTCAACGTCGGTTCGTCCGACTCCGTCTCTGGTACGACGACGACGAGTGCCTACTGCGCGTCGAAGTTCGGGCTCGTCGGGCTCACGAAGGTGACCGCCCTCGAGAACGGGCAGCACGGCGTGCGCGCCAACGTGTTGTGTCCGCGCGCGGGGAATGCGGCGATGCAGACGGAGGAGTTCGGGGCCGACGATCCGGGCGTCTCGAACGCACCCGAGCCCTACGACCCGGAGCGCGGGCCCCTCGGCCGACGGGGCCTGCCGGACGACGTCGCCCCGGCCGCGGTCTTCCTGGCCTCGCCGGAGGCGCGCTTCATCACGGGAACCGAGCTGCTCATGGACGGCGGGATGTACGCCGGCGAGCACGTCTCGGTCCCCGGTCGGTTCAGCATCCGGGCGCGGGAGTGACGGGCAAGCGGCGCTAGCGTCTCGGGAGCGCAGGAGGACGGGGCATGCGAGTCATCGACGTCGACAGCCACTATTTCGAGCCGCCGGACTGGCTCGCGAGCGTCGACCCCGACCTCGCCGCGCAGATCCCTTCCGACGACACCATCGAGCGGGTCGTTCGCTTCGTCGTCGGCGACCTCCTCGACCGCGTGCCACGCGAGCAGCTCCCGCAGGACCTGATCCGGCTCCTCGCGCCGGCCGGCGAGCGCGCCCTGCGCGAATCCCTCGCGCGCATCGCCGACGAGGACGCCGCCAAGGCGGAGGCCCCGCCGCCCCTCAGCTACGACGCCAGCGCCCGACTCGCGCACATGGACGCCCACGGCATCGACGTCCAGTTCCTGAACCCGACCTTCGCGAACGACATGATCGCCGGAGCGCGACGATCCGGCGACCTCGCCCTCACCCGCCGCGCGATCTCCGCCTACAACACCTGGACGTCCGGGGTCTGCGCGGGGCACACCGACCGACTGATCCCCACGTCGATGATCGATCTGTCGGACGTCGACTGGGCCGTGCAGGAGCTCACGCGGATGCGCGAAGCCGGCAGCCGCGCCTTCCAGGTCAGAGCGCAGCCGGTCACGCCGACGAAGAGCCTCGCCCATCCCGATCTCGACCCCGTCTGGGCCGCCGCGTCGGATCTCGGCATGGCCGCGGTCTTTCACATCGGCGGTGCGCGGACCGAGGTCGATCAGGGCTGGTTCTTCAACGGCGGCTCCCCCGGCCACTTCGCCCTGCTCCATCTGGTCGCGGGATCGACCGTGCCGCAGGTCGCGATGGCGGCGATGCTGATCGAGGGCGTCTTCGAGCGGCATCCCGGTCTCGTCCTGATCGTGGAGGAGCTGGGCATCACGTGGCTGCCGCATTTCCTCACGACGATCGACGGGATCACCACCGGCGCCCACGGCGCCAACTTCGGGATGGGTCCCGGTGACTACCGACTTCCGCTCAAGCCGAGCGAGTACATGCAGCGGCAGGTCCGCGTGACGCCGCTGGTCTCCTCGGATCCGATCGACGCGGTCTGGGGCAGCGTGCCGGACGAGCTGCTCGTGTTCTCGAGCGACCTCCCGCATCCGGAGGGCCGCGACGATGCCGTGGCGATCTGCGAGGCGCAGCTGAAGGAAGCGAGCGACGCCGCGCGCGAGGGCTTCTTCGGAGGCGAGATCGCGCGGCTGCTCGACCTCTGAGCTGCTCCTTCAGTCGCGCGCCTTCGCCGCCGCGTACGACGGCCGCGCATAACACGCCTCGGTCCAGCGCTTCACGTTCTCGTGGGCGGAGATGTCGTGCTGCGCCATGCCGAGGAGCAGATCGATCACGGACGCCAGGTTCAGGTCCGCGATCGTGAACGTGTCCCCCAGCAGGTAGGGACGATCCGCCAGGTGCGCGTCCAGCACCTTCAGCGGCCGCTCGAGCCCCTTCTTCGCCCCGGCGATCACCTTCGGGTTCTTCTTCTCGTCCGGGGTGAAGTACATCTGCACGATGATCTGCATCTGCAGCGGCTCGATCTCGCTGATCCCCCACACGCTCCACTGGTTCGTGCGCGCGCGGTCCTCCGCCGAGTCCGGGTAGAGCCCGTCGCCATAGCGCTCCGCCAGATAGAGATTGATCGCCATCGATTCGAAGAGCACGAGGTCCCCATCGACCAACGCCGGCACCCGCCCGTTCGGGTTCACTGCCAGATACTCCGGCGTCTTCGCCTCCGCCCCGAAATGCGTCGGCACGTGCTCGTACGGGACCCCGACCTCCTCCATCGCCCAGACGGAACGAAAGGCACGAGAAGCCGCGAGACCATAGAGCCGACGATTGGACACGAGAGAACCCCCAGGCGGAAAACGATGGACGGAGCCCAGCGCAGGATGGCACGGCCACCTACACCGCACCAATGGCCACCCATCTGCTCGGAGTTGCGACGGAGCGGATTCGACGCTCGACGTCGCCAAGCGAGCAAGGCGCCACGAATCCGGCACGATGCTCGAAGCTGTAGGAAACGTGGCGGTCCGGACGAGATTCGAACTCGCAACTTCCGGCGTGACAGGCCGGTGCTCTAACCAGTTGAACTACCGGACCGCCGTCGTATCGGGGCGCATTTTTAGCGGACCTTGCGCGGACTCGCTAGCGGGAGCGCGACCCTCCGGCGGCCATCGAGAGCGTCATCGCCACTGCCTGGAGCTGCAGGATCAATCCGAGGTCGCCGTCGAGCTGGAGCTGCCCCGTGATCAAGGCCTCGAGCGGGTGCAGGTCGCCGGAGCGGATCGCCTCGGCCTCGTCCGCACCCAGTCGAATCGTCGCCTGCGGCTCGCTCGGCACCTCACCCGGCCCCACCAGCACCCCGACCGACCAATCGGCCGCATTCTCGTGCGCGATCAGGAGCTCGATCCGTCCGCGGAGATCCGAGATGCCCTTGAGCGGGTCCGGTCTCGGCTGCCCATCCGGCGGCGCCGGCGGACGCAGCGAATCGGTGCCGCCCTCGCGAATCAGCTCGACCCCATCGGCGATCAGCGCGGGTCGCCCCTCCCAGATCGCCGAGCGCCAATCCGCGACGGACTGGATGACCGTGAGCTCGCACGCGGGTTCCCGCACGCCGGCGATTCCGAGCTCCCCCTCCACGAAGTGCAGCGTCCACTCGCCGCCCTCGTCGCCGTGAAGCACGACCCCGATCTTGAGCTCGATCGCCGCCTCGTCCGGCTCGAGCTCGACCTCCGCAAACATCGCCGGCACCACATCCTCGACGAACTCACGAGGCGAAACCGGCCGATCAGGAAACACGGACATCCACTCTCCGAAGGCGCCCACCGAGAGTAGCGCCCACGCCCGAGCAGATCGCCCCCCCCCCCCCCCCCGCCCCCCCCCCCGCCGCCGCGCCGCGCGAACGCGGCGGGCAGGCGCCCGGCCTAGTAAATACTTTTTTTCTTTCTTCGGAGGCGCCCCCCGAGGGGGGCGGCCCCCCCCCGGGAGGACGCCCCCCCCCCCCCCCGAGCCCTCAGCGCAAGACAGCTCCAGAAAGGAGCTGTCGAGAGCCGCATAGCGGCGATTGATCTGGTGGGCGCGCAGGGACTCGAACCCCGGACCCCCTCGGTGTAAACGAGGTGCTCTAGCCAGCTGAGCTACGCGCCCACAGCTTCACTCGACGCGGACGCGGAGCGGAGCCGAGTGCATCGCGCCCGAAGGGCGCGAAAGAAAGAGTCAGTTGACTCCAGCGGGGTGCGGCAGCTCCGTCGTCTCCTGCGCGATTCCGCCCGGGGTGATGACGTCGTCTTGTCGACGCCCATCTTCTTCCGCGCGCCAGCGTAGAACGCGGTTCGCGCAGCGAGCATGCCCGTCACGCGCTCGCGTCTGACGCTCTCGTCCGGAGCCGCCTGGGCTTCGCTGGCACGCCCAAACCAATCTTCATAGTGGGAAATCACGATCGCGTCGGCACAAAAGTGTTCGTCGTGCGTTCGCGAGTGCCAGAGTTCGGCAGGCTTCGCTCGGGTAGCGATTCCTCATAGCGTCAGCTCGTCGATCCCCGAATTCGGTCGACCGTTCGGACAGACCCTACGAGGCGACAATGAGCGTTACGTTGGCTGCGGGCGCAGGCGCCGGAGAGATCTGGCATCTGCGGATCGCGGCGCTCACCTTCCCGTCAGGAGACCGCGCGCGGTCTGCGGCGACTAACGATCGAGGCCAGCGCCGCCCCTACACCTACGGCAGTCGGCAGACTCGGCTCAGGAACCGATTCGCTCGTTCCGAATCCGAAATTCCCACAATCAGAATCTGCGTCGTCAATTCCGAGATTTCCATCAAAATCGATCTGGCCGTCGAAGTCATTGTCAATGCCATCGTCACAAACGGGATTCTCAGAAATCGCGGTTGCCACCCACCGCCCGCATCCCGGATCGCGGGTTCCATGGATATTGAAGTCAATGAGGGAGTCGCCATCGTTGTCGATACCGTCGTCACACTCGAGCGAAGGGTCGGTCTCGGTTGTGTCGGACGAGCTGGAACAGCCCGGGTCGCTGCCGAAGTCGATTAGGCCATCCCCGTCGTTATCGACTCCATCCATGCATGTGGCCATCGTTTGGCAGGCATCCCCGATTCCGTTCCCGTCAGTGTCCTCTTGGTAGGGGTTCGCAGTGTTCGGACAGTTGTCGACGTCCCCGCAAACGTCGTCCCCGTCCACGTCGTTGTCTGGATCATTCGCGCACTGAAACGAATTGGGCTCACAAAGCCCGTCGCCATCAAAGTCGTTCTCTGCGTCTAGATTGCACACGTCGCATTCGTCCCCGATTCCATCTTCGTCGATATCTGACTGCGAGGCGTTCGGGTCATTGAAGCAGTTGTCGCAGTAGTCAGGGATTCCATCCAAGTCAGTGTCCGTGTTCGACCCACTCTCCGAGAGAGAGAGCCTCATCTGTACGTACGACCCGCCGCTGCCAGGTCCGACCAGCGTCACTAGCGCCATCGACGGAAACACGGGCCAGCCGTCGTTCACAACCGGAATCAGCACAACCTCGTCGAGGCCGCCCGTTCCATCGGCGGAAATCGTGCCCATCGCGACTTTCGAGTTGGCGCAGCAAGCGAGGGTCAACGTGAGGACTTCACCTGCGTCGAAGCCTGAGCCGACAATGCGAATCGACTGCCCCATTTGCACAGCATCCCTAGCGAGACAGGCGCTGCCACCAACTTGCTCAAACGTCGCCTGTGCCGCGTTAGCAAGCTGAGCTGTTGTGAAGAGCGAGACCACAGCCAACCGCAGGGCCAGAGACAATCCAGAGTGCATCTTCTTCAAACCTCCGACTGAACGAATATCGGGCGAAAGACTGTTCACTACGGAATCGGCGTGGGGTTCTTGGGCATGCCGCTCTCTGAGAACCCGTTCGCAACCCGCGGACCGCTCACGGTCTCCAAGAACTGATTCAACGCAAGTCCGTATGCGCGCTGCCCAGCCTCGAACGGGTGAAAGCTGTACTCGATTTCCGAGAGTTTGAGGCCGCGTATCCACGCATTCGGACCCGCGCAGATTCCATGGCCGTCGAACCGCTCCCTGACATCGACGAAGTGAACACCCTCTTCGCGCGCCGCCTCTGCGATCGTTTGATTCAGGAGGTCTACTGTTCTCCGAACGAACTGCTGCTCCGCTTGAGAGAACCCGGGCGCCTGGATGCACACGGAAGTGCCTGCAAACAAATGCGGATACCCGAGCACTACGACAGTCGCCGACGGCGCGCGCGACTTTATCTCTGAGTAGACGTTCTTCAATCGCGCCTTCACAGTGCTCGAGATGTGCGTCGGAATGAAATCTTCCCAGGTGTCGCCGCTCGTGTTCTCAGGAACGTTTGCAACATCGACGAGGCAGTCTCCGGTGATGCAAGCCCCCGCAATGGGCGTAAAGAAGGAGTCATTTCCGCCGATGGTCAGCGTGACGAGATCAACATCCGAGGTGATCGCATCCACCTGACGCGGCTCGGTCCATTGCCCGGAGCTGAGCAGGTTTGCTGTAACCGCGCCCGAGCACGCAACGGATCTCCACTCGTAGTCAGGCGAGGCATCGAACGGATTCGTGAAGCGCCCGGAACCTGCCAACGACTTTGAGACACCGCGTTTCGGTATTTACTGAACCCCTCCTTGCTCCGCCGGCGCTTCTCTCGGCGGGTTGATGTAGACCGCTTCCGGCAGGCTCGCCGGACTCGGG
>Ga0114932_10002104_pt1 | contig 21490 bp, 14 predicted proteins | sample 2SBtaG_2_FD_87286 | JGI IMG/M metagenome (GOLD analysis project Ga0114932, IMG submission 87286) | Deep subsurface microbial communities from Kolumbo volcano to uncover new lineages of life (NeLLi) - 2SBTROV12_ACTIVE470 metaG | ecosystem: Environmental > Aquatic > Marine > Volcanic ... | reverse complement strand
TCGAGGTAGCTCCAGGTGTCGCCCTTGGTCACCAAGGACGTCTGGCCTTGCACAACAGACAGCGCTGAGAAGCACACCGTGGCGGCCAGGGCCAGGAGCCATGCAGAAGGCCTCGCGGCGAAGAGTCGGTACGTCATGGATGTCTGTCTTTCGTGCCCGGGTGCGCCGCAGTCTGCGTGCTGGATGGCGTGTGGTTGGAAGAAGGAGCTGTCCTGACCGTCGCGCGGTCGAGCGGAGGGTCTTGCAGACAAGCCTCGATGTGCTGCTGCAGCGCCGCCGCCGCGGCGGTGTGGGATCGCCGCTGCCCACCGGCGCGCAGGGCAGCCTGGGCGGCAAGATACGCAGCCCGCGCCGCGCCCCCGCGCCCGGCGTCCAGGAGCAGATCGCCCTTCTGCACCAGCCAACGCTCCGGCCTCGGTGAAGCGGCGATGAGTGCGTCAAGACGAGCGAGAGCCTGGTCAGGACGGCAGAGGCCGACCTCCAGATCGATGGCCTCCAACTGCAGCGAGACCAGGTCGCCGAGCCGCTGCAAACCCTCTTCGATCAGCACCAGCCCGGCCTCCAGGCCCGGGTCGCCCTGGTTCTTCAGTGTCGCGGCGGCGGCAAGGTAGAGATCGGGCGCCGGCGCTTCGTGGGTCTCCAGGGCACGCTGATAGGCCTCAAGGGCTGCTGCCTTGCGACCGAGACTCGCCAGCAGCTCACCGTGCAACACGTGGCCCACTCCGTCCTGCGGATGCAGCGCGAGGTGCTCCGTGATTCTGCGCCGGGCCAGGTGCGACCAGCCCAGGTCACGAGCCAGGAGCGCCTCGACAAACAGCACCTCCGCCGCTCCACCGGGCAAGGAGCGGGCCCTGCGCAAGTCGGCCCAGGCCAGGCTCATGTCGCCGTGCTCCCGGAGCAGGTCGGCTCGCTGGACCCAGAGCTGCGCCTGCCCGGGATCTTCGGCGATCACGGTGTCAGCCCGAGCCAGCCGGGCGTGGATGCCGTCATGGGCCAGGGACACGGCGGGGTAGCACAACACATGCCAAGTGAAGGCAAGAATCCACCATGAAAGAGGGGCCGCTGGCAACATGTGCGGCGCAGTATACGCGCTGCTGACGATCGCTCCTGAAACTGGCGGAACTCCCCCGCCCCCCATGGTTCTGTCCCGCGGCGCTGACTGCTAGGTTGTGGGGTCCCGTCCGGCGGCAGCAGCGCCGCCAGACTCACCTATCTGAGGTCGCAGCTGATGTCGAGTGCCGATTCTGTCCTCACCGCGCCCCCGCCGGCGCCCTTCCGATCTGCCGCCGTGCTGGGCTCGGGAGTCATGGGCTCGCAGATCGCCGCGTTGTTGGCGGGAGCAGGCCTGTCCGTCGAGTTGCTCGACCTGCCCTCCGAAGACGGCCCGCGCAACGCCGTGGCCGACAAGGCCCTGGCCGCTGCCGCCAAGCTCAACCCCAAGCCCTTCTACACGGCCGACATGATCGGCCGCATCCGCACCGGCAACTTCGACGATCACCTCGACCGTCTGGCCCACGTCGACTGGATCATCGAGGTGGTCATCGAGCGGCTCGACATCAAGCGCGGCCTGCTGGCGAGAGTCGAAGAGGTGGCTCGGGACGACGCGGTCATCTCCACCAATACGTCGGGCCTGCCCATCCACAAGATCGCCGCCCAGCGCAGCGACGCGTTCCGCAAGCGCTTCCTCGGCACGCACTTCTTCAACCCGCCCCGCTATCTGCGCCTGTTCGAGGTCATCCCCACAGCTGAGACCGACCCTGCCGTCCTCGAGCGGGTCTGTCACTTCGGCCGGGTGCACCTGGGCAAGGGCGTTGTGGTGGCCAAGGACACGCCCAACTTCATCGGCAACCGCATCGGCATCTACGCCGCCATGCAGTCGATCCGCCAGGTGACCGAGAACGGCTTCACCATCGAAGAGGTCGACCAGCTCACCGGGCGGCTGCTGGGACGGGCCAAGTCGGCGACCTTCCGCACCGCAGACCTCGTGGGGCTCGACACCCTGCAGCACGTGGCCAACAACCTCTACGAGGCGGTCGAGGGTGATGAGAGCCGAGAGGCCTTTCGCCCGCCGTGGCTGCTGGCCAAGCTGGTCGAGCGGGGCAGCCTGGGCGCCAAGACGAAAGCGGGCTTCTACAAGAAGGTCGACGGCAAGATCTTGTCGGTCGACCCCGAGTCCATGGAGTACATGGCGTCGGCTGGCAAGAAGCTCGGCGACATTGATGACCTGCGCAAGATCAAGCCGCTCGGCAAACGCATGGCTGCGCTCTACGACGACAAGGGTCGAGCTGGCGACTTCTTCCGCGAGACCGCCCTCGACCTGCTGGCCTACGCCGCCCGGCGCATGCCAGAGATCGCCGACGAGGTGGTCGATGTCGACCGTGCGGTGCGCCTGGGCTTCGGTTGGGAGCTGGGCCCCTTCCAGCTCTGGGACGCCATCGGGTTCGAGCGGGTGCGGGCCGATCTGAAAGAACGCAAGACCGTCGTGCCGCCATGGATCGACGCCATGGCCACCGCGGGTGCCAGCAGCTTCTATCAGGAGCAAGTCGGCGGCACGACGAGTTGGTCCGCAGCAGACGCCGCCCACGTCTCCCGGCCTGCACCGCACGACGAGCTCGACCTGGGCGCGCTGGCCGCAGACGAGGGCAAGGTGGTCTGGTCGAACGAAGACTCGGCCCTCCTCGACATGGGCGACGGCGTGGTCCTGTTCGAGTTCCACAGCAAGATGCGCAGCCTGGGCGCGGCGGTGATCGAAGGACTGCACCACGCCATCACCCTGGTCGAGGAGGGCCCCTGGCAAGGTCTGGTCATCGGCCACGGCGGCGACAACTTCACCGTGGGCGCCAATCTGTTCGAGCTGGCCACGGCCGCCATGCAAGGCCACTGGGACGAGATCGACGGCGCGGTCGAGAACTTCCAGAACGCCAGCCGACGCATTCGCTACTGCACCAAACCCGTGGTCATCGCCCCCGTAGGGCAGGCCCTGGGTGGCGGTTGCGAGTTCAGCATGTGGTGCCCCAACCCGGTGGTCGCCGCCGAGAGCTACATCGGCCTGGTCGAGATCGGCGCAGGCCTGATCCCCGCAGGCGGTGGCACCACGGCCATGGCCGCCTGGGCCGCCGACCGCGCGGCCAGTCACGCTCCCGAACACATCGCCCCCCATCTGCGCGCGGCGTTCGAAACCGTAGCCAAGGCTCAGGTCGCCTTGTCCGCGCACGAAGCCATCGACCTGGGTTTCCTGGCGCCGTCGACGGTCATCGTGATGAACCCGGACCGTCGCCTCTGGGTGGCCAAGCAGCGGGTGCTCGCCCTTGTCGCCGAGGGCTATCGCCCGCCCGCGGTGCGCACCGCCATCCCCGTGCTCGGTCGCCCGGGACGGGGCATGTTCGACGTGGGCGTGCAGCATCTGCTCGCGGGGGGATGGGTCGCTGAGTACGACGCCTACGTGGCCACTCGCATTGGCTGGGTGATCACCGGCGGCGACCTGATCGGCCCGGCCACCTTGCACGAAGATCGCATGCTCGAGCTGGAGCGCGAGGTCTTCATGTCGCTGCTGGGCAACAAGCAGACCCAGCAGAAGATCGCCGACCTGGTCATGCGCAACCAACCGAAGGCAGCCAAGATGGTCGCCAAGGGGCTGGTGAGCATCAGCAGCGTGTTCCGCCGCAAGCGCAAGAAGAAGACCGACTGACAGACCGTCACTCCCTCGAAACACCGAGCCACACCATGTCCAACGCCGATGTCTTTCTGGTCAGTGCTGTGCGTACCGCCGTGGCGCGGGCGCGCAAGGGAGCCTTGGCCAACACGCTGCCCGTGACCTATGGCGCGGCGGCCGCCGCCGCGGCGGTGGAGCGGGTGTCGAACCTGCAGCGAGAGCAGGTGGACGACGTGCTCATGGGCTGCGCCATGCCTGAGGGTGAGCAGGGGCTGAACATCGCCCGGCAAGTCTCGCTGCACGCTGGCTTTCCCACGTCGGTCCCCGGCGCCACGGTGAATCGCTTCTGCGCCTCGGGGCTGCAGACCATCGCCATGGCCCACGGCGCCATCGCCTCCGGACAGGCCGGGGTGATGGTGGCAGGCGGCACCGAGTCCATGAGCCTGCTGCCCATGTCCGGGCATTACTTCGTGCCTGATCCCCAGCTGGCAGAGGTCGAGCCCAACGTCTACATCTCCATGGGGCTCACCGCCGAGCGGGTGGCCAGCAAATACAAGGTCAACCGCGACGACCAGGACGCCTTCGCCCTGCAGAGTCACGAGCGGGCGGCGGCGGCCATCGCCGAGGGCCGCTTCGTCGACGAGATCGTGCCCATGTCGGTCGAGCGGCAGATCTCTCTCGACGGCGAAGTCTCCATCGAGAGCGTCGAGTTCAAGGTCGACGAGGGTCCCCGGGCCGATTCGACCCTCGAGGCCCTGGCCAAGCTGCGCCCGGCCTTCGCCAAAAGGGGCACGGCCACCGCGGGCAACAGCTCGCAGATGTCCGACGGTGCGGCCGCAGCGGTGCTCATGAACCGGGAGACCATGGAATCATTGGGCGCCAAGCCCTTGGCCCGGCTGGCAGGCTTCGCGCTGGCCGGCGTCGAGCCCGACCTCATGGGCATCGGCCCTGTAGAGGCCATCCCCAAGGCCCTGGCCCAGGCGGGCATCGCGCTGAAGGATGTCGAGCTCATCGAGCTGAACGAGGCCTTCGCCTCCCAGGCGCTGGCGGTGACGCGCGAACTCGACCTCGACCCCGCGTTGGTGAACGTGAACGGCGGAGCCATCGCCCTGGGCCATCCCCTGGGCTGCACGGGGGCCAAGCTCACCGCCACGCTGCTGCACGAGATGGGTCGGCGCAAGCAGCGCTGGGGACTGGTCTCCATGTGCATCGGCGGCGGCATGGGTGCGGCCGGTGTCTTCGAGTCCCTCGGAGAATGACTCCGGGAATGACCGGCGGAGTGAACGACGCATGAACGCCGCCCATCTGCAGGCCGCCATCGCCGAGGCTCGCGAGGGTCTTGAAGAAGGGGGCATCCCCATCGGCTCGGTGCTCGTCCTCGACGACAAGATCGTGGGCCGGGGTCACAACCGGCGGGTGCAGCAAGGCAGCCCGATCCACCACGCAGAGATGGATTGCCTCGAGAACGCAGGGCGACTCAGCGCCGCCGACTATCGCCGCTCGACCCTCTACTCGACCCTGTCCCCCTGCGACATGTGTAGTGGCGCCGTGCTGCTCTACGAGATCCCCCGGGTCATCATCGGCGAGAACCGCACCTTTCAAGGGCCCGAGGCGTACGTGGCCAGCCGAGGAGTGGAGCTGACCTTGGTCGACGACCCCCAGTGCGTGGCGCTCATGGAGCGCTTCATCGCCGAGCACCCTGAACTCTGGAACGAAGACATCGGGGTGTAGGGCTGCGGAGTGCGCTGAGATTCTGCAGCACAACAGATGTGCGTGGGTGGTCTTCCTCGCCTGAGATTCCGGCCTACACTCTGGGCATGCAAACGTCCCATCGATTGGTCATGTCAGTTGCGTTGCTCATGTGTGTCGGCGGTCCTGCCCTGGTGGGTCAGGTCTCTGACAGCCATGTGCGTATTGACCAGTTCGGATACCGCAGCGGAGCCCGGAAGACCGTCATCCTTCGCCAGGCGGTGGTGGGCTGGGATGCGCCCGACAGCTTCAGCCCCGGGGGCACGGTCGAGATCCGGCGGCCTGACAGCTCGGTCGCCTTCAGCGCACCCGTCACGAGCTGGAACGGTGGCAACGTGCACGCCGACTCCGGCGATCGGGTCTGGTGGTGCGACTTCACCGGGCTCACCGAAGACGGCCTCTTCGTTGCGGTGGACCTGGCCAGCGGCGCCTCCTCAGAGCCATTCATGGTGGGCGACTCGGTGTACGACGAGGTGCACGATCAAGCCGTGCGCATGTACTACTACCAGCGCTGCGGCCTCTCGAAGAGCGTGCCCTTTGCCAGCGCAAACTGGACCGACAGCGCCTGTCATCTGGGCCCAGACCAGGACACGGAATGCCTCTCGGTGGTGAATCCCGTTCCTGCCACGAGCAGAGACCTCTCAGGCGGCTGGCACGACGCGGGCAACTACTCCAAGTACGTGAACTTCACCGACGAGGCCGTGCACCCCCTGCTCTCGGCCTACCTCGCCCGCCCGGCGACGTGGGGCGATGACACGACCATCCCCGAGTCTGGCAACGGAGCGCCCGATATCCTCGACGAGGTGGCCTACGAGCTGCGCTGGCTGCTGGCCATGCAGGAGAGCGACGGTTCGGTGCTGCACAAGAAGGGCGTGACCGGGTTCCAGGGCGCCAGCCCTCCGAGCGCAGACACTGCCCCCCGGCGGTACGCGCCCCCCACCGCGTCCGCGACCATCTCGGCCGCTGGCGCACTGGCTCACGGCGCGCGGGTCTTCCAAGGCGTCCCCGGCGCGGCCAACGCCGCCTTCGCGCAACAGCTTCTCGACGGCGCTGAGCTGGCCTGGAGTTGGCTCGAAGCCAACCCGAGCGCCATTCCCTCGGCGTACGACAACGCGGGCTTCGCTGACGTCTCCGCCGAAGACCCCGCAGACTGGCAACAGATGAACCGGCTGCGCGCGGCGGTGCACCTGTTCGGCGCCACTCTCGACACCACCTACAGAGACTGGTTCGACGCCAACGTGGCCAGCGCCCATCTGCTGCAATGGCAGTTCGCCCTGGTGTGGGAGCAACCGATCAACGAAGCCCTGCTCGAGTACGGAGAGATCCCGGGGGCCACGGCGTCTGTGGCGGCGAACATCCGATCGATCTTCGCCGCCTCGGTCGCCAGCGGCGCACACCTGGGCCAGGTCATCGCGGGTACAGATGCCTATCGGGCGTGGCTCTCCGCCGCCGACACCGGCTGGGGCAGCAACCGCACCCGCTGCCTCGAAGCGCTCATGTTCGTGAACATGAACCGCTACGGCCTCGACGGGGCCAACGCAGCGCTCTACGACGGGGGCCGCCGAAGACACCGTGCACGCGATGCACGGCGTGAATCCCCCCGGCCTCACCTACCTCACCAACATGGCCGACTTCGGCGCAGGATCGAGTGTGAACGAGACGTTTCATCTCTGGTTCGGGCACGGCACAGACTGGGACAACGCGGCGACGAGCCTGTTCGGCCCGGCCCCAGGCATCCTCACCGGCGGGCCCAACCCAGGCTTCGCCCCGGACCCGAGCTACACCGGCCCCGCCCTCGTGCCTCCCCAGGGACAGCCGCCGCTCAAGAGCTACCGCGACTGGAACACGAGCTTCCCGGAGAACTCATGGGAGGTGACCGAGTGTCACATTCCCTATCAGGCTGCGTACGTACAGCTGTTGTCCTGGTTCACGAGTGAGCAGACCTGGAACGACGTGGGCTGTGCGTTGGCTGGCACCAACGGCCCACCCCTGCTGTCTGGTGAAGGCAATCTTGCAGGGGGCACAAGCGAGAGCCTGGAGCTGTCCGCTGCCGCGCCCAGCGCCCTGGCCGCGCTTTTCGTCACGACCCAGTCTCAGCCCGTGCCGTTCAAGGGCGGCACGCTCAAGGCGTTCCCGTTCGTAGCGCCTTTGATCTTCACCACAGGTCTCGACGGCTCCACGAGCTTTCCGTTCGTGATGCCCCTCGGCGTACCGGGCGGCGTGGTCGTCACCGCGCAGATCGCCGTGAGTGATGTCGGCGCAATCGCCGGTGTCGCCCTGTCCAACGGGCTTCAAGGCACGACGCCCTAGAAGACTGCCTGGCCTGCATGATTCACCAACTTCTGTCGCGACCACGGCAGGTGAGAAATGCAGGCCTGGCAGCCCGTGGCCTAAGGTGCTCCTTGGGTCGCAGTGTTTCTTCAGAGAAACCTCTACTCCAAGCCACTGATGAATTGATCAGACGTCTCTCCATGTGAAAAGAAAGCAAGCAGATCAAGTTGGCTCGCGACTTGGGTCGATCTCTCCATTGTGGAAGACTATCGGAGAAGACCTGGAGGATAACAGTCGTGCCAGCCAGCAAGCTGAACGCAGATCTGAGCCACAGCCTCAGCAAAGAGGCTAGCGATCGGGTGCTCACTGCGCCGCTCCAGAAGCCCCGCCAAGTCGACGATCTCGCGCTGGTGATCCGTGCACAGCGCGAGCAGATCCTGGCCCTGCATCGCGAGCGTGAACACCAGACCGTTGAACTCACCCGGCAGATCCAAGAGCTCAATGGCGACGGCCTCGACAGCGAGTCCATCCGAGACCTCGATGATGCGGTCGAGAGCCTTGCCAACCCCCTGCGCCAACTGCTCCCCGACAGGGTCCAGCTCGTCCTGAAACTCAACGCGAAGCAGGTGGCCGTCACCGCTCACCTCGGGCAGCTGGCCCAGATGCTGACGCCGCTCGTGCTCAATGCCCGGGACGCCATTGGCAGCCACGGCGTCATCACGCTCTCGACCCACCCCGGGCCCGGGGACGTGCTCACGGTCTGCGACACGGGCCGGGGCATGGACGTCGACACCGTACAGCGCGCCTTCGATCCCTATTTCACCACCAAGACCGCCAGCCTGGGCCTGGGCCTCACCGCCTTGCAGCAGCTGGCCAACAGACTGTGCGGTGAGATCAGCGTCGACAGTGCTCCAGGCTGGGGAACCTCCGTCGGCATCGCCCTGCCCGTGAGCGAGGGCGGCGCCTAGCAGCGTGGGCGAAAAGGGCCGCGCGCCGCGCACACGCTGCCAGCAGGCTGCCAGCTTCGATACCTGCCGGGTCTTCTGTATCCTCTCGCCATGCATAGCTTCATCCATGGCCTCCCCAAAGCAGAGCTGCATGTCCACATCGAGGGTTCGCTTGAGCCCGAGCTGATGATGGAGCTGGCTCAGCGCAACAAGGTGCGCCTGCCCTTCGATTCGGTCGAGGCGATTCGCGCGGCCTATGAGTTCTCTGACCTGCAGTCCTTTCTCGATCTGTACTACGCCGGCATGGCTGTCCTGCGCACCGAAGAGGACTTCTACCAGCTGACACGGGACTACCTGGAGCGGAGTCACACCCAGGGCACCCGGCACGCAGAGATCTTCTTCGATCCTCAAGCCCACACCGAGCGGGGCGTGCCCTTTGCCGCGGTCGTCAACGGCATTCACCAGGCGCTCGACGAAGCCCGAGCGAAGTACGACCTCTCGTCCATGCTGATCCTCTGCTTCTTGCGGCACCTGAGCGCCGATTCGGCCCACGCGGTTCTCGACGAAGCGTTGCCGTTCAAGGACCTGTTCGTTGGCGTGGGTCTCGATAGCAGCGAGAAGGGTCACCCCCCGTCGAAGTTCTCGGAGGTCTTCGCCCGGGCCCGTGACGAGGGTCTGCACGCCGTGGCCCACGCTGGCGAAGAGGGCCCGCCGGAGTACATCTCAGAGGCCCTCGACCTCTTGCGCGTGCGGCGGGTCGACCACGGCGTGCGCTGCCTCGAAGACGATGAGCTGGTGGCTCGGCTTGTGGACGAACAGATTCCCCTCACCGTCTGCCCCATGAGCAACGTGAAGCTGCGGGTCTTCGACACCATGGGCGATCACACCCTGGCCGAGCTGCTCGATCGCGGGCTCTGCGTCACGGTCAACTCCGACGATCCGGCCTACTTCGGCGGCTACGCGGCGGACAACCTGCTGGCCGTGCAACGGGCCCTGGGCCTGTCCCGCGACCAGGTGATTCAGCTGGCCCGCAACTCCCTACAGGCCAGCTTCGTCGACGAGGCCCGCAAGCTCAGACTGATCAGCGAGCTCGAGGCCTACATCACCGAAGGCGTGAGCGGCAGCTGAGCAGAAGAGCAGCCAGGGCGCCTTCCGGCCTAGACATCTGGTGACGCGGCCAGCTTCGGCGTAGCATCCTCTTCATGGTCGATCTGCGCCCCCAACCCTTCCCTGCCTTGTTGACCCGCATGCTCGATGAGCTGCGCGACGACGACGCGATCTTTGGTCTGCCCCGACGACGTTTCTTCGGCGGTGACCCAGCCCACGATCTGTCGGTGACCATCCATGGTCAGGCGGCGGGCTGTTCGCTCGGGCCGGCCGCTGGCCCCCACACCCAGATGGCGCAGAACATCGTGCTGGCCTGGCTCGGGGGCTGCCGGGTGTTCGAGCTCAAGACCGTGCAGATCAACGACCGCTTGAAGATCCCCCGGCCGTGCATCGACATGGCCACCGTGGGCTACAACGTCGAGTGGTCACAAGAGCTGCGCCTGGCTGAGTCGCTTGACGAGTACGTCAAGGGCGCCATGCTCATCGAGGTGCTCATGGCCAGTGGCCAGCTGCAGCTGGAGCCCGGCTTCGCCAACATCGTCTACGACATGAGCGTGGGCTACGACCTGGACGGCATCACCAGCCCGGTCATGAACGCTTTCATCGACGGGCTGATCGACTGCTCGGCCACTGTCGACAGGCTGCGGCGAGAGATCCCTGCAGAGCACAGCGCCCTGAGAGACCTGCCCTTTCCCACACAGTTGTGCAGCACGCTCACCCTGAGCACTTTTCATGGCTGCCCGCCCGAGCAGATCGAGGCCATCACCAGGCACCTGCTGGCGGAGAAGGGCCTGCACTGCAGCGTCAAGCTCAACCCCCTGCTGCTGGGCCAGCGGCGCATGACCGAGCTGCTCCACGAACGCATGGGCTACACCGACGTGACCGTGGCTGCCGAGTCGTTCGAGCAAGACGCCACCTGGGATCAAGCCACCACCATCATCGAGCGCCTGCGCCCCTTCGCCGCCGAACGAGGGCTGGGCTTCGGCATCAAGCTGACCAACACGCTGGTGGTGGAGAACAACCTGGAGTTCTTCCCAGCAGACGAGAAGCTCATGTACCTCTCGGGACAGCCGCTGCACGTCCTGGCCATGCACCTGGTCCGCGATGTGCGCAGGGCCTTCGGGCCCGAGCTGCCCATCTCCTTCTCTGCGGGCGTCGACAAGACCAACTACCCGGACACCCTGGCCCTCGGGCTCATTCCGGCCACGGTGTGCACCGACCTGCTGCGCCCTGGTGGCTACGGCCGCAGCGCCGCGTACTTCGCCGCTCTCGCCTCGCGCATGACCGAGGTGGGCGCCCAAGACGTGAACAGCTGGATCGCACTGGCTTACCCCGCCACGGCGAGCGGCGATGATCGCGCTGGGTCGCTGCTGGCGAACACCGAACACTACGTGAGCGGACTGGCAGACGACCCGCTGTACTCCCGGGTCAAGACCAACAAGCCACCCCGCAAGGTAGGCAGCACCCTCGAACTGTTCGACTGCCTCAACTGCGACAAGTGCGTCCCCGTATGTCCCAACGCGGCCAACTTCACCTACGAGCTGCCCGCGGCAGACCTGCCCAGGGTCACGGTGACCTCAGTAGACGGCGCGCTCCGAGCTGAGCACCACGGCGTGCTCACCGTGGCCAAGGAGCATCAGCTGGCCAACTTCGCCGACTTCTGCAACGAGTGCGGAAACTGCGACATCTTCTGCCCCGAGGACGGCGGGCCCTACGTGCTCAAGCCGCGCTTCTTCGGCAGCCTCAGCGACTGGTCCGAGCACAGCGATCACGACGGCTTCGTCTTTGTGCCCGCTGACGGCGGCCGCCCTCACAGCTCAACAGACGGTGTCCCTGGCAGCTTTCATGGACGCATCGGCGGGCAGGAGTACCGGCTCGACCAACAAGCCGATGGCTTGCACTTTTCAGGGCCCGGCTTCGCGCTCACATTCGCTGTGAACGACGAGGGCGAGGTGATCGAAGACACGCTCTCCGGCACGGTGAGCGCCTCGGCCGATCTGACCTGGTACCAGGTCATGGCCCGCCTGCGGACAGGGGTCTACGGCGCCGCGCCCCGGTGCTACGTGGGCGTGTCCGTGGCGCCGTAGATCGGCGGACGAGCGTCCAGGGCCAGGTGCCAGCCAGACGAGACACCGGCTGCCAAGCTGTCGAGGTCCACATCGCAGACCACGAGATCGGGGTGGACGTCGACCGTGGACAAGCGCCCGTCCGGTCCCACAACGTGGCTGTCCCCGAAGTATTCCACGTCGAATGGCGGCTCGATGCCCCGACGGTTGGACCCGGCGATGAACAGCCCATGCCGTGCGGCATCCACCGCGAACTCCATGCCCCAGAGCCTGCGGGACTGCTCACCGAAAGTCACCGCAGGGCTGAAGACCAGCTCGGCGCCTTGGCCGGCCAAGGTCGCCATCACCCCGCTGAAGTGACGGTCGTAGCAGATGGCCACAGCCAGCTTGCCCACCGAGGTCTCGAACACGGGAAAGAACGGGTTGGAAGAGACGTTCGCTGCGCCGTTGCCCAGCTCACCCTGGCCAGCACCGTAGTAGAAGTCCTCGTGAAAGCCCGCCCGCTCATTGGCCCCGTGGGGGATGTGGTTCTTGCGATAGAGCCCAGCCACCGAACCGTCGGATTCGATGATCACCGCCGTGTTGAACCGTTCACCGCTGGCCGAGTCGAGCTCGTAGATCGGCGCCACCAACACAAGGCTCAGCTCCCGTGCCAGCGAACGCAACGCGGTCACCGTGGCGCCCGTGTGCGCGTCCTCGGCGAGGCCGAACCAGAGCGGGTCGCGAGCCAGAGCGAAGTAGGGTCCGGTGAACAGCTCACCCAGACCGACGACCTGTGCTCCGGCCCCTGCGGCGACGCGCAACAGCTTGAGGTGGTGCTCGACGTTTGCGGTGCGGATCTCGTCCAGGCGAGGGGCCAGCTGAGCCAGACCAGCAAGATCGGCGGGCATGGGCCCGTAGGCGTTGACCGTCTCGGTCATGGCGATGCGCAGGGGGCGGGTCATCGCTCACACCCGGTGAAGAGCACGGCCACCCGCTCGTCCGCGGTGACCTCGCCCCGCTCAAGACAGGCCAGCAGGCCCGCCAGGCCTGCGGTGCCCGTGGTGCTGGCCTTGATCTCGGTGTGCTCACGGCCCAGAGCGTGGGCTGCTGCGATGTGCTCTTCGCTCACCACCACCGCGTCCCCTCCGGTCTCTGCCACGGCCTTCAGCACGCCCACCCAGTCGTAGGTTTCGTCGTCGAGGATGCCCGAGGCGGCGCTGGCTGGCGGGGTCTCCCAGGGCCACATGTACTGAGAACGGTGCCGAGCCGCAGCGTCCAGGAGCTGGCCCACTGCGCCTGCTCCTGTCTGCTCAGTAGCTGACCAGAATCGACGCCAAGCCCGTGGAAGAGGTGCGCCTCCCACGGCCTGTACAGCGTGCACCGCAGGCAGGCTCTCCAGCGCGCCGGCCCCCCTGGCAGTGGCGAGGCCTTGCCCCACCGAGCTGGCGAGCGCGCCTCCGCCCACCTGAATGAACAGACGGTCAAGCGCACCATGCCCAGAGGCGTCGTGCTGGCAGACCAGCTCCCAGGCCAGGGTGCAGCCGCCCTCGATGACCAGCCCGTTCTCGTTGCCCTGGCAGGTGAAGGGCAGCGCGCCGTGGTCTAGCGCCTCGTGAAAGCGATGCAAGCAAGGGTCGCCCGGGGGATCGTCGACACTTCGCTCGCAGCTCAGCACTTCAGCGCCGAGGGTCTGCAACCGCTCGACCACCGATGCGTCTGCCTCGACTGGCACGAAGACCCTCAGCTGTCGCTGTGCTGCCCGAGCCACGACGGCCGCAGCCAGGGCGGCGTTGCCACAACTGGCGATGGCCAGGACAGCGTCGGGGCGTGCATCGGGCCAACCCAACTGCTCAGTCACCGTGAGCCAGAGCGCCAGGCCCATGAGGTGCCTGGCCTTGTGCGAACCGGACACGTTGCCCGTCTCGTCCTTGATGAACACGCCACCGGCAGCAGAAAAGCCCAGGGCGTCGGACAACTCGTGGGCCCGGCCGTAGGGCGTGAAGGTGAAACCGGCTCCATCGACCTGGGCGACGGCGTCATCGAGGCGGCGCGCCAGCTCGCACCACTCGGCGTCGCTCAGACCACCGGCAAGGCCGGCCCGCCAGCTGTGCAGGAAGCGACGAAAGTGCACGAAGGGCAGAGTCTCCGGAGGTGCAGAGCCGACGGGCAGCCCTGGCCACTCGGGGCTGGGGCCCACCAGCTGCCGCACCAACACGTGGTCGATGTCGTCGTCCCCGCGGTGGTTCGGGCAGCGAAATGGCTCGGCTTCGGCGAGGCGCGTCTTGAACCCGCAGCCCGAGCACACCAGGGCACTGAGCAGATCCGTGTCGCTCGCCGCCTCTGCGCTCACACCCCCTGACCCACGGCGGCTGCGGCCTTGTTGAAGTCGTCGATGAGCCCGTCCCAGATGGGCCCCAGGTCTCGCAGGCCAACCCAGAACTCCTGGCTGCGACGGACTTCGAAGTCTTCGAGGGACACACCCTGTTGCTCCACCCAGGTGTAGTAACCCAGGTTGAAGATGCGCTCACGGTCGCGGTCGCGCAGCACCATCAGGTGCTTGTCATCCACGCCGGTGAGATGTTCGTTCCAGACGGCCTCGGCGGCGGCGTCGTCAAGACCGCCGGGGAACTCAGTGGCCATGGTCTTGTCGAGCTCGCTGGCGTACATGGAAGCGCCGTCGGTGGCCACGGTGATCAGGGCCCGGCTGGAGTCGAGCCCCCAGTGCCTGGCCAGCTGAATCGAGGCCAGGATGTTGCACAGGCTGGACAACCCACAATGACTCAAGGCGTCGAGCAGCTCGGCGGACAGCCCCTTCTCTCGCGCCAACCAGCCGCGTCCCGCCTCGGTGTTGAACAGCACGTTCAGCGCGTCGCAGCTGCGATCAGACACCGCTGCCACAACGTCGGTGTTCATCACGTTGTGGATCAGGGGGATGTGCTTGTCACCGATGCCCTGGATGTTGTGCTCGCCGAAGCCGTTGCAGAGCATGGTCGGACACTCTTGAGCCTCGGCAGCCACGATGCGCGTGCCGTAGCGGTCCTTCAGGTGATCGCCCGCGGCGATGGTGCCCGCAGAACCGGTGGCCGAGGTGAACGCCGCCAACTCAAGACCAGGGCGATCGGCGGCCACGTGCTCGAACACCTTGGCCAGCGCCTGGCCCGTGACCTGCCAGTGCACCAGATGGTTGCCGAACTCGCAGAACTGGTTGAACAGGAAGTTCTGCGGATCAGCGGCCAGCTCGGCGCACTTGTCGTAGATCTCCTTGACGTTGCTCTCCGTGCCCGGCGTCTTGATCACGTCAGAGGGTTCGATGGTCCACTTGTCCAGCCACGAGAAGCGCTCCTGGCTCATGCCCTCCGGGAGCACGGCCACACCTCGGCAGTCGAGAATGCGCGAGATGGCCACGCCGCCCCGGCAGTAGTTGCCCGTGCTGGGCCACACCGCCCGGTGGCGCGACGGGTCGAACCGCCCCGTGACCAGGCGCGGCACCAGGCAACCGTAGGCCGCCAGCACCTTGTGGGCCTCGATCATGGGGAAGCGGTCGCCGAAGACGACGATGATGGGCGCCTCGACTCCGGTGAGTTCGGGCGGCAACACCACGTGGTCGGGGACATCGACCCGCGTACGACGGTCAGCGCCGTTGTGCCAGTGCACCCTGAACAGGTTGGCCGGGTCGGCAGCGTCAGGGTCCACCTCTGGCAGCCGCGCGGCCACATCCGCGGGGATCTTCGAGGGGTCGGTCAGCTGCGAAAGCGTCGGCAGCACCACACCAGAGGCACCAAAGCGCGCGATGGTGGTGGCCAGCACGGCCTCGTCGACGACGTCTCGTTCCAGTCCCAGGTCGCTCATGTCAGGTGTCCTGTTTCCTCTGGATTGCTGGTGCGGCGAGCCGCTCGACGCTGCCTGTGGCCCATCGAGCCCACGGGGCTGTGGGGCGATGCGTGCTGATCGTAGTCCATGGCGTCACGGCGCGACATCTCGATCCTTTGCGGCTCATGGTCCCCAGCAACAGCGACCCGGCATCCCGCCCGTGAACGACCGCGCACAAGGCTCCGCTTGAGCGCCCTGCACGGAGGGTTCAAGGCGAGGGCTCAGACAGGGCTGCCTAGGAGAAGGCCGCCATGCGCTTCCAGAGGCCAGTCGCCGAACGCTCTGCTGCCAAGCGGATGACGGCCTCGTCGCCAGTGAGCAGCTGCCCGCTTCTGACCACGTCCCTACCGGCGATGGTCAGCGTGTGGCCCACACGGGCGCAGGGCGGAGCGCCCGCCGGGCCGAAGCGCTCGTCCAGCAAGGCCGCGCCCTGAGCCAGGCGTTGTGTGAAGGCATCGCCGGGAGGGGCGCCCTGCACTGCCGCCAGGCGCTCGCCTGCGGCCACCTCGTCAGCCAGGCAGGACTCCCAGCCGTCGGTGCCAAGGGCCACCCGATCGGCATGAACGAGAGCCCCCGCCCAACCCACGTTGTTGCCCTCGTTGCTGCGGGGGTTGTGCGCCAGCCAGAGCCCCCGGTCGTTGCACTCAGCCATCTGCTCCGCACTCATGTGCACGCCGTGAGCCAGGATCGAACCCGCTGGCAAGGCGTCGGCTGCCAGCAACCGATCAAGGGGATGACCATGCCCGGCCGTCGCTGCGTGGGCCACGTCGGCCAGATCTTCGGCCATGTGCACGTGAACCACCGTGTCCAGCTCACGAGCCATGGCGCCAGCGGCACGCAGTGTCTCATCGCTTGCAGTGAACGAGGCGTGCAAGCCAACCACTCCACGGACCAGCGGCCGCTGGTTGCTCTCGATGAAGCGCTTGCACTCGGCCAGCCCTCGGCGCGCCTCGTCGAGACCGCCGTTGCGCTCGGTGGCGCCGTAGCACAGCACCGCGGGCATGCCCAGCTCCTGGCACACATCCGCGATCACAGCGAGCGAACCCTCGATGGCGTTGGGCGCTTCGTGATGATCGATGAGGCCCGTGGTGCCGTGCAGCAGAGCGTTGGCCACGTAGTAGCGAGCGCTGGCCGCCACGGACTCGTGGTCGAGAGCCCGGTCCAGGCGCCACCAGACCTGCCTGAGAATGGCCAAGAAGTCAGGCGGGGGCGGCTCGGCCGGCGGCATGCCCAAGGGCACCAGACCACTATAGATGTGGGTGTGGGCGTTGACCGCAGGCACTGCCAGGGGCAGCTGGACGTCGTCGCTCATCGCTGACGCAGGTGTCCCACGCTCAGGGCCTTGGCCGCGGGCGAGTCGCGCATGGGCAAGCGCGTGCGGCGGATGCCATCGAAGGCCTCCAGCGCAGCGGCGACCGCGGCGGCGGTGGGTACCAGGCCGATCTCCCCCACGCCCTTGGCGCCGAAGGGGCCTTCGGGTTCAGGATCCTCCACCAAGATCACCTCGACCTCGGGCATGTCCCGGGCGCGCAGCACTCCCAGCTCGCGCAGATCGTAGGTCACGGGCCAGCCGCCCTCGCAAGCCAGCTCTTCGCTCAAGGCGTAGCCCAATCCCATGTGCACGGCGCCCTGGATCTGTCCTTCACACTGGGACGGGTTCACCGCTCGACCCACGTCATGCGCGGCGATGACCTTCTCGAGTTTGCCTTCGCTGTCAAGCAAGCAGACCTGGGTGGCGAAGCCGAACGATGTGTGGGTCTTGACGACCTTGACGTCGTGGTCGGGCGAAGTGGTGTCGTCGATGACGATGTCAGCAGCGAAGACCTGCCCCGCCAGATCGCTCAGGGTCTTGCCAGCATCAAGGGTGTCTCGCAGCTTCTCGGCAGCGCTGACCACCGCCCGTCCGGCGAACAACGTGGCCCGACTGCCCGTGGTCTGTCCGCAACCCAGAGCGAACGTCGAATCGACCTTGGGATGGAACACCGCCGCGGGCAGGCCCGTGACCTCGACAGCGAACTGCACCAGCACGGTGAGCAGACCTTGTCCCATCTCGGTGTAGCCGTTGTAGATCGACACGGTCTCGTCGTCCTCGACCACCAGGCGTGCTTTGCCCCACTCCTCGACGCCATTGCCGATGCCCGAGTTCTTGATGCCGCAGGCGATGCCCACGGCTTGTCCCGCAGCGAGAGCGCTCTTGTAGGAGTCCTTCACGGCGAGCAGGGTCTCGGCCAGGCCCACGGACTTCTCCAGCACCTGACCGCTGCTGAAGGTGTCGCCCACTCGCAGAGCGTTCAGCCAGCGCAACTCCCAGCCGTCGATGCCCACCTTCTTCGCCAGGGCATCGAGACAGGCCTCGACGGCGAAGTTGGTCTGGTTCACGCCGAAACCCCGCATGGCTCCACAGGGCGGGTTGTTGGTGCGCACGGTGAGCGCTTCGATGTCGACCGCAGGCACCGTGTAGGGTCCGCAGGCATGTCCCGCCGCGCGCTCCAGGACCTTGCTGCCCACCGAAGCGTAGGCGCCCGTGTCGCCCGTGATGCGCGCGCGTACAGCGGTGAGCTGTCCCTTCTCGTCGCAGCCCACGGTGTAGTGCATGTCCATGGGGTGGCGCTTGGGATGGAGGCGGATCGACTCCTCGCGCGACAGGGTCACCCGGCATGGTCGCCCTGTCATCTGGGTCAACAGCGCCGCGTGGGCCTGGACGGACATGTCTTCCTTGCCGCCAAAGGCACCGCCCGCCGGGACCAGCTCGACGTCCATGCCTTCTTCTTCGAGGCCCAAGAACGCGGCCACCTGACGGCGGTCGTCAAACACGCCCTGGCCTGCACAATGCAGCTTCAGCCGACCACTGTCGTCGAGGGTGCAGAGGGCGCTCTCGGGTTCGAGGAAGAGATGCTCGATGCGCTGGGTGCTGAACTCGCCGCTCACCACGTGGGCGCTGGCGGCGAGGGCGGCGTCGACATCGCTGCGCTGGACGACTGTGCGCGAGAGTAGATTGGCAGAGCGTGGGTTCACCTGGGGAGCGTCGTCGGCCAGGGCTGCGTCGATCTCGGTGACCGGTGGCAGCTCTTCGTAGGTCACCACCACCAGCTCGGCGGCGGCACGAGCGGCGGCCATGGTCTCGGCGCCCACGGCGGCCAACACGTCGCCCACGCAACGCACCTCTTCACCCACCGCCACGAAGCCCGGCCAGTCGTCGTACAACAAGCCATACCAGCGCTTGCCCGGCACATCGTCGGCGGTGGCCACGGCCACCACCCCCGGCAAGGCCAGAGCCGCCGAGGTGTCGATGGACAACACCTTCGCTCGCGGGTGATCGGACAACCGCACCGCACCGTAGAGCAGGCCCTCGGGTCGGCGATCGGCGACGAACGTGTAGTCGCCCAGGGTCAGGTCGGCACCAGCGTACTTGTCCAACCGAGCGCCCACGCCTTCGGCTGATGCGTTGCTGGCGACGGGGGCCGCGCCCGCCACCGTGCCCGCCACCGTGCACGCCACCGTGCCCGCCACCGCGCCCGTGCCGTCATCGGCTGACCCGTTGCGCAGCTCGGCCAGACGCTCGTAGGCGTCAATGATCTTGGTGTAGCCCGTGCAGCGGCAGAGGTGCAGGTCGAGGGCCTTGGCAATGGTCTCCCGGCTGGGATTGCTGTCCTTGTCCAGCAACGACTTGGCCCGCAGCGCAATGCCCGGGATGCAGAAGCCGCACTGCAGGCCAGCGGTGTCCACGAAGGCCTGGGCGATCTGAGCCCGCTCCTCGTCCCCAAGGCCTTCGAGCGTGGTGATCTCTTTCCCCGCCGCACGAGTCGCGGGCACGGCGCAGGTCACCACGGGGCGTCCGTTGATCAAGGCCAGACAGGCACCGCAACGGCCTTGAGGCTGGCAACCATCCTTCACTGACAACAGATCGCATCGTTCGCGCAGGGCGTCGAGCAGCGACTCCTTCTCGGCGGGTTCGATGGAGACCGCCCGGCCGTTCAGGGTGAAGTCGATGGTGGTCATGGGAGGCATGTCCTGAGGGGAGCAGACGGTCAGCCGCGAGCAGCGTCTATCACCATGCGGCGGACGCAGCGGGCCAGGACGAAGCGGCGATAGGCGGCGGTCGAGCGGACGTCGTCCATGGGCGTCACACCGCCGGCGGCGGCCCGTCCCACAGCTTCGGCCAGGTCGGCGTTGAGGGTGGCGCCCTCGCAGGCCGCTTCGGCAGCGCTGAGCCGCACGGGAGTGGCGGCCACGGAGCCCGCGGCGAAGCGCACCTGGCGGAGCACCTCGCCGTCCCGGCGAGCGGCGAAAGCCACCGAGACCTTGCTGATGGCTTGGGCCTGGCGCGTACCCACCTTGGTGAATCGCTGCAGCACACCGTGGGCGGGCACAGGGATGCGAACGCGCACGATCAACTCGCCAGGCGCCAACGCCGTCTGCCGATAGCCTGTGTGCATGTCCCCATAGGCGATGGTTCGCTCGCCGCCAGGCCCGACCAACAAGAGCTCGGCGTCGAGGGCCAACAGCACAGGCAGAGAATCACCGGCCGGCGACGCGTTGGCGATGTTGCCACCGATCGTCGCCCTGGCCTGGATCTGCAGGGCTCCCACCGTGGCCGCGACCTGAGCCAGGGCTGGCAGATGCCGCTGCACTGCGGGGTCGTGACGCAGGCGGGCGAAGGTCTCCCCCGCGCCGATGTCGATGAAACCGCCGCTCACCGAGAGGCCCGACAGCTCGGGCACACGGGACAGGTCAACCACCGCGCGAGTTGAGCCCTGGTGCGGCGAGCCCGGCACCATCAGGTCGGTGCAACCGGCCACGGCCAGGACACCCGGTTCAGCCAGGGCGGCCAACGCGGCATCGAGCGACTCAGGAGTGTGGACACTGGTCATGACGCCCTATCCTCGCATGACGCCACACCCGCGGCGGCGCCACCGTTGCAGGACCTCGTCGTGGCGGCGTCCATGGCTCGCAGGATCGCCTCGTAGCCCGTGCAACGGCAGAGGTTTCCTGAGAGCGCCTCGCGCACTTCTTCTCGGTCGGGGGTCTCGTTGCGAGTGAGCAGGGCCCGGGCCGACACGAGTATGCCTGGCGTGCACGCGCCGCACTGCACTCCGCCCTCGGACACCATGGCCTGCTGGAACTCGTCGGGCTGATCATCGCACTCGAGACCCTCGACGGTGAGCAGCTCTTGGCCGCGCACCTGAACCGCAGGCACCAGACAAGAGCACACCGGCTGGTCGTCGATGAGCACGGTGCAGCTTCCGCACTCGCCTTCACCGCAGCCTTCTTTGGTGCCGGTCAGGCCCAGGTCTTCACGAAGCACGTCGAGCAGCCGAGCCATGGGCGGCGCGACCACCGTCACCGCCCGCCCGTTGACCTCGAAGTTGAGGGTGATGTTCTCCGGCGCTGCGGGTGCGTTGGGTGTCTCGGCGACTCCGCTGGCTGCCTTGTTGCGCGCCGGCGGTTCGACCCCAGCCGCCACCGACAGCAGGGTCGTGTCGACTGCGGCGACGTCCCCCACGATCTGTTCGGCGAGCAAGGCGTCCAGCACCCGCTCGGGTGTGGCGGGGATCGCTCGCACCACGATGGCCGTGGCGTTCTCGATGGCCGCCACCACCGCGGGTGCGCCCCCATCGGCGGGCAGCTCGCCCACGCCCTTGGCGCCGAAATCGTCGCCCTCAGCAGGGTTTTCGAGCAGGGCCACGTCCATCACCGGCGTGTCGAGGGTGGTGGGAATGATGTAGGTGGCCAGGCGATCCTGTTTCGGGTGGCCGTCGACCTGGGTCAGGTCTTCGAGCAGGCCGTGGCCCAAGGCCTGCAGCATGCCTCCCTCGACCTGCCCCCGGCACAGGGTCGGGTGAATG
>Ga0114932_10002100_pt1 | contig 21508 bp, 18 predicted proteins | sample 2SBtaG_2_FD_87286 | JGI IMG/M metagenome (GOLD analysis project Ga0114932, IMG submission 87286) | Deep subsurface microbial communities from Kolumbo volcano to uncover new lineages of life (NeLLi) - 2SBTROV12_ACTIVE470 metaG | ecosystem: Environmental > Aquatic > Marine > Volcanic ... | reverse complement strand
TTTCACTGAGCCAAAAAATTCAAGAAAGCGCAAGCACTTCTAATGCTTTTTCTTCACTATTCCAAGGTTTTATGAGCTTAGGACTTATTGTTGGAGTTGCAGCATTGGGAGTAATTGCATTTCGAACCGTAACAGAACGTAGACAGCAAATAGGTATGTTACGTGCCATCGGATATTCACGAAAACTCATCGCCTTTTCCTTTTTCTTAGAATCATCATTTATTGCTCTAACAGGAATAATACTTGGAGTATCCTTGGGGGCAGCGTTAGGGTATAACCTGATGACATCACCAGATTTTACTGATGGTACGGATATTGACGTCGTAATTCCTTGGACACGTGTATTAATAGTTGTAGGAATTGCTTATCTCGCAAGCGCAATCATGACAATTTTACCGGCACGGAGTGCTTCAAAGGTACCAGTAGCCGAAGCACTTCGTTACGAATAATATTAATTAAAGCGGTGCAGGTAAAACGCTAGAGCCCATTAAGTATTCATCAATATGACGAGCAGCAGTTCGTCCTTCTGCTATTGCCCAAACAATTAGTGATTGCCCTCGAGTCATGTCACCAGCAGTAAAAACGCCACTTACACTCGTCATTTTATTTTCATCAGCCCATATATTCCCTCGGTCTGTTAATTTCACTCCAAGTTCATTAACTAAACCCTGCTTATCAGGGCCAACAAAACCCATAGCCAGTAGCAACAAATCAACTTCAACTTCAAATTCAGAATCAGGTATTTCTTTTAACTGCATACGACCATCTTCAAAAGTTGTTTCTACTCGTACAGCATGCAGTTTTTTTAACAGACCATCTTCACCAGATAGGTGTTTGGTTAAAATACTGTAATCACGGACACCGCCTTCTTCATGTGCAGAAGAAACACGGTAAATATTTGGCCATGTAGGCCAAGGATTATCATCTGCCCTTTCTTCTGGTGGACGAGGAAGTAATTCGTACTGCAAGATTTCTGAAGCACCTTGGCGAATAGCAGTTCCTAAACAATCTGCGCCTGTATCACCGCCTCCAAGAATAATAACTTTTTTATCCTTTGCTGAAATAAAGTCATCAGAATCTATAGCATCTCCGGCGTTGAGTTTATTTTGTAATGGCAAATATGTCATAGCAGGGTATATACCTTGTAACTCCCGGCCAGGCACTTCCAGATCTCGAGCGATGGTTGATCCACCTGCTAAACAAATCGCATCGAATTCTTTAGTAAGAGTATCAACATCAATATCAACTCCAACATTTGTAGAAACTTGAAAAATAATGCCTTCTAGTTTCATTTGATTAAGTCGACGATCAATAAATTCTTTTTGCATCTTGAAATCAGGAATACCGTAACGTAATAGCCCACCAATCCTATCTTCTCTTTCAAAAACCGTAACTGTATGTCCAGCACGCGCTAGTTGTTGAGCAGTTGCTAACCCAGCTGGACCAGATCCCACTACAGCAACAGACTTACCTGTTTTCTTTAGAGGTATCTGGGGTTTAATCCAACCTTCTGCAAAGGCATGCTCAATAATTTCAATTTCAACTTGCTTAATCGTTACAGGATCTTGGTTAATTCCTAATACACATGAAGATTCACAGGGTGCAGGACATAATCGCCCAGTAAATTCTGGAAAATTATTTGTCGCATGTAAGCGCTCAAGAGCATCTTCCCATTTATTTTTATAAACTTGATCATTCCAGTCAGGTATCATATTTCCCAATGGACATCCTTGATGGCAGAATGGAATACCGCAATCCATACAGCGTGCAGCTTGAGCTTGTAATGAAACAACTGGGAATTCTTCGTACACTTCCAGCCAGTCATTAACACGTGATTCAACTGGTCGACGCGAAGGATTTTCACGAGAAAATTCCAAAAATCCTGTTGGTTTAGCCATTAGTTAAGGACACTCCCTCAGCTTTATTTTTATTTGCTGCTTCTTGCTCATTTAATACCCGACGATATTCTAAAGGCATTACCTTAACAAAAGAATCAGCAATCTTAGGCCACTGATTCAAAATATTTTCAGATACCGTGCTTTCGGTATACTCAAAATGTCTCTCAAGCAAACCTTTAACTAGATCAAGATCTTCTGGTTCATCTATTTTTTCTAATCCAATCATTTCCATATTACACCGTGATGCAAAATCATTATCTGGATCATAAACGTAGGCAATACCTCCGCTCATACCAGCACCAAAGTTTCTTCCTGTTCGACCGATGATGACTACGCGCCCCCCTGTCATATACTCACAGGCATGATCACCAGTACCTTCAACTACTGTAAATGCTCCACTATTTCTGACAGCAAAACGTTCACCAGCAATACCACGGAAAAATGCAGAACCACTAGTAGCACCGTAAAGTGCTACATTTCCAATAATTATATTTTCCTCAGGGACAAAGGTAGATTCTACAGGAGGATAAACAATAATTTTCCCTCCTGAAAGGCCTTTCCCAGCATAATCGTTTGTATCACCTTCTAAATCTAAAGTAATACCAGCGGGAATAAAAGCACCAAAACTTTGCCCAGCTGAACCTTTGAAATGAATATCAATTGTGTCATCTGGTAACCCTATATTGCCATATTTCAGACTGATTTCGCTTCCTAAAATTGTACCGACCGTACGATTACGATTAGTTATTGGTAGCGTAAGTTCAATTTTTTCACCATCTTGTAGTGCTGATTTTGTCAAGACAAGTAATTCTTGGTCTAAAGCATCTTCTAACCCATGATCTTGTTCAATAACACAATGTGTTGCGACATCTTCCGGCATTTCAGGTCTGTATAGTATCGCAGACAAATCCAAACCACTTGCCTTCCAATGATCAACGGCATCACGCATATCTAGTAAGTCACTGCGCCCTACCATTTCATCGAAATTGCGAAACCCTAAAGCAGCCATATACTCGCGAATTTCTTCAGCAATAAATTTAAAAAAGTTCACCACGTGATCCGCTTGGCCTTCAAAACGTTCTCGCAATTGAGGGTTTTGAGTAGCAATTCCCACAGGGCAAGTATCCAAATGACACACACGCATCATCACGCAACCCATCACGACTAATGGAGCAGTGGCAAAACCAAATTCTTCAGCACCCAGCAACGCACCAATAATAACGTCGCGTCCAGTCTTAAGTTGACCATCAACTTCTACAGTAATCCGATCGCGTAATTTATTCAGTACCAAAGTCTGCTGAGTCTCTGCTAATCCTAATTCCCATGGAAGGCCTGCATGTTTTAAGGATGTTAATGGACTGGCGCCAGTACCACCATCATGGCCACTAATGAGCACAACATCAGATTTTGCCTTGGTGACACCTGCTGCAACAGTACCTACTCCGACTTCAGCAACTAATTTGACAGAAATTCTCGCATAACGATTTGCATTTTTTAAATCATGAATTAATTGAGCCAAATCTTCAATTGAGTAAATATCATGGTGTGGTGGAGGGCTAATTAGAGGAACACCAGGAGTGGAGTTTCTAACATCAGCGATCCATGGGTATACCTTATGACCAGGTAATTGACCACCTTCGCCAGGCTTGGCTCCTTGAGCCATCTTAATTTGGATTTCATCAGAATTTACTAAATATTCACTTGTTACACCAAATCTACCAGAGGCAACTTGTTTAATTGCGCTACGTCGTAAATCACCATTTTCATCAGGAATAAAACGTCTTCTATCTTCTCCACCTTCACCTGTATTACTTTTACCACCTATACGATTCATAGCTATAGCAAGTGTTTCATGTGCTTCGGAACTAATAGAACCGTATGACATTGCTCCAGTCTTAAATCGCTTGTATAACTCTTCAGCTGGTTCGACTTCCTCAAGAGGAATAGAATTATTATTCGTTTTTAATTCAAACAGGCCACGTAGTGTAGACATATTTGTACTTTGTTCATCAACCATTTTTGTATATTCACGAAAAATATCTTCACGATCAGATTGGGTAGCATGCTGTAATTTAAAGACTGTGTCAGGATTAAATAAATGGAATTCACCATCGCGTCTCCATTGATATTGACCACCCCATTCAAGAAAATTCACTCCACCTTCACGTTGTGGGAATGCTATTCTGTGGCGCAAGAGTGTTTCCTGACCAATTTCGTCAATACCAACACCACCAATTCGAGAGGCTGTTTTGGTGAAGTATTTTTCTACAAATTGAGAACCAAGTCCAATAGCTTCAAAAATCTGTGCACCACGATAGGCTTGAACTGTAGAAATACCCATCTTTGACATTACTTTGACTACACCTTTTTTAACTGCCTTCAAGTAATGTTCTTTAGCATCTTCTTCAGAAATTTCAGAACTTACATAACCTTCATCATGTAAACGTGAAATAGTATCAATCGCCAAATAAGGATTGATAGCATTAGCACCATATCCCAATAGCAACGCAAAATGATGCACTTCACGTGTTTCTGCTGTTTCAACAACAATTCCAACTTTGGTACGTTTTTTCTCTCTAACTAAATAATGATGTAAACCTGCCACTGCAAGAAGGGATGGAATAGGTGCCAAATCTTGATTTGTTTTTTTATCTGAAAGCACCAATATACTTGCACCATTTTCTATAGCCTCTTCAGCAGCAGAAAACATTTTTTCCATACCGATAGCTAGGTTATTTCCGGCGCCATTTGCATCAAAAAGTATTGGGATTTCAACAGTGTTAAATCGTTGGTCAGTACTCAAATTAAGAATTGCTTGCATCTGCCTATTACTTAAAACAGGGCTGGATAGCTTTACCAAATCAATCTCGGGAAAACTTTGATCAAGTAAATTTCCTTCGGGACCAAGCAATGTATCCACTGCAGTCACTAATTCTTCACGTATAGCATCGAGAGGAGGATTCGTCACTTGAGCAAATAATTGTTGAAAATAGTTGAACAAAGGTTGAGCTTGATTCGACAAAACAGCTAACGGAGTATCTGTCCCCATAGAGCCGATTGATTCTTCACTATTTGTCATCATCGGTCCGAGAATATATTTTAAGTCTTCGACAGTATATCCAAATGCTAACTGCAAAGTTTCAATGGAAACATCACTAACAGAAGATTCTATTAAGGGAGTTTCATCCAAAAAAGTATCAATATGATGAAGGTGATCACTATTCCATTGGCCAAATGGTTTTGAGGTTGCTAGATCTAATTTTAGCTCTTCATCATCAATAATTCTTCCTTCTTCAAGACTGACTAAAAACATCTTTCCTGGTTGCAAACGACCTTTTCGCAGCACGCGTTCTGGTTCAAACGGCAAAGCACCAACTTCAGAAGCCATCAATACTAAATCATCTTTGGTTACAACATAACGTGAAGGGCGCAAACCATTTCGGTCAAGAACTGCACCTATAGTCTTACCGTCAGTAAATGCCACAGAGGCTGGCCCATCCCAAGGTTCCATAACAGTTGAGTGATATTCATAAAAATCTACTTTTTCTTTAGGCATTGATTCATGGCCATTCCAAGCTTCAGGAATAAGCATCATCATTGCATTCGCCAAAGACCATCCAGATTGAACAAGTAATTCAAGCGCATTATCAAGAATCGCAGTATCACTACCTTCTTCATCAATGATTGGAATAATTTTAGAAATATCATCAAAAAATGGAGACGCAAACAAAGCTTCTCTAGCTTTCATCCAGTTTGAATTACCTCTAACAGTATTAATTTCTCCATTATGTGAAATCATCCTATAAGGGTGTGCAAGTTTCCAACTTGGAAAAGTGTTTGTACTAAAACGTGAATGAAACATAGCAAGGGAGCTAATTAACCGTTCATCACTTAAATCAGGGAAATAATCACCAAGTTGAATCGGAGTCAACATTCCTTTATAAATCAAGGTTCTAGAAGAGAGACTAGGGAAATAACAAAGATCACTATCAATTTCTTGATTGGCAATTTCTTTTTCAAATACTTTTCGTAAAACATATAGTTTACGTTCGAATTCATCTTGTGATTGTAATTTTGCGCTACTTGCCACAAAAACTTGAATTTGTGAAGGCTCTGCAGCTAACGCTGTCGCACCAATATCAGCACCTTGAGCATTTGTAGGAACTAATCGCCATCCTAAAACATTCATGCTTTCTTGGAGTGCTATGTAGGAAAAGAGTTCTTGAATTTGCTTATACGACTTTTCATCTTTAGGTAAAAATAAATTCCCAACCCCGTACTCGCCTATGGGAGGAAGATCAATACCCAGTGTCGCACATTCATCGCGAAAAAATTGATCGGGAATTTGAATTAATATACCAGCACCATCACCAGTATTTTCTTCACAACCACATGCACCTCTATGGTCTAAGTTTCTCAATGCAAGAAGAGCATTTTGTATTAAATCGTGTGTTTTTTCCCCTTTTATATGTGCCAAAAAACCAACACCACAAGCATCATGTTCGTATTCAGAACAGTAAAGTCCTTGTGTCCCAGAATTCTTCGGATCAACCATATAAACCCTCAAAAGCAGTTTTTTTTAAACAAAAAATATATTTTCTTGAACTGAGAACGATAACACATAATCGATAATTGGTGCATTATCTTGCACTATTAATCACAAAGTCGCAAGTTTGTATTAATGTATCACAAAAAGTTCTGTGGGCTAAGTAAGATATTTCATCCAAGATCTACGGGAGGTCGAAAGTTACTGACAATCTCATTTTGCAAAAGATCTTCAATTTCAGATTGATCCAGTTTTAATAATTCTTTCAAAATATCTTCCGTATCTTGCCCCATATCTGGAGAGGTACCTTTAATGCCTCCAGGACTCCTAGACAACTTAATAGGAGTATTAGTTAGAGGTATATTACCTATAGTGTGATGAGGAACATCCACAAACATATTTCGACTCTTTACCTGATCCATTTTTGTAACAGTGGGAATATCGTTTAAAGGACCGCAAGGGATACCAAATTTACTCAGAGCACTAACCCAATCTTGAGTGTTTTTTGTCAAAAAAGCTTTCGAAAGAAGAGGTTCCAGTAAACTGTGGTTCCTTGAACGGGCTTGTGCTGTAGAAAATCTTTCATCATCAATAAGTTCAGGCAATTCAAGTTCAGCACATAACAAACCCCACTGATTAGGTACTCCCCAAGCAAGAGCCAATACTAAATACCCATCCAGAGTTGCAAACGCTTGAAAAGGAACTGCTGTTGGATGTCTTGTCCCCAATTTTTCAGGAATTTCTCCAGTAACGTGGTAGCGCATATATGCATTTTCTAAAATTGCTATTTGACTATCTAACATAGAAATATCTATCAATTGCCCTTTGCCAGATCGTTCTCGCTCATGCACAGCAGATAAAATGCCAATAGCGCAATATAATCCTGCGGTAACATCTGCAAGAGATAATCCAGGACGCACTGGAGTTCCACCATGTTCTCCAGTTATGGACATTACCCCGCCTGCGCCTTGCACAATAACATCAAGAGCAGGTAGTTCACTCATTATTCCAGTTTGGCCATATCCTGAAATAGCAGCATAAATCAACCGATCATTGATTTTTGATAAATCGCTATAACCCAACCCCAGTTTTGACATCACTCCAGGGGTAAAATTTTCTACCAACACATCGACTTCTCTGACTAATTTCTTAAAAATATCTTTCCCAGAATCTAATTTTAAATTCACAGATATTGAACGTTTACCTCTGTTCACAGAGAAAAAATATCCTGATTCACCATCCACAAGAGGACCTGTAGTACGTGATACATCTCCATAGGGTGGTCTTTCCACTTTTATAACATCAGCACCTAAATCAGACAGGGTCATTGTTGCAAAAGGACCGGATAAAACCCATGTCAAATCAAGAACTTTCAAGTCCTTAAGAGGACCTTCTGTTGGAAGACTCGGCATACCTCACCTCGATAATTATTCATATGCACATTTTTTTATCATTGGATACTACAGCACGATTTCTAATTGCAATATACACACCACTAACAATAATTAAAGCTCCAATCATTTCAAATAATGTTGGAATTTCATCAAGCAAAATTACTGCAAGCAACGATGCTCCAATTGGTTCACAAACAATTGCAATTCCAACTATCGCCGCAGGGAATATACCTAATGTCCAATTAATAGTCGTATGACCAATTAATTGAGGTAAGACAACAATTCCAATTAATGCCCAATACGCACTGGGAGAAACCGTGACAAATTGAACGTCAGAAAATATAAACCCAAAACCTACAAATAATGTGGCCAAACCATACACAATGGCACTATAACTAAAAGTTGAGATTTGTTTACGCATAGCTCTACTAACAACCAAAAATATACTGAAAAATATACCCCCAATAAGAGCGAGAAAATTCCCCCATAATGAGTTTTGTAAACTAATATCCATACCAGTCATAATTAATGTGCCCAACAACGCAATCACAGCTCCAAAAACTAGGCTTTGACTAAATGGTTCTTTGAGAAAAAAATATGCACCAAAGCCAACAAATATTGGATGCAGTGTTACCAGTACGACAGATATAATAATCGAAGTATGCTTCAGCGATTCTGTCCAAAACCAAAAATGAGCTCCTAGCGACAACCCAGCTAATATAAGAAGTGAGTAAGAATTTCGAGTAAAACTATAATTATTTTTCTCTTTTCGATACCAAGACAAGAAAAACATAATCAAAAAAGCAAATCCTAGTCTTACAAATACTATTACCAGTACAGGGATAGGAAATGCTAGCCGTATTAATGGGCCACTCCATGAAATTGCAAAAACGCTCAATCCAAGTAATAGCCAATCATTATGCGTTGCATTCTTTATCAATTTTGTATTCCCATCTAATGAAATTACAGCTAGTCTTACTTTAGAAGAAATGCAATTCTAGAATACCTGATTATAAAACATACTCGAAGGCGGCATAATATGAGTGATACAACCAATTCAATAATAGATTGGAATACATTAACAGAGGAAGCAACGGATTTACTCTCTGAATACCTACGTGTCGATACAATTAATCCTCCTGGAAATGAAACTAGAGCTGCAAAATGGTTTGGAGAAATTTTAGATGCAGAAGGTATTGAATATGAAATGTACGGACCCACAGAAAGTAGACAATCACTAGTGGCCAAACTTGAAAGTGATGGATCGCGTGGAGATGGGCTAATCCTACTTAATCACACAGATGTCGTTCCTTTTGAACGTGAACACTGGACAAAAGAGCCAATGGGGGGTGAAGTAAGTGATGGATTCATCTGGGGACGTGGTGCTATCGACATGAAAGGGATGGGGATAATCGAATTAATCACATTCCTATTACATAAACGTCATAATTTACCATTAAAAAGAGACTTGATTTTCATGGCAATAGCGGATGAAGAGGCAGGATCAAGTTTTGGAGTAGAGTATTTCGATCGTGAGCATCCAGAATTATTAGAATGTGCATACGTAATTAATGAAGGTGGTTGTGGCACCTCAGAAATATTAGGACACGAACGTCCCACATTTAATATTGGAGTCTCTGAGAAGGGGCCTTTCTGGGTAACTCTTAAAACTATCGGTACTCCAGGTCATGGCTCAGTACCGACTGCAGATAATGCTGCAGTAAGGTTGGTGAGTGCCCTTGAAAAAATTTCAAATTGGGAAAGACCCATAATACAAACTCCTGAAGTAATCGAATATTTTCAGCAATTACATGATAATGGCATCCTTGAAGAACCACCTTCATTTGAATATTTAGAAAAACTTGCCCAAGGTAATCCACGGTTAAAATCACTTCAGACCAATTCAATATCGTTAACAACAATTAATGCAGGAGTAAAAATGAATGTTATACCTGCAGGTGCTTCAGCAACTTTGGATTGCCGTTTAGTACCAGGATATGACCGCGAAAAATTCATGAAAGAATTAGAGGATGTAATTAATGATCCTCAAGTTGAGATTACCCGAGAATTTGAATCATCAACACCACCTTCGAGAATGGATACTGAACTCTATGAAATAATGGTAGCAACTGCCAAGGATGCCGTAGAAGATTCAATAGTTCTACCAAGTGTATCAACCGGTTTTACTGATTCACGAGTTTTTCGAAGACGTGGCACTCCTGCATATGGATTTGTCCCTTTCCTTTTAGGAGCGCAAGAAGTCGGACGAGGTCATGGTAATGACGAATGTGTTTCAATAGAAAATCTAACACTAGGGATGCAAGTTCTCCATAAAACCGTCCGGAGTATTTGTGGTTAATTAGAGGTAATAACTATGCCTCTATCAATTCTTCTAAAATTGACCGTAACCGCGACTCGCTCTGGAATCCAAATGTTTGATCACGAGCATCTTTTGGATCTTGATTAACATCAATAACTGCAAAAGCAGGATGCCCCGCTACTGACATAACAGAGGCAAATTCTCTCTGCTCAGTTATCAAGTAATCTAATATTACAAAATTAATTCTATCTTGATATTCCATTCTTAGACCGTGAACCACTGGTCTCGCTCTCGCACACGACATTCACCAAATTGAATCAACAAAAACAATAGTAGGTTTTCCATTTTGAGGTATATATGCTCCGGTATTATCTACATAATCCTTCGGAACTTTATAATCAGCACTAACCATTACTGCAGGTAAAGTGTTTTTCTGAACTGAAGTATTTCTAGAATCATTTAATTCAGCATTAGCACTATTTCCCTGACCTGAGCAGGATAGGAGTATAAAAGCAATACCAATATAAACTATGAACAGGAACTTAAAATCATTTACCATGATATTAGAGTTCCTAAAATTGATGGAGTACATAGAATTATATTATCTCAATTCATAGATATAATTAGGTTTAAGAGTAATTAGTCGAGTAAATGTTTCGCTAAATCCAAACCACCAGGTGCTTCTGGATCATCCTTAAAATCAACTAAATGGGTATAAACTTCTGCAGCAGCTTGGTGAAATCCTGGTGGCAAATCATTGGCTTCAAAAGTTTTTGCCATTTCCAACATCTCACCTACAAATCTCCAAGCTTTGGCTGCCACGACAGGCAAATTCGTTTCTGTTCTCTCAAGCAATGCTTTTTGAGAAAGCTTCCATTCATCAATTAAAACAGTATCAACACCTTCAGAAATTGCCAGAGCTAAAACATTAGTCAATAGTGCACTACTACCTTTTGTCCAGGCAGAGTAAGCCATTTTAAGTGCTGATGCAGCACCTATCTCAGCATCTTCAATACAAACAACTCCAAGATCACCTTTGTCCATGAATTGGGAAACGTACTTAGCAGAACTTCCTGCAAGATATAATCTTGTAGATCCTGGTTTACGTGCGGGGCCACCTATTATTCCTCCATCGACATACGTCGCATTATTAGAATCAACAATACCTGCAACATGACGACTGGTATCCGGTGCAATAGCGTTTGCATCAACATAAATACCACGAAATCCAAGACCAAACACTTCTTCGGCAACTTCTACCGCATTCTCTGGAGGACAAATAGATAGGATAATTTTACTTTGATTTACAATCGCATTTAACCAATCAACATCCTCTAAATCATCTTGCTCTGCTCGTTTTTTGGATGCCTCGCTTCTGCCATCTGAAGCCCAAATTACTCGAGCACCCGAAGCACGAGTTGCGGCGCCTATAGAAGATCCCATTGATCCTGGGTGTAGCAATCCTATGGTTGTCATTCCATCATCATTCATAGTTCTCCCCTATTGAGATTGAAAAGTGCTATAGAGACTACTGATATTCATAGTTTTCCTCTCAGCCTCTGGCCATTTAGCCCAATCTCCTATATCAATAGCTTTATCAGCCTCTTCTTCAGACATCCCATTTTCGAAACATTCTTGTACTTCCTTAACCATAAATTCCATAAATTCTTGCATATCTTGTAATTCTCTTTTACCACCCGTAGGTCCGTGACCAGGAATAATTAGATCAACATCCATTGTTTTAATTATTTCACAGATTTTAACCCAATTTGGCATATCTCCTCTGCAAAGAGGCATTGCATAAAAGAATGCAAGATCACCCGTAAACAATATCTTTGATTCTGGAAAATAAACTAGAGAATCGCCTAGTGTATGTGCTGGACCGTAATGCAGTAGTTCAACTTCAGTATTTCCATACATTAATGACATTTTTTCACTATAAGTGGTTGTTGGTAAAACGATATCCACATCTTCTAGTTCATTCCACCAGGCATCTTGAATCCACCCTGGTTTATCACCACGACCATTGATTTTCCTTAGTGATTTCGCTTGTAACATCTCCTCGCGACAATGTTCATGTGCGATAATTTCCGCATTCTCAATAAATTGGTTACCATTTGTATGATCAGGATGAGAATGGGTATTGATTAAATGATTAAATGGTGCGCTACTTATATCACGCATACATCGAACAAATTCATGAGCCATACTTGGCGCCATTAATGCATCAATAACCAGCAAACCATCATCATTTACCAAAAAACCTGCATTACTGATGCCCCAGCCACCATTCCATTGCAAATATGCAAACAAATTATTGCCAACCTCAACTGGACCAGTTTCAAAGCTTGGCATAGGACGGTATGTAGTCATCTCAATCCTTTTTGCAGAAATTCATAAACAAACTAAGTCTATGTTGTACTAGTCAGCCATCCAAATTTCTGTGGTTTCCGTTTAGCGTCAGGGGCTATCGGTACATTAATTAATGATGGTCCACCAAGTTTGAATGCATCAGCTAAAGCTGCATTCAATTCATCAATAGTTTCTGCCTGGTATCCTTTTCCACCTAACCCTTCCATCATAAGGTCATATCGTGCACCTGGACTCATTGCCCCAGGTGGAACAGTACCACTGTCAATCTGCTCTTGAGTATGTCCACCAATACCACCATTGTTAAAAACAACCCAAGTGATAGGAAGATTATATCGGACTGCTACTTCACATTCTGTACCAGCAAATCCAAAAGCCCCATCTCCCTGCAGGCATAATACTCGGCGATCGGGATACTCAACCTGAGCTGCGACAGCAAAGCCATGTCCTAGTCCCATCGATCCAAAAGAACCAGCATCTAAACGAGTCCTTGCCTCGTAATTATTTAATACTGTTCGGCTAATATCCATTGTAGATGCACCTTCAGCAACAATTATTGCATCGCGTTCTAAAGCATCATCAATCGACTTAAGAGCTGGGTAATACTGTAAAGGGGTAGAGTGATCATCATACATTGACTGAATAGCTTCAGCATTTTGACGTGCTTCAGCACGGACAGATTGCAACCATTCAGAATCTTGAGGAAATTCCCATGGATCTTGCTCAAGTACATCAAGCATTTGTCCAAGCGTTTGTTTAGCATCACCAATAAGTGCAACTTCAGTATCAACATTAACGCCAATTTCTTCAGGATTGAAATCTAGTTGTACAACCCGCACATCAGGCCTAAATCTTGGAGGTAGTCCAAAGTGCAACATCCAATTCAAACGAGCTCCAGCGAGAAAAATCAAATCCGTATTTGATAATACAAACGATCTTGCAGCCGCAGATGCCAATTCATGATCATCGGGAATTATTCCTTTAGCCATAGGCATTGCCAAATAAGGAATACCGGTTTTCTCAACAAATTGTCGCATCTCAGATTCAGCTCTAGATGCAGCAATACCTTTACCAAAAATAATAAGTGGTTGCTCCGCGGTTTTGATCGCTTCTATAGCTGCACGAACATCATTAGGATCAGACATTAATCGTGGAGGGTCAGGTACCCTTTCCGCCCACTGAACATCAGATTCTTCTACTTCCGCAGTAATAATATCACCTGGCAAATCCAAATATGAAGGACCAGGAACACCCATTAGTGATTTCTTAACTGCCTCGGCAATATAAATGGGAAGTCTTTCTGCTTTTTCTACTCTTTTTGCATATTTAGCATAGGGAGCCATCGCAGCCACTTGTTCAGCTTCCTGGAAAAAGCCCATATCAACACCATTAGCTTCACCAGCACCACCTAAGAGTAATAACGGCCAACGATTAGACCAAGCATTTGCAAATGCGCCAACTGCATTTAATGCACCAGGGCCAGATACTACAAGAGCAGCACCAATACGACCACTTAAGTAAGAACTAGCTTGAGCTGCATAAGTTGCAGGCATCTCGTGACGCATCCCAATATAATTAATACCTTCACGTTGCGATGAATCAGCAATGATATTTACTGGAATTCCTACTACGCCATACATGTTTTCGACACCCTGAGTTTTGAGTGCTTTTGCAATTATTTGATGTCCTCTTATCTTAGCCAAGATACCCCCCTTATTGTAAGAAATTTTTCAAACGACTCCCATTCAAATTCAGTCTACACGTCTCAGATTAGAGCGTCTTCTGCCCCAACAAAAGAATGTTAATCAATTAATTCAAAAAACGGTAATGTTATTTCATCATCCATTTTTTGAAATACAACTCGTACCTTCATTCCAATCTTAATTTCTGATGGGCTTATTTTCAGAATATTACTAACTAAACGCGGACCTTCATCTAATTCAACTATCACCGTTGCAAGGGGAGTACGATCGCGAAACGCAGGATTCGTTGGTTGATGTGTCACTACGTAACTAAAAATCTCTCCATTACCACTCATTAATTCCCAATTATGCTCAAAGGATTGACATTGAGAGCACATTGGATTTGGTGGATATCGCAAAATAGCACAGTTAGAACATTTTTGTATTCGCAACTCATTTTTTGATAGTGATTCCCAAAAGAAAGAATGCTCAACTTCAATTACAGGCATTAGGAGAGGTTCTGGAATCATAATATCTTTTTGTTTATCCATAGATGTCTGGCTCCAATACTAAAGCACCTGTACCAATACCTGTATCAACGAATGAAAAAGCGACGTCTTGTACTTGAGATGTAGATGTTCCTCTAACTTGACGAACCCCTTCTAGTAACTGGTTCATACCTTGCATATATGCCTCTGATAAATGACCACCAGAAGTATTCACTGGCAAGATACCCCCATCCCAACTCATTTGACCCGATTCGACAAAATCACCACCTTCACCACGTGCAACAAATCCATAATCCTCTAAAGCAAAAATAACAAAAGGAGAAAAATGATCATATATTTGGGCCACACTTACCTCAGAAGGAGAAATTTGAGCTTGAGACCATAAACGAGGTGCGATAAATTTTGCTGCAGTGTCAGTATAGTCTCGAGAAGAAGCATAGGCATGTTGAGCTGCAGCTCGCACGACTGCTGGTGGTTTACGTAGTGACTTTGCTCTCTCTAATGACGTCAAAATTATTGCACCTCCACCATCAGTCTCCAAACAGCAATCAAATAATCTAAATGGTTCTACGACAAAACGAGAATTCTGATGGTCTTCAATTGTTAAAGAACGATCAAAAAATGTGGCTCGAGGATTACGATTAGCATGAAAACGCTCTGTAACCGACACCATTCCAAAGTGACGACTAGTGATTCCAGTTTCGTACATCCGGCGTTGTGTCATCATAGCTAAACCATGTTGAGGTGTTAATAATCCAAAAGGTTCGGAAAATGCACCCAAACCTTGCCCACGCCTACCGGTAACAGCACCACTACCATATCTTCTTCCAGATCGACCATTCACACCACGATATATAACAATTGTCTCAGCTAAATTTGAACGAATCGCAGCACATGCACTTGCAACTAACGCTGCACCAACGTTACCTGCCTGACTGATATCACCAAACCAATTAAGGCTTTTAACGCCCAAATTTTCTGCAACAATTGCTTCACTGGAAGTATCTACTGACCAGCGCATTAATCCGTCTACTTCATGAGGGTTAATGCCTGCATCCTCGAGTGCTTTCATAATGGCTTCCAAAGTTAACACTAACTCTGAGCGCCCTGATTCTCTCGAGTATTCTGTCTCACCAATTCCGACAATAGCAACTTTACTTTTATCAACCATACTTGCATCGTAATCATTAATGTTAAACAATGCGAGTAACATTCGGAGTATTGCGTTTTATATAACTAATGAGGTAATTATGGAAGAGAACACATCAGATAATTCCAAAGGCGCATTATCAGGCATACGAATTCTCGATTTTACACGTTACCAACAGGGCCCTTTTGCAACCATGTTATTAGCTGAAATGGGTGCGGAAGTTATAAAAATTGAAGAACCTGGTGGAGAACCAGGTCGAGCAAACGGTCGTGATAAAAATGGTTTTTCAGCATATTTCGAAGGCTATAACAGAAGTAAAAGAAGTATTACTCTCAATTTAAGAAAAAAAGAGGCAATAGAAGTTGTTAAACGCTTAGTCCCGTCTGTTGATGTAGTAGTAGAAAATTTTAGACCAGGCGCTATGGAAAAATGGGGACTTGGATACGGTGACTTGAAGAAAATACGAGAGGACATTATCGTTGCGTCTGGTTCGTCATGGGGTCGTGTAGGACCTTGGGCAAATCGCCCAGGCTACGATCATGTTGGACAAGCATTGAGTGGTGTTATGTATGAGCAAGGAGATGGCCCAAATGGCCAACCACATGCGCTAATTGGAGGTTTTTCTGATCAGGTAGGTGCCATTCTTTTAGCATTAGGTGTGAGTTCAGCAATTGTAGCGCGTGAACGTCAGGGAGTTGGTCAACATGTTGATGTATCCTTAATTGCTGGAATGACAGCCATGCAATCAATGCAATTTACGAGATTTTTAAGAACTGCATTTCAAAGTGGTTTTGAACGACGCAGAGCAGCAACATATACAAATTATGAATGTGCTGATGGCAAACACATTGCAATTGCAGCAAATACACAACGTTTTTGGGAGAGAATGTGTACAGCATTAAATCACCCAGAACTTCAAGAAGATGAAAGGTTCTCAGATCCATTCGGTAGAGCTGCCAATAAAGATGAACTTGTACTTGTGTTAGGGAAAATTTTTAAGGAACGGCCAATGGAAGATTGGTTAGATCCCTTAGCCAAAGCTGATGTACCTCATGCACCTGTATTAGATTATGCTGGAGTAGTTGAACATGAACAGTTTTGGGAAAATGGTTATTTTCAAGAAATTGAACATGCCCAATTAGGAACAATGCGAGTACCTGGTCCACCAATAAAAATGAGTGTTACGCCAACTAAAATTAGTGGAGGAGGACCAGAGCTGGGGATGCACACTGAAGAATATTTATTAGAAATCGGTTATAGCTGGGAAGAGATTACTAAATTACGTGACGCTGGTGCACTTTAATGGCCAATACCAAAATTAATGTCGTAGTTTTTGATCTTGGTGGAGTACTCATAGAGATGGTTTCAGGATGGGGGCATGCTCACAGACTGGCAAATTTAGACAAAAATTTAATCGACTCATTACCTGGAGACTTTGAACAGAAAAGAAAAAATCTTGCAAAAAATCATCAGCGTGGAACAATCGATCTTCTATCTTGGAGCAATGGAATCAGCCAAGCATCTAATTCGATCTATACCCCTGAAAATGCCGTGGACATATTAAAGGCATGGATCATTCAAGAATTCGATGGTGTCAACCAAATCATTGAAAAACTAAAAAATGTTGGTATTACTACAGTAGGATTTTCGAATACGAATGCACTACATTGGAATTTACTTGGAATCGAAGATAAAAAATTTTCCTCTTTTCCCACTTTAGGTTTACTCGATGAAATTCACGGTAGTCATTTAATCAAACAAATCAAACCTGATTTCGAAAGTTTTCAAGCTTTCGAAAAAAATTCAAATTTAAAAAAAGAGAATGTTTTATTTTTTGATAATGAGATTGAAAATGTCGCATCCGCAAGACAGTATGGATGGCATGCAAGACATATCCATACCAACAAAGATCCTTTCAGCCAAATTCAAGCTAGCTTGGTTCAGCATAGAATCTTACCTATGGTCTAGTACCTCTATATTTAGGACCAACTATGGTTGGTAAAGATTTATAGGCCAGTTCAACCCATTCACATAACAAAGGTCTTGTATCACGAGGATCAATTATATCTTCAATATTGAACGACTCTGCTGTGCGAAATGGTGACCGCAGCTCGTTTAAGCGTGTTTCAATTTCTTCTCTGCGTTTTTCTGGATCATCTGCCTCTTCAATCTCACGACGATATGCAGCCATTACACCACCTTCAATCGGTAAAGAGCCCCAGTCACCTGAAGGCCAAGCGATTCTGTAATTCCAGCGAGAATGATTTTGATGGCCTGCACCAGCTACACCGAATGCTCTTCTAATAACTATAGATGCCCATGGAATGACAGCTTGATTAACTGCCGCCAAAGCTCGTACACCACGTCTTGCAACTCCAGAATTTTCTGCAGCTGTTCCCAACATAAAACCTGGCTGATCGACAAAATTGATTACTGGCAAATTAAATGTGTCAAACAAATCTATAAATCGAGCAAATTTATCCGAAGCAGCACCGTCCATAGATCCTCCAAGTTTTCTAGGGTCATTTGCAATCACTCCTACTGAGAAACCGCCCAATCGAGCAAGACCAACAACAAGAGAAGGTCCAAAATATGGTGCAATTTCAAAAAAACTGTCTCTATCTAAAACATGACCCAACAAAGCTCGAATATCATGAGGCTTTCTTCTATCTTTGGGTATCACAGAAAGCAATTCTTCATCCCGTCTATCAATCGGATCAGTTGATTCAATTTTAGGCGGTACTTCCCAAGAATTAGATGGAAGGTACGATAAGAATTTTCTGATTTGTTCAAAAGCTTCTGCTTCGGTATCGACTTCGTTATCTACTACTCCGCTTCCATGTGCATGAATTCCTGAACCGCCTAGTTCTTCTTTACCAATAGGTTGTCCAAAAGCTCGTTCCACCACAGGAGGTCCAGCAATAAAAACTTGCGAATTACCTTTTATCATTATAGAAAAATGACTTGCTGCAACACGTGCAGCCCCTATACCAGCTATCGAGCCCATCGCAGTAGCTACCATTGGAATTTCTGACATAGCATTTACAATCACATCCCAGTTAGTATTACCGGGAATATACGTCCGACCTAAATCTTCAATAGTTTTTACTGAACCTCCACCTCCTGTTCCATCTACCATGCGCACTACAGGAATACGAAGTTCACGAGCCATTTTCTCAGCATGACCAGCTTTACCACCTACAGCACCATCTGCAGCTCCACCACGAACTGTAAAATCATCTCCGCCTACTACTGCAGGGCGCCCATCTAATTTCGCAACTCCCATAACATAATTTGACGGGATAAAATCCTTCAGCTCAGAATTCTCATAATGAGCTTTACCAGCTAATACCCCTCTTTCGCGAAAACTTCCACTATCAACTAATAAGGAAATACGTTCTCGGACTGTGAGATGCCCTCGATCATGGTGCCTTTTTACACGATCTTCAGTTCCCATAAGATAAGCAAGCTCACGTCTCTTCTCTAATTCATTTATTTCTGATTCCCATACCATAATGAATCTCCACCTTATTCAAATAATGCTATGAATTAACTGATGCAAACTATATTGACAAACGTAACAAAAGTTGACCTGTCTCGACATATTCATCCACTGACACCAATATTTCATCCACTAATCCAGAGGCAGGTGAAGTAATTGGAGTTAACATTTTCATAGATTCTAGAGTAAGTAATTCTTGATCACTTTCTACTGTATCACCCACATTAACGTGCACTTCAGCCACTCGCCCTGGCCATTCAGCTAATACATTAGTCATATAACCTACTTCACTAATAGTTTTGATCATAGATACTCTACCATTCAGAGCCACACACATGTAACCTTCAAAAATGAAAACAAAGCAGAGTGGCCTTCCAAATCTTTCAGAACTAAAAAAAGTAGCAGAATTACTATCAAGATCTCAGAATACGGTCGTGTTAGCAGGCGCTGGGATGTCTAAAGAGTCTGGGATACCAACTTTTCGAGGCGAAGGAGGATTGTGGACTATCAATGGCGAACCACCTCTAAATCAGTACGAGATATTTTTGGATAATCCAAAGCAATGGTGGGCTGAAAAATTTGCACCCGCAGATACCGATTCTTTTGCTACAGCTCTTGATCAATCCAAACCAAATCAAGGACATCATGCGTTAGTTCAATTAGAGCAATTAGGGATTATCTCTCATCTTATTACGCAAAATGTAGATGACCTTCATCGTCAGGCTGGACAACTCTCTATTACTGAAATCCATGGCAATCGCTATTGGATTAGATGTATCACTTGTAATTCTAGATGGCCAAAAAAATCCATTATGATTCAGCAAGAATTTCTCCCTCCCACATGCGAACTATGTAGCGGCATTCTTAAGAGTGATACTGTAATGTTTGGTGAACCAATCCCGCCAAACTTACTAGAAACTTGTCATAATGCCACACAAAAAGCTGACCTTTTTTTGACCATTGGAACCTCAGCCATTGTTTATCCTGCAGCACAATTCCCCATTATGGCTTTAGAAAAAGACATCCCTCTGATCGAGATAAACCCTGAAATAACTCCACTCAGTGAGTTCGCACTCATTAGTTTGAAAGGACCTTCAGGCCAAATATTACCTGAAATTATCAAGTTGATTTCTAAAATTCACTCAAGAAAGGTATAAATTGCTAGGTATTTTACTTGGAATAGACACTGGATTAATACAGCTCATACCTGGGAAAGAGCCAATTCAAGTCATAGAAGGACCCTGTTTTGAAATAATTGACTATCAAGATGACATAGCGATAGGCGCTGCAAAAGAAGCTGGTTTATGGATATATAAAAACAAAATATGGTCTCAATGTTGGGAAGGACAACCAAGTTCAGCACGAATCGGACCTGATGGAACTATTTGGGTAGGAACTTTCGATACCCGTTTATATTTTTCCAACGATCAAGGTAATACTTGGATCGAGATGAGTGGTCTGCAAAATGTAATAAAACATCGCCAAATTAATACTCCACCCCAGCATAAAAGGCCATACATAACAGGTGTTATTTTCCCTAAGCAAGGAGAAATTATAGGTATAGCTGGCGGAGGAGCTTGGCATACACGTGATAAAGGAGAAAACTGGCTTCAACGATCAGATGGTTTAGACACAATGTTGTACAAAATACAAGAACATCCTGAAAATCCTGACATTTTATATGCCAGCACTGGATCGGGTTTTTATAAATCTGACGATAGTGGCTTCAGTTGGATGCACCCAACTATGGGAATAGGTGAATTACCTTGTAGTAATTTTGAGGTATTTCCAAGCAAACCGGATGCATTAATACTAGTCAATGAAGAACAAACAGTAGAAAAACCCTATTCCATATATCGTTCCCCGAATGGAGGGGTTACGTGGAACAAAATAAACCTCGAAAATAATAATGCCTGGGAAACACAACCAGTCATTACAAGACTATGGAATACTCCTGACACTGGTTTTGCTGCTGCAAATGGTACTGTTTGGGCTTCTCATGATAGTGGGAAAAATTGGATCTCACTTGCAACTGGATTACCCAAAACTTATGCGATTACAGCAGCTCTCTAACAAAATATCTAGCAAGGTGGTTTTTTTATGGAAGTCATAAATGAGTTTATTGTTCGAGGAATTG
>Ga0114932_10002099_pt1 | contig 21514 bp, 35 predicted proteins | sample 2SBtaG_2_FD_87286 | JGI IMG/M metagenome (GOLD analysis project Ga0114932, IMG submission 87286) | Deep subsurface microbial communities from Kolumbo volcano to uncover new lineages of life (NeLLi) - 2SBTROV12_ACTIVE470 metaG | ecosystem: Environmental > Aquatic > Marine > Volcanic ... | reverse complement strand
TTGCCTTTTTGATTTTGTCAAACATACTACTCTTTGCCTTTTTAGGAACTTGTTCTGTATCAACTGTTTCACCAGCAGTAAGCAAATCCATTAGTTTGTTTCTGAAATCATCTTCGATTGTTTTCCAATCTATTGGTTTGACCATTCCTATCAAGTCATTTCCTAATTTAGTTTCTTCTTCTGATAATTCTGGTTGTTTCAAATCAACTTCCAATTTGTTCAAATCTTGAGCAAATGGTAATGTGTAAAGAACCAACTCATGATCATCAAATGTATCTGCCATTATTACTCCCAATCTTTCAACTTCTCTGCTTGAATGTTTTACGATTAATGCTGTTCCCTTATCACTCATTGCTTTGTGAATTGCAAACCAAATTGATGTATGATCTTCGTCTTCTGCCAATTCCTTGTGTTTTTTGCGTTCTAATACATCTGGAAGAATCCATTGGGAATCTTTCAAATATTTTAGTGGGAATTGGTGTCTATCAGTTGTTCCTAAAACTGTAATGACATTTGCTGTTTCTTTTAGTTTGTCTATCTGGGCTTTTGTAAAGCAAGATTTTGTAGTTTTATCGACTCTAATTGCTTTTAGAACCTCGTCAAAATCTTCGCCTTTAACTTTACCACATTCCTTGCAAAGTTCTTTTCTTCCCATATCACCTTGACAAGAAGGACAAGCAGTTGATATTACAGAAGCTGGTGTCTTTGCGACCTTTCCACTTCTTACTGCTATCTTTATGTCTTGATCAGGGAAGATAAGATATGTGTGTGTTAATCTCATAATTTTTTCTCGCTATAATGAAGTCCTATACTGAATCTTTTTCCACATTCAGGGCAGAAATATACATTGGAATATCCTTTATATGTTTTCAAAACTTTGTGAACTCTTTTATCACCAGTTTCAGAATCACATTCAAAGTATTCACCATGTCCTAATGATTCAAACATTTCTTCACTCATGCTTCTATCTCCTTTACTGCAAATAAGAAATCTGCTGTATTTCCATTTATCATTGCACCATTTCTCACTTGTTTAGCATCATCAAATGAATCACACTTCATATCTTCAACCACTTCACCAGTTTTGATTTCTGTGATTATTACGTGCCATTCTGTTGTCAATGTAGATTACCAATCCTTCCTTTTGCTTCTTGCAAAAGCTCAACATATCCAACATGAACTGATTCTTTGTTTCTGTTTTCTCTTGTGTAAATTTCCATTGTGAAATCTTTCATATTTATCAAATAAACAAACTGTGTTTCATCACAAGCTATGTCCAATTTCTGAAATCCCATTTCTAGGTAATCTTTTAGATATTTGTTCTTTTTCCAATCTAAATCATAATCCTCTTTAATCATAATTTCATTTTTCTTTTTTATGAAATATATTAGATTTGCAATGAATTTTCCATTTGTGAAAAAAGTGGATATAGAGGATTCGTTTATAGATGTTTTATCTCTCAATTCCCAATGAATAAATTCTCTCATCATGTTTTGAATATCTGATGGTATTACATTTCCAGTTTTTATTATTGTTGAAAGAAACTCATCTCCACCTTTGGAATCTACATATTTTATCAAATCATCATAATAAGTGATTTGAATTTTACATTGCATTAATTTACTTCCACCTTCTTTTTCAAGATTTGTTTTATTCTTTGTTCGTTCAGTTCCATATAATTCTGAAACACTTTTTGCTTGAATATTTTCTATATTGTTGTTAAGTTCAACAAATCTTTCTGCAAAACCTTTTGGTATATCTTTCATATTGCCTGAATCATTCGGTTCGTTCATTGTCCATACCCCTTGTGAGAAACTACTATTGGCAAATATTCTGTGCAGAATAATGCTAATTGTGTTGCCTTCATTGGAAGTTTTTGTATGTTTTTGTTGTCTTCAATAAATTGCTGTTCAAACATTGCAGTTGTCAAATATGATTTACAAACTGAAACTTTGCAACAATTATCACAACCTCTTTTCAATTCAGTAGGTTCAGAAAAAGAAGGAGAATGGGATTCCATTGAATCCTCATTCGTATTGTTTTCACTCATACTGCAAATACCCTATCAAGTTCGCCATAGTGTTTCAATGCAGAATTGAATGTTAAACCTCTGTTGTCATGAGATAGTTTGTTGGTTATGTTGTTGTATAAATCCCAACTTGTCATGCTTCTCTCATTTCCATCTCCACCTACTTCTCTTTTGTCGGTGAATCTTGTCAGTTCGACATTATATGCTTCGATTCCATTCTCTTCAATTCTTTTACCATCTACTTCTTTGTATAATGGTATTCTTTTCAAACCGTCTAGATTGTCTAAAATTCCATTTGGTAATGAACTGTTTGCTAATTTTACAGCGTGTAATTCAACACCTTTTAGATTTTTCTGAATTTCAATCATGCCGAGTTTGTTGGCTTTTAATTGTGCCATTTCTTGGTATCTTTTTGCAAGGTTTTCAACCATTGCCATTGAGTTCATTATTATGTCTTCAACTACTTCTGGTGTCAAATTCTTGGAATGTCTAAGACTTCTTTGAACCTTTTTTGTTTCAACTTTAAAAGTTTCCAAATCACTTATTGCTTTGTTTGTATTCTTTCGTGTGATTTCATACTCTTTATCACCATGAAGTGTTAGACCAGTATTTTCCCATTGAATTGTTCCCTCTTCAAGAAGTTTTTGAGCTCTTACGTGATACATACTGTTATCACAACCATCTCGGTGATGATATGGAAATACTGAGAAACCTCTTGTTAGGTCTATTGAGTTTCCAATACATATTCCCATTCTTAACTTTCTTCCATCACCAGTAGGATCAATCGTTTCTGGGAATTGGTATTTGAACAACTGTGATGTTCCAGAAGGTGCATAACTTCCACCTTTATTCATTATCACATTTCCATCTTGTATTCCCCATGAATGATTTGTTGGTTTTACATCAGGTGACATTCTCCAATCTTCATGATCATACATCATATTGTTTACCATTTCTTGGATGTATTCGTTAGGCAATAGTTCGTATGATATGCCTGTATTGGCTACAAAGGTATCTTTGTATGAAATGAATCTTTTTCCAGTAAACTTTCCATTCCACATTACATTGTAGTGTGTTAGATTACTGTATGCTGGATATTCTTTATGAACTGTAAGATAAATTCCCTTTTCTGGAATCTTTTTGCTTACGTTCTGGAACTGTTCCTTTCTAATGTCGTCTTTTATATCTGACATTTCATTCATAGTTCATCTACCTCTTTCATCTGCTTAAGAATTTCCATTGCTCTTTCACCATTTGTTCTTCTATCAAGGTTCATTCCAGCAGATATGTATGTTCCACTATATCTCATCTTCATCATCCTCTGCTTCTTGAGCTTTTAGAAGTTTGTAGAGTGTGTATGTTAGATAACTCATCTCATCACTTCTCCACATTTGCTACACATATTCTTTATGAAATTATCTTCCTCGAATCTAATTCCATAGGTGTGTTCGCAATCGGAATTACGTTGAATACGATTTGTCAAAAATATCGCACCTCTCGTAGATTCCATTTTGTTATGTATGTTATATATTTCATAACTGTAAAAAAAAGGGTGGGGATCGAGGACTACTCTTTGTATTCATAATTATCCAACTGTGGCAGAACTGAAACATCACTTACTGTGAATGTTCCAACTTTCACAACACCGTTTTTGGTTCTATGAGGCACTACCATGTTCTTTCTTACTTCCAATATCTCCTCTTTTGTGAACTCATAGAAGTCAATTTCTAGATCATGGTTTCTTTCATATTGACGATAGGCTAATCCTACTGCCTTTCGTATTCTTCGTTGCTGTAATTTTGTCAATTTCTCTTTTCTTAGAGATTCTGCATACAATTTTCCTATTGTCCTTTCCACAATTTTTCTGTGTGTTGGACAATACAATCCTTGTATTTTCTGACATTTTTTGCATTGGTCAAATACTTCTGATAATGGTGTCCTTGTTTCAACTTTCATTGAACGCTGTTCACCATTAACAATGTATGTTATGCGTTTCTGTTTCTGTTTTGCTGGATTCTTATGGGATTTGTTCCCAGAGAGTTGTTCCTCTTTTACCTCACGAATGATTTTGCTTTGTTCTCTCAAAGCCAAATCTTGAATGTATCCATAATAATATATGGACATTTGCATTTCTAGTGAAGCCTTTTTCGAGATGATTTTTGGTAAAATCTTTGCTGGATCATCTCCAAACACAAACCTATTTGCTAGGCGTAGTTTGTTTTTTTGTTCTTTTACCTCTGATTTTTCTTGTCTTCTCTTATGAAGATTTTCGAAATTTCTTTGGTGTAAAATTGTTGCAGTCATTGAGTTTCAGGTTTTATTATGTGGTATTGGTCTTTTCCTTCAATTAGGGAAATCTGATGTCCATTATCCCATTCAATTATTAGAGTTTTTGTTAAACTATCAACTCTGTGAATGTAAATTAATGTTCCTTTAGAACCTCTTTCCAAACTGTGATAAGGATCATTCATTGAAACAAATTCAACTCTGCAACCTGATTTTGAGAAATCATAGTTTGAATCCCCACCTACTAATTCGTACATGGCATCAATTTTTTCTTGTATATTATTCATCATTAATCATAATCCATTCTATTTTTCTTCCATATTTTGGAATAACATTTCTGTCATTTTTTGACTCTGGGTGTTTAAATTCTTCATGCCTTAATTTTCTCACTTCTATGAGTTTCATTTCTTGACCATTGTAAATTACTAAATCTTGATCATTTGGAAATGAATCATTACACAAAGAACATTTTACTCTCAATTTAACAACCCTTCATCTCTTAGAACTTTTTTAACAATTCTTTCTATTTTTTCGTCTTCTGTTTCCTCTCTTGGTGTTCCTAATCCATCTACACCTAAAGCTTTATCCCATTCTTCTGATGAAAGTTTTTCACCATTTATCATTTTTATACGAGCAGGGTTGAAATATAGAGTTCGTTTTTCTTCGCATTCTTCATCGTATTCTTCACTCATAATTTTATAACCTCACTCTTGTAAATTTTTGGTGATTGTGATCTTGGATAAACATATCCACCAAGCATTACATTGTAAATACCGACTGGTCTTGTGTAAGAATTTGACCAGTTATGACGGAATACATACCGTATCGCACCATCTTCAACCATTTTATGATGAAAAAGAATTTTTTCTATTGACCATGTTAATGGATAATCCTTGATTATCTCATTAATTTCATCTATACTTTTTCCTTGAAATGTTCTGTAATTATTCATCATCATCATCCTCATCTCTCATTTCATAACCACATTTTTTACAAACATAGTATGGATTCTCTTCAAAATCATATTCAGTATCAAAATCATGATCACAAATGGTTTCACGTAATTTACTGATTATTTCATCAATATCTTCTCTGTCTTTATCAATCCAAATTTTTAGATGATCTAGAAATACATTGATGTCAGATAGTTTTTTATCATAAGATATTTCCAAATTTTCTATTTGGTGCTTCAATCTGTCAATTTCTTCTTTACATTCTATACACAAAATTCATCAATCCTCAATCTTTTATCGGTTCTGCTTACTGCCTTCATAACTCTCAAGTTTAATGAGTTAATGAATGAAGGACAATATTTGCTTCTTGTTTCTTCCTTTAATGCACTCATCATCATTAATGGAATTAAGATAACATGAACCTTGTTTAGTTCCCAATTATTATCTAACCAATCAGTTATGAAATTTAGTTCTTCATATATCTCATCTGTTAGTTCAATTTGTGGTTTAATATCCTTCCACATTTTAGTTGGATTTTCCACATAATTTTCCGTAAAATTCATCTTTAATTTTTCGGCTCTTTCTTTGGAACAAGCTGGCAATATTGTTTCATCTGCAAATTCAAATGTATGTGGCGAAGAAAAGTTTCCCACTATAATTCCATTTGTGAGTTTTACTGTTGGCATATTTTCCATTTTAACCAAAATTCCCTGATGATTTATTGCAATCATAACACCAATCAATTCTTGCTGGTGGTAAAAGATCAATAAATGGACATGAATATTCTTTACCACATTTTAAACAGCTTCTTGGTGGATTTCCCCCTATTCTCATTTTAGAGTTTCTCCCACATTATATTATGGCATAAACATTCGCAATCTTTTTCACATCTTTTATATGTTGCACATCTACTGCATTTCAATTTTATTATTTGGCTCATTTTAATTCACATAAATTCCTCGATTTTCTTGTTTCCTTTTCTGATTAACTGAGATTTAATCTTCATTATTTCTCTATCTTTAAACTTGTAATCGTATAAATCCATAATTAAAAAAGGAAGGATTAGGAAATTCCTAATCTGATTTTTGCTGATTTTTTATCTTAGATATTCTTTCAGCTTTTGTTGGAAAATACATTTTTCCAGTTGTTTTTCCGTAGTTCTCTAACCACATCATATATGCTGTTCTCTCGATCATCAAAAAAAAAATAAAAAAATAAATAAAAAGATAGCCCTAAAAATTGGGCTATCGAGAAGGGTGTTTGTTTGTTCGTGTTGTCTCACTGTCTATCTAGTTAGGATTGGCTCATCATCCATGTGGCAAACATACATTCCCATGCATATTTTGGAATAATGATTGTGTCTAAGACACCTTGACTTATTCCATGCTGTTTTGCAACCTTGCAAACAGACCACCATGTTTTTGCCTGTTTTCCATGACCTTCTTTCTTTGCCATTTCCACTTCATCTGAATCATCAGAATCTTTGTGGAATTTGGTAAGGGTGGTTTCATAAACTCTGAAACCCTGAACGTTTAACAAACGCTTTCCCTCTTTAGAAGTCATGGAACTCATTCCTAATTTCCTATCTGATGCATAAGCTGTTGCAAGCTTAAATGCCTCATCAAAGGATTTAGGAAATCCCTCTAGACTTAATGCTTCTGCCATAGATAATGTTCTATCTACTTTAGAATCACTAGTCGTGGTGCTACCACTAGGTAGTGGTGGTAGACTAATAGAACCACTTGTCATACCCCCCCTTCGTGGTGGGGGGATATGTAGGTAGGGTGATCCTCACGCCTGAAAACAAGGGTGATCCACGCCCAACAGGGAGAGGGCTAAGCCCTGCCTGAGAGGACTTGCTGAGGGCGAGGTTTGTTGTGCCTAATTCGTGACTGATTCTGCAAAATTAACTTGGTTATTTGTAGCTTAACTCTAGCTGTATTTTGTAGCTTCACGTTAATCATTATTAGTAGCTTCAACCTTCATCTTCATCTTTACTTGCATCTCTTAACTCTTTTCTGAAAAGGTTTCTTCTTTCTTGGGTTTTCCGTACTGGACTGAAAAAATCAGTTTCTTCCAACTCTTTTGCTTTTTCCTTTGCTTTTCTAGCTTCTCTAGCTTTTCTTATGTATTCTTTCTCCTCTTCTGATAATTTAGATAATATGTCAGATTTTTCTTTTTCTTTGTATCTTCTTATTGATTTCTGTCTATTCTCCATAATATCATCTATCCAAAAAACATACAAAGGATTAATGTCTTTTCTATCATCTATTAACTCTCTATCAATCTGTTTCTTTTTTGCTATTACACCTCGTATCAAATCCAACACTCTTCTGTTTTGTGGCTTTTTCAAAATGTCATACCATCGTGGATTTCCAGTCTTTGGGTTCACAGATGTGATATAATTATAACCAGCTTTCTCTGCTTCTTGTTCTGTCCTAAATCCATATACTCTCAACCCACCCATTGTCTGGAAAAAGAAAGGATATGTAAATGTGTCACCCAATATTCTTCCACCCATCATGTATCTTCCGTATTTTTTCGGTGTCAAAAGATCAACCAATACCTTTTGCTCTTCTTTGTTTTTCGGTGTATTTGCAGTCTCCCAATCCTTTCTATTATTGAAAAAGAATCCAGCGAATCTAATCTTTGAAGGATTTGCAATACTTTCACTCTCCTCACCGAACAAATCTTGTGTAATCTGTTGGGCGTTGAATAATGTGAGTGCTTTAGTTTGTAATTTCTTTGCCCTTTCCAGTTTCTTTTCTTGCTCTTTACCACCCAAAGGATTTAACCCAGAAGCCAAATCTCCTTTATCACGTATTTGCAAATCTTGTTCTGATGGAACGTTTTTTACTTCTAAAACATCATCATCTCTATCCTTATCAAATTTATCTACTGCTTCTACTTTTGGTAATGTGAATCCCTTTGGTAATGTTGGAACTTGCCCTGTTAAAGCAACCTGTTTTTTTATCACTGATGGTTCAACACTAACATTTTCTTTCTTTGGTTCGGCTCTTTCAAATATTGGAATTGATACATATTTCTTCTTCTTATCATCCCATTTTTTTATAAATTTCACCATAATCAATCCCTCTTGTAAACTTCATTTCTGTTTATGTAATCTGCTATATCTTGTGCTGAAACTCCCTTTAATTGGAAATTATTACCTGATGATTTTAAGACATCATCAATCATCTTAGTATCTTTTTTTGTTCCAGCCTGTTGCTGTTCTTCAAGTTTTTTACGATACCTATATCTTGATTTAGAAGCCATTTCGCCTATCTCTTGGTCTGTTTTCATTGGAGCTCCACCCACCCATCTTATTCTACTTCCTATATCATTTCCATACAAAGAAGCCATGAACTCTTCCCAAGTTATTTTTCCTTCTGTATCTTCAACAGTTTTCCAAATTACCTTGTTTCCTTTACCCACATTCTTTCTTATCATCTTGGTTTTTGCATCTATCAAGTTTCCATTTTTATCTACATCATACAGACCTTTGTGAATCTCTTCACCTAATTTTTTTCCATATTTCTTCTCTAACATCAATTTATTCATTTTGCCTATGAACCTCTCCTTCTGTTTTTGGTTCATCGAAAATGCATCCAATATTCCTACTAAATGAGAAACTCGTCTACCTTTATCGTCAACTGCATAATTCTCTTCACTGTTTAGTGAATAACCTTTGGATAATGCTTCTGGTGTTTCTATTTTTATTTTTTGAACTGATTTTAATTTACTTCTAAATTTCTCCATATTCCAACCCTTGTTAAATAATTTATCACTCTTTTTCAATTCATCTTTCTCTTTTTCCATTTTTGATTTTCTGTTTCTTAGAATGTTTAGTAAATTGTTTACATTTTCCTCTTCTTCACCTGAACCTTTCCTTGCACTACTTAACACCATGTTAACTGGCATTAATCCCAAATCCTTCATTCTTGACTCTATCTGTTTTAATGATAGCGATGATCTTTCTAAATTTATAAGATCACTGGTGTATTTTTCTACGTTCTCTTGCTCTTTCTGTAATTTTCTTGTCTCTGGTGTGTATGCCATATCCAAAATCTTTTCACCCTCAGACTGCCTTGCTCTTTCTGTTTCTCTTGGATTAAATGTCAAACCTCTTATCTGGGCTTTTTTTGTTCCCAATACTAAACTGAATTTTCCTACTGTTGTTCCTCTTTTCACTGGATTCTTTTCAACAAACTCTTCATCAGATTCAAATAACATATCTCTTGCGAACTGTGGGAAAGATGATGGTGAAATCTTTAATGAAGCATCCAATATTCCTTGATTAATTTCATTAGTTGTTTTTGTCTCCTCATCTTTCAATGATTTCAAATCGTCTGTATTTCCACCACCAGTCTTTATCCATTCTTGTAATTTTCTATTTGTTTCCAACTTTGCCAATTTCTCATCTTGATCTTCATCAACGTTCATTCCACTAAGTTTAAATTTCAAATCACGTATTGCATCACCTTTTGTCTTATCTGGATACATCTGCATCGCTTGATTTGTAAATTCTGCATTTCTTAATATTGCACTATTCTGGGCTTTCTCAAATAATCCTCGTATTTCCTTTTCTGATCTTCCTTCTAATCTCTCCTTCATTTCTTTTCTCCATACATCTTCTTTTGGAACGGTTAGAATTTCATCCCATATTGCAACTTTTTCTTGCTGACTATATTCGTTATAATTAGGTGAACCAGAGTTCATTATGTATAATACAGCTTGTTCCTTTTTCATCTGTTCAATTCCTCTTGTCTGACCAGAACGAGTTAATTTATCTTCTCTTGTAATTTGGTATCTTGGACTTATTGAAGCTTCAATTATTTCTTCCTTTGATTCCATTCTTCCCTCTCTTTCTAATTCTCTACTAACTCTCTCTAACTTTTGAACTGATTTTCCAATTCTAAGCAACTCATCACCACCTAACTCTTTTTTATTCTCAACATTTACCAGCTTTAATATCTCATCTCGTTTATCTGGATTATCTTTGAGATAATCTTCTGCTCTTTTTATTGTTGCACCCATTTCACTTAAATCAAATTCTTGATACTTTGTATCAACACTCAAATTATAATTTCTCTTTGCCTGTTCAGTTATGAGTTTTCTTTCATCAACATCAGGTAATCTACCATTTTCATCTCTGAATTTTTCAATCAGCTCTTTCTTTTTCAACTCTACTCTAAATCCCTTCTCAGTTCTAGGCATAGTTGGATACGCCCTTGATGGATTTATCATTTCTCCAGTAGAACTTCTGAACGATGCCTGTGTGTAAACGAAAAATTTACTATTCTTTCCTTTTGCATCCCACTTTTCTCTGAACTTTTGCCTTTGCTCTGAGTTCATACTTGAACCACCCTGAGCTTCCCAATCTTTTTTTATTTCATACAGCATAGCCAAATCTCTTTGTAATTGTAAAGCTTTTTCAGCAACCATTTTTTCTTCTTGCCCTCTCCTAAATAAAATATCAGTTGTCGTCACTCCTTCTTTTTGAGCTTGCATCTCCAATGGTAAACCCTTTAATGGTAAATTAAATTTTGTAGAAGATTCTTTCACATCTGTTTTTGTTTTTGGCAATGAAAAAGAAACAGGCTTCTCCATTGGTTTTGATTCAACACTTGCATCCTTTGAAATTTTACTTTCTTCTTTATCATCAAATATTGGAATTGATACATATTTCTTCTTCTTATCATCCCATTTTTTTATAAATTTCACCATTAGATGTTTACCTCTATATCAAACCAGCTTCAGTCAATAACCATAATCTCAACAAACCTACCTGATTTGTATTCAACATATTTCCACTCTCATCTCTCAAATCCCAATCTATTGGTTCTAAACCAGCCTTATCTGTTAACTCTGCTAACTCTTCTCTAATTTTAAGAATACTTTGATTTGTAATTGGTCTTCCAACTCCATATTCCATATTTCCTCTACCACTTCTTGTTTTAACTGGTTTTCCATTATTATCATAAACTTTCATGTGTTTTCCAATCGTGACTGAATCTGGAACTATTGTTTCTTCTTGTTGTTTTGTTTTTCTATTCATAAATGAAAAACCATATTTTTTCTTACCTGACTCTTCAATAAAAGTTGGTTTCAACTGAACCTTATTCGCAATTCTGAATTTTTCTAACCAAGTTTTTGGTCTATCTGGATTTGAAATTCCATAACTAACGTATGGTTCTGATTTTTTCTTTTCTTCTGCTTTCTTTTCTTTTGGTTTCTTTTCTTCTGGTTTCTTTTCTTCTGCTTTCTTTTCTTCTGCTTTCTTTTCTTCTGCTTTCTTTTCTTCTGGTGAAATATTTGGAATATACACACCACCCAAAAATTGATCTGTTTTACCACTTGCAGATTCGGTCATTTTCTGAACTTTCTTACTTGTGTCCATTGGCATTGCACCTTCTCTTATTTCTGTTCTAACTTTTGATGCATCTTCTTGAGCCTTTACAAAATTAATTGGAGCTCCACTCGAACCACCTCTAAATGGTTGACCTAAAATTACATCTTTTCCAATCACTGTTTTACGATTTGCAATCATCTGTTTCAATAGTTTATCTCTTTCTTTTTCATCAAGATACGCTTTTGTTTTCTCAATCGTACTTGACTTGGTGGATGCATCTGTTGGTGATATACCAGAACCACCCTTTGAAGTATCCCAACTATAAGATTTTTTTTTGTCTTTATTCCATCTAAAAATCCTTACCATGAGTTATCTCTCAACTTATCTTATTAAAACCTCTAAAACTTGGTAAAATCGATCCATAAATAGTAGTATATACATGAAAAATTATGACAATGCGTAAAACTACAAAAAGACGTAAAGCTCCAAAGCGTAAAGCTCCAAAGCGTAAAGCTCCAAAGCGTAAAGCTCCAAAGCGTAAAGCCCCAAAGCGTAGAAAGACTACTAAAAAGCGAAAAACTGCTAAACGAAAACGTTAGTAGTTCTCTTTTTCTTTTTCAATAGTCACTATGATAATTGGTATTTTAAGACCATCTAGAATACCATGTGAAACTCTCGTTATATGAGGTAAATGACCTCTTGCACTACCATTACACTTGTAAATATCAACAGTTCCAGTCGTTTCACCTAGTTTTTCAGTCAAAGTCTTACGAAATGACATTTGACACTTTCCAATAGGGCATCTCAAATGCTTATCTCTAGGAAATAATCTTTGTCTTGAATCCTCTGGAACTAAAAACCCCTTTACCTGTGTCGTATCAAGCCTTTTTCCAAAATCTAATCTGACCAAGTGAGATGGGTGTGATTTATCACCCTCACATGAGTATACTGTCACAGTTGTTGTGTATGCTGATATTGAAAGTGATCTTTCATGTATTAAATAATTTGGGAGTTTACCTACTTCTGTATATAGACATCTTTTCTTTACAGTCACATTCCATCATCCATCTTTTCTGTATAATCATCAAATGATGTTTGAGAACCTCTGAATTTTATTATATTCAAATCCACCATTATTTTTTTTATACAGTATTTGTCAATATAACCAGAAGCAATTATCTTGTTTGATTGTGACATCACTTGTAAATACCATCTATCATCTTGTATGGACTCATGACAAACCTTACATAACTCTCGCATTTCTTTTTTCTTTTCCCAAATCTGCTTTTTATCCATTCTTGACTGTTGCATCTGCATGATTTGTTTATTCTCTTTCTGGTTTAAACCTCTAACAAACTTTTCTCCATCGTTTTGACATATTCCGTAAATGTAAGTATACATTTCTTGAAAATTTCTATCTGGATCAAAAATAACCAATGTTAACTTTGCACCGTTCTTACACTTTACACAGTTCATCTTACCAAATTTTTAATATCTGAATATCAGGTTTCCAAAGCCTTTTTTCTTTTCCCACAAACGCATTTATTTCCAAATCGGTCACTTTGATAACACCACTTTGAACATCCATCGGACTCAATGATTTACCACTTGAACCTTTCTCTATTTTTGGAAAAGTTAACCTACCTGTATATTTATCTCCATCTGCCTTCAACCCAACTACCGAAGATTCAAAATCTGTATCTGATTTCTCTATTATCTCTGAAATTTTACCCATTACCATTCCAGCTAACATTAACTTATCATTTGAATCACTAGGAATTGGAAAATTCTTTATCCTCATTTCAATAACGTACTCTATACCCACGTACTAAGGAAATAATTAACGCATTAAAAGATTTTTTACCATTTTCAGTTCAAATAATCAGTCACACTTTTTTTCTTTTCCCACATTTTACACGACCAATACGAAGGCTTGGTTATATCATTTCTAGTTTCACACTTGTGTCTAGCTCTGAAACTCTTCAATCTTTTTGGATTGTCACGCCTTATCTCCATCTTACTATCTCCAAATCTAACCTTGATTACATTGTCTGTTTTTGGATTCACAACGTAAACTGCGAATTTTTTTCTCTGATTTGGAGTTCTAAAAGGATGATCCAACCTAACCCTTCTACCTTTTATTATTCTATATCTAGCCATTGTCCACCAATTCTAAATTCGTTCTTATTCCTTCTCTTTTTGCCATCATTTCTGTCATACAACCACCTGATTGCTGATGTCCGTATGTTTTATGATGATTACAATATGAATTTGGACTCTTTACAACTATGTTGTATAATATATCAGAGTTCTTTGCAATTTTCTTATTTCTTTCTGCAAATGCTTGAAGATAATTTCCTTTTGAATAATAAATATCAGTTGGTATGTTTCTCTCCTTTGCTATATCCTCAGCCCAAATATCTATTCCACCAGCAGGGGAATGACCAGAAACTATAATACAATTATTTGCATCACAACCGTTTTTCTTCAATATTGAATCAATTCTATTATACGATTCAACCTTTGATGGTTTCATTCCTTTTCTTAATGAAGAACCAACTATTGCAATCCGTTTCTTGTTTTTTGTAATAAATCTTGGCTGTATGTTCTCCCTGCCTGTTATTCTTCTACCCTGTTCATCAAACTTCATTATCAGCTCTTTCCTTTGCCTCTTTCAAAATTTTTCTAACATCTGATTGAGTCACATCACTTGCAACTGGTGAAGTATAACTTTCTGAATCATATCCTATTACATTATCTTGAATCCTAGACAAAAGATTCATACTGTCAATTCTTCTATCTTCAAGTTCTGGTGTAAATTTTCCACCTTTCTTACTCAACTCTCTAATTGAACTCTGTGCATTTATCACATACGGTAATAATTCATCCTTACTTGCATAATTCTTATTCAGAATTTTTTCATCTATAAAATCCAATGATTTTATTGTTGCACTTAGATAATTTTGAACCAATCTCAATTCTACCACCTCGTTTGCAAGAACTAATTGTGCTGATTTATCATCAGTTCTTATAGCATTTTCAATTCTACCCATTAATTTATCATCTAGATTTTTCAATGTGTTTTGTATTTTAATTAATTGTGGTATCATTCCCTTAGATACTCCTAAAGCCAATTCATTTAACATTGGACTAACCTTAATTCTGTTTTTACTATTTGGTTCTAAAACTTCTAAATTTACTCCACTTGCAACAGCCTCGTCATTTGCCCTTGTAATCATCTCATCCACTGAAAGTTTCATGTTTTTTGATGAAATTTTTGGTGTGTAAACCGTAGGATCTCCAAATGGTCTTGGCTTTCCACCTACTGTTCTGACCATTTTTATCTATCCCTTCTCCTTAATGTTGTCATAGGTGAATTAACTATCTTTCTTCTCATATCTGGTGTAATTTTATCTCTGTTGTAAACATAAACTGGAATTTGTTTAATTCCAGCTTCCTTTGCACTTATAGCTCTATGCCTTCCTTCATGTCCATACACAATATTTCCATCTTCTGTTGAAAGATATGGTGTGTCTATTGGAACTCCACGTTTCATTTTATCTGTCAATTTATCATCTCGCTTCATCCATTCTTCTGCTGATTCATCTGCCAAACTCAAAAATTCGTCAGGTGATAATAAAATTATTGAAACCTTACCTTCGTGTGCATCTGTCAAAAAACTAGTATTATGACCATCAAGATTATAATATTTCATTGAATTATAATTAGTTCTATCACCTTCTTCTAATGTAAGTGGTGATAACCATTTCCATTTTGTATTATCGCCACTATTTCTCCATTCTATTAACTTGTCAATTACATCACTTGAAGCTGAAAATGTGTCTTGTATAGTGTTATAACCGTAATATAGTTTGGAATTTTTGTATGCGTTTGAATCATGCAATCTAGTGTTTTTTAAATCTGGATCATTCATTCGACTAAAATTAAAAACCTTTTCAATTACACTATTTCCATCGCCCATTATTTTATCCCCTAATTTAGAAGAGTCGAATCGAATCCCACCCATCGTAGATGATGATGCTGAAACATTACTCAGTGAATTTTTAGATATTTTCTTTCTATCATCTCCAAATGGTTTTTTTATTCCACCTACTGTTCTGACCATTCATCCACCTTCTTTTGTTTCTTTATGTATTCTGCTATTACCCAATCAATCATTATCTTTCTCATAATTGCATTGAATTTTGGTATTATTAAAACGTCAAAAAGAAGAAAAACACCCTAGTTTTTTACGCTAGGGGAATGGAAAATTCGTTTATGGAGTTGTTTATTTCTCCGACTTGCACAAATGTGTAAGGCTTCTCTGACTCACAAAATACACATTTCTTAATACAATAAAAGAATTTTTTACTTTGATTCTGTCCTTTTTTCCCTGTCAAATTTAGCATAAAATTCTTCCAAAGATATTCCAGCGTTCTCTAATGATCTCTCAATAGTGAACCTTCCTAATTGTTTTCTATTTGGAAAAGTTAACTGCCTTTGTGTATTATCTTGAATAACTGTTATATGAGAACCTTGCTTTTGCCAAACTCTGAAATTAAACGTGTTTAGAAAATGCAGAAACTCTTTAGATGAAACTTTGCTAATTCTTTTCTTCATATCTTTATTGTGGTGGCATATCCATTCTATGCTTTTCCTTCTGCTGATAGAACTGCGTTAGAACCTTTGCAACTCTTTCTGTATCATTCTCTCTGGTCAATTCGTTGTTTGCAGTAATTATCTGTAATATGTTTGTCTGAACAGTTCCATTGAAATACCATCTTTCCAAATCCAAGCATCTCTCCATTCCTTCACCGTCAAATGCGTAATTTCTCAAAACATTATCTTCATGAAATTTCACGAATTTCTTCCATAAGTTTGGCACGTTTTTCACCTGAGTGATTATATCGTATGCCATTATGTATGGATCTTCAACTGCCTCTTTCAATGATGTCGGCTTTGGCTGAACTGGTGCAATATTTTTTATCTTGTCTATAATTCCATCTTTCGGATTCATCATTTTTCTACTCTCATCACTAATTGTTGTTTGCTCTTCTGGAACTGAATCAATTTTGTAATATGACTTTGTTAGATTTATCGTCATTTGATAAACAGAGTGCATGGAATTATCAATTATTATTTTATTAGTGTTGAACTCATGCTGATTATTCTGCTCATATTGATAAAGCGTATTTGACAATCTTCCTATATCTCTTTCAGTTGGCTTGTTTAGAAATTCTGATATTCCAGATATTGATTTCTTTATTCCCTCTTCTATTTCTGGTCTTTCAGATTGTGATTCTGTTATCTGGTCAACCAGCTCTTGAACATCTGTCTCATCTAAACTCATTCAAGTTCAACCTCATCTTCTTTCTTACGTGATGTCATATAATAAACCCCTGCTAATGCAATCACACAAAGAAAACCTGAAATCATTGGATCAAGTTCTCTCAACTGTGAAACTGAATCTGGTAAACGAGTTCCAACCAAACCAGCTATTCCAAACATTATGAACCAAATGAATGGCGATGGCTTTTCTGGTGGCATCTTTGGATTTTTTTCACCAATCAACGGTTCAGAAGCTGAAATTGCTCTAAGTATATCATTCTCTCTTTGTGAACGGTTTAACTTTGAATCTCTTTCTTCCAATAGATGTTTTAATTTGTCAAGCTGAATGTTCTTACTTCTGATTAACTCATTTGAACGTGCAACTGCTACGAGATATGGAACTACCTGAGCAAGTGATGGCATATTTGGTAATATTGAAACATCTAAAGTATATCTCTCATCATCAAAATCATCAAATCCAAAATCTTCTGTCGTATCTGAAATTGGAATTGGTGCAATTACCCAAACATCCCTAATGTTATCATCTATCGTTGTAGGATCAAAATATCTTGAACTTGAATGAGCAAAAACATTCTTCATCTTTTCTTTTCTCAAAGTTCCCCATGAGAATTGACCTTTTGTATCTTCCCATGCAAACTTGTCAGAACCCAAATCACCTGATGAAATTATTAATGCAGATTCTTTTCTTCCACGCTTTAAATCAAAAGCATCTTCAAAATCTGTTATCTTCATCTCATACAAGAAAATTTTTCTTGACTGTAATAATGCCTCTAATTCTTCACCAGCCTTTTTGAACCAGCTTGTCTGCTTCAATTCTTCCATTGTTGAAGGCAATATTGGTAAAGTATAACGACTCACATTTCCCTCAAATGTGTAATTTCCCTGCCAGTGAATTTTGACCTTGCCTATCCTTGCCTCGTCATTTGGAAACTCTTGATAGTTCTTGTAAACCCTCAGTCCTAAAAATGCAAGGAATCCAAATATTCCCATCACTATGTAAGGAACAAAACTTGTGACTGTTTCAACTCCTTGAATCTCTACTGGAATCTGGAACAGCTTCATTACCTCGTCAAATTCTAAAACTTGTAATAATATACTCTCAATCATTCTTTTTTGATCTCCTAACTAATTCTTTGTAAGCATCCATCATCAACTTCTCTTCTTCTGGTGTTTTTTCTTCACTTTGAATCAGTTCGTTGTATAACTTTGTTAAATCTTCCAAATTCATAGACATAAGCTTTTTGTTCTCTTCTGCAATCCCATTCTCCTTTTTCTTAAACATCTCACTAATCGCCTTTAGCTTTTTCATTGATACTGCATCTTTCATACCTCTCAAACTACGTGCCAACTGTTTCTTATCATCATCAGGCAACTTTTCAATTTCCTTTATTTCCTCTTCAATCGGCTTTGTTATCATAACCTTTGGACTAACCTCAATCTTCAAATCTGGATTCTCCTTTTTCATGGTTTCCATAATCTTAACCAAATCTAACATTACCATGTTTGTTGAGTTTGTCATTTCATCTATTCTACTACCCATCATTTTTTTCATATTATCTAACAAGTCATTTCCCTTTTTCTCAACCTTGTCCATTATTATCATTGAATTTGACGATGCTTTGTTAGAGTTCTTTATAGCTTCATCAAACAATCTAATTTGTTTTTTCTGAGTCTTCTTTCTTAGAACATAAACAATAGCCTGAGTAAATCCAACTAACAAAGTCATGATTACTGCAAGTGTCAAAAATACCAAAGCACCATTCAATGCGTTTGTGTTTTGATTTATTGCATCCTTGATTAACGGCATTTCTGTCAAAGCTCTATATGCTGACTGACCTAGCAGTTCTTCGGCAGTTGGTATGATTGGTGGTTCAGTAGTAGTCACTAGAAAAGTTCTACAAAAAGTATTACTTTCATAATTTATAATTTCAGTATGCATTGCATTTCCTTCTGACCAATATTCAAAATAGATAGCCCTCTTTTGAGAACTGTCGTAGTTTAACTGAGTTGATAGTTTGTATGTATCCTCACCATCTGATTGGAATATCATAACGTTGTCGTTTTGCTGTATTACTGGATTCGTATCTCCCTGATGTTCAACTGACATTACGTGATCTTTAGTTGTATCGTAGAACATCTTTATTGAAAAAGGAATCCAGCCCTTTCCACCTCTAATCTCACTTTGCATACATTCTTGTGGGTTTTCAATCTGTGGAACTGAACCTACATCCAACTGAGCATAAACTGGAACTGTTCCTATTACGAGTAAAAGTATTATCAGAAATTTCATTGAATATACTCCAACTTTTCAATCATTTTTTTATCATGGTTGAACCTCTTGATGAACTCGGCTCTTAACTTTTCATCATTTTTTACAGAATCCCATTCCTTGAATAAACGGTAAACTGCTATTGTCATATTTACATAGATTCTATCCTCTGGATAATTTTCCTCTGAACCTGAATGTTTTACATACTTTACAAATTTCTTAACAAATTTTACTGGTGAATTTTCTACCACAAGTATACTTTGGCATATTAGATACTATTAAGGTTATTTTACTTTTTCTAATTTGCTCTTATAATACAAGGCAATGGCAACTAGCACAATTCCCCAGCCATGAAATAGGAAATGTATTGGATCATCCATTGCATGATCTGAACCATAACCGAATGGTGTCAAGAATATTAGAGCTCCAATTACTATTAGAATTGTAAATATGTTCATTTCTTCCTCTTCACAGCCTTTTTGATGATTGCAACTACATCCTCTACTGGCTTTCCCATATCTATCATCAAAGTTGCAACCTTGCTGACCTCTTCATTTAGTTCAATCTCTCTATGCTTACTTACAAAAGTATTCCACATTTCTTGTCTAAGTTTTACCTGTTGTTTATCACTCATTTGTATAAAATGAGCAGTTCTGATGTTTTTCTCATAGTCACTATAATATTTTCCACAGTTGGTATGACGGCAGAATTTCTTTGATGGCTTGGTTCTGTTTCCTATCTCTTCTATTGGTGAATCACACCATAAGCACTTGTAAACTGTTAATGTATACCTAGTATTTACCTGATAAAGTATCTGTTCGTTTGCCACAAATACCGTTCAATTTAGCAGTATTAAAACCTAGAATTAATCAAATTATTCCCTTTAATTTATCATTTGGAATATCCCTAGTGACACCAGAATTAGATACATATTCTCCACCGTCAGTATCTCCATCAAACCTATAACTCAACACTTCTTTTTTTCCAAGAGTGTGATCACCAGATATTGGCATATTGCCTCTATACCCATCCATTGATGATTCCAACTCAAGTAAAAATTTTCTAAGTAGTTGCTTATTATCTATCATATACTTTGGAATATATGATGTCAATAGTTTTCCTTTTTGAACACCACCATTATTCCAACCTATTTTAGATTTTATACCATATTTTTTTAATACTGGATAAGCTCTAGTATACACATCAATCGCATCCTTTTTTGAATCACCAGATACACGAACTTTATATCCACTATAATCTGAAATATCCATTGCATTATCCAATATATGCACCCAATCACCACCTTTTTGAAAATCTCCATTGGATTTGTTTAATTCTAAAATAGTTCTATTAAACTCTGGATCAGGGTATTTTTTTTCATAACCTTTTAGCACATCCATAAACTGTATTTTTTGTGGATCAGGGTATTTTTTTTGCATCTCCCTAACTAAGTTTGTATACTGTGTATTGAAATTTCCACATTTCCCACAAAATGGTTGTTTCTTTAATATCTTATTTCCACATTTTCCACAATACACTATATCTCTATTATCTGAAATTCCCTTTCTTCTATCATTACCAAACGGTCTTGCTGTTCCACCTACATTTCTGACCATAGCATTGTTTCATTATTCTTCTATTAAAACATCAGAATAGAAAAATGAGTGTGTATGGGGTTTCTTGGAGTGATGAACTCTAGTGATACGTCTGGTTTAGCTATGTCTCAGCTTTGGGAAGCTTGAAGAATCCATACACACACGTTTCATATAGGTTTTATTCAGTTTAAACAATTTGGATAGATTAGATTTGCTTAATTGGTCAAATTTTTGCATACCCACGTTTGCCTTTGTTGTATTTTCATTCACACTCTCTCGCACAAATGTCGAGTGTAATCTGAACAAATTCTGGACTGGAAATGATGGTGTTGCTAGGCATGAATTTTGAAAAATATTGGATCAGCGATTTAATTTTTAACTCTCACAAAGTCGAGCAACATTATCCTAAAACATTATAGATATATGGCTTATTCACTGGTTGCTGATTTATTGATTTATCCTTTGCAGTTATTTTTAAGTTGTAATCTTCTTTAACAATGTCATTGAATCCATATACTAATTCAAATGAATATGGAATCGATATTTGAGCTCCTTGTTCAATTATAACTTGCCTCTCCCACCTTACTTCACCTTCTCCATCAATCATTATATCACCCATTGAATTTTCCCCTTCTATTCTCATTGTGAAATTATCTCCTAATGAAAATCCTCGATAGTCTAA
>Ga0114932_10002096_pt1 | contig 21537 bp, 19 predicted proteins | sample 2SBtaG_2_FD_87286 | JGI IMG/M metagenome (GOLD analysis project Ga0114932, IMG submission 87286) | Deep subsurface microbial communities from Kolumbo volcano to uncover new lineages of life (NeLLi) - 2SBTROV12_ACTIVE470 metaG | ecosystem: Environmental > Aquatic > Marine > Volcanic ... | reverse complement strand
GGCCCCCTGGAGCTCCAGGTCGGCGCTGCTCAGGGCGTGCTCGCCGGAGAAGGGGCCGTAGAGCAGGTAGGCGCTGCCGGAGCTGGTGCCGGCGTCGTCGGTGTCGGGCGCACCGACGGCCAGGTCGTCCATGCCGTCGCCGTCCACGTCGCCGACGGCCAGGCTGGCACCGGCGCCGTCGCTGTTGGCTTCGCCGGGGAAGGTGGCGTCGGCGGTGGAGAGGCTGTGCGTGCCCGAGCTGGGGCCCAGGACCAGGTAGGCGTTGCCGCTGTCGGTGTCGGTGTCGTCGGCACCCGGGGCGCCCACGACCACGTCGGGGGTGCCGTCGCCGTCCAGGTCGCCTGCAGCGATGGCGGTGCCTGCCAGGTCGTCATTGGACACGCCGGTGAGCTTGGTCTCGGCGGTGGCCTCCAGGGAGGAACTGCCGGAGAAGGGCCCCAGCAGGAGCCAGGCAGCGCCCGCGTCTGCGGCGGCTTCGTCTTCGTAGGGTGCGGTGACCCAGACGTCGGCGTAGCCGTCTCCGTTGACGTCGCCCGCCGCCGCAACAGCATGTCCAGCTCGATCATTTGCGGACTGGCCAGTGAGGTGGGCCTCGGCCTCGTCGTTGAGCGAGAGTTCACCACCCGAAGGGCTGCCGAGGAGCAGCCAGACAGAGCCATTCACCCCCGCACCCTCGCCGCCGGGGCCTCCCACAACCAGGTCGTCATAGCCGTCGCCGTCGACGTCTCCTGGGCCCGCAATCGCATAGCCTGCGTTGTCGTAGTAGTCCTCGCCCTGAAGCGTCACGTCTGCGGCTGTGCCCAGGTCTGTGTGAGATCCGATCGGGCCGAACTGCACATAGACCTGGCCTGAGCGATACCCGACACCGTCCTTGCCATCGGAGTTCGGCGCACCCACCGCCACATCGTCCCACCCGTCGTCGTCCAGGTCACCGACCCCGGCCACGGACCATCCGGTCTCGTCGCTCGAGTTGTCCCCGATCAGGCGGATCACCGCGCTGTCCGTGAGCGCCAGGGTGCCGGTGACCGGCCCGTAGATCAGCTGCGCAGCGCCGCCGCTGCCCCCCGCTTCGTCGTCGCTGGGGGATCCCACCAACAGATCCAGGATGCCGTCGCCGTCCACGTCGCCGGCGTAGCTCACGGCCATGCCGGCCTCGTCGCCTTCGGACTCGCCGGTCAGGATCGCATCGGCGCTGGTCGAGGCGATCAGCCCGGTGGGGGCGCACTCGTTGCTCGTGCCGTCGCAGTCGTTGTCCTTGCCGTCTTCGCACACTTCGGTCTGGGCCGGGTTGACGGCGCTGTCGCTGTCGTCGCAGTCGCTGGCGTCGCTGGTGGTCGTCGAGGGCTGCTCACAGGCGTTCTGGGACGCATCGGCGTCGCCGTAGCCGTCGCTGTCGATGTCTGCGTACCAGGTGGGTGCATCGGTCGCGGTGTCCTCGTCGGCGGTGCCGTCGCAGTTGTTGTCGACCGTGTCGCAGATCTCCTCGCCGTCGGGGCTGATCGAGCTGTCCCCGTCGTCGCAGTCGTCGCTGTTGTCGACGTAGCCGGTGGGTTCTGTGCAGGCGGGGGTGGTGCTGCCCAGATCCCCGTAGCCGTCGCTGTCGGCGTCCCGGTACCAGGTGAAGGCGTCTGCCGCCGTGTCCTCGTCGGCGGTGCCGTCGCAGTTGTTGTCGATGCCGTCGCAGGTCTCGGCGCGGCCGGTGTAGGCGGTGGCGTCGTCGTCGTCGCAGTCCGTCCCGGTCGCGACGTAGTCGGTCGGCTGGTCGCAGGACGCGGTGGTCAGGCTGGCATCGCCGTCCCCGTCGCCGTCGCTGTCGTAGTACCAGGTCGCTGCGTCTTCGGCGCTGTCTTCGTCGACCGTGCCGTCGCAGTTGTTGTCCGCGCTGTCGCAGACCTCGGTGGCGTCGGGGTAGCTGGTGGCATCGGCGTCGTCGCAGTCGGTGTCGTCGGCGACGTAGCCGCTCGGCAGGTCACAGGCCTGGGTGGCGTCTGCGGCGTCTCCGTGGCCGTCGTTGTCGGCGTCCCGGTACCAGGTCTCAGGGTCCACGGCGGTGAGCTCGTCGGTCTCGCCGTCGCAGTTGTCATCCACGCCGTTGCAGTACTCGTCGGCGCCTGGGTAGACGTCGCTGGAGATGTCGTCGCAGTCGTCGTCGGTCTCGGACCACCCGTCGGGCACGTCGCAGGCGAGGGTGGTGTAGGCGTCGGAGCCGTGGCCGTCGCCGTCGTAGTCGATGTACCAGGTCACGGCGTCGGCGCTGTCGTCCTCGTCCACGTCGCCGTCGCAGTCGTCGTCGGAGCCGTCGCAGACCTCGATGCCCCCCGGGTATGCGGCGCCGTCCTGGTCGTCGCAGTCGTCGCCGTTGTCGACGTAGCCTTCGGGCCGGGCGCAGGTCTCGCGGACGTAGTCCGGGCTGCCGTAGCCGTCGACGTCGTAGTCGGCGTACCAGGTGGCGCCGTCGCCGACGGCGTCCTCGTCGACCCGGTCGTCGCAGTCCTGGTCGGTGTCGTCGCAGACCTCGTCGGCGCCCGGGTAGATGGTCGCGTCCAGGTCGTTGCAGTCGCCGGCGCTGCTGCTGTAGCCCTCGGGCGCGACGCAGCCATAGCTGCGCACGTCGTCGACGCCGCGGCCGTCGCCGTCTGCATCCATGTACCAGGTCGTGGCGTCCAGAGCGTAGGGGTCGTCGACGACGCCGTTGCAGTCGTTGTCCTTGTCGTCGCAGACCTCGTCCAGGCCATAGGCGACGGCCGGGTCTTCGTCGTCGCAGTCGATGTCGGACGGCTGGCCGTCCTGGTCGACGTCCACCACTTCGGTCGTGGCCGTGTCGTGGGTCATGGTGGTTGTCGTGGGCTCACCGGTGTCTCCGGTCGTGCCGGAGTCGGTGGTGTCGCCCGAGCAGGCGAGGGCCAAGGCCAGCAGCAGGGTCATGCCGCCCTCCAATGGGGGTTCTGGAGGATAGCAGGGCCAGCACCGGTGATGCGGGCTGGGACGTGATCTACGACGCGGATCGCACCGCCTCGCAGGCCGCCAGTGCGCGCTCAAGCACCTGGGGATCGGCCCCGCTGTGGAAGGCTCCTTGGCTCAGGTGTCGCCGCCAGACCCGTGCGCCCGGCTCGCCCGCGAACAGCCCCATCAGGTGCCGGGCCACGTGACCCACCCGTCCAAGGGGGTTCTCGTCCAGGTACCGGCGGGTGTGCACGATCATCGCCCGGACGACCTCTGCCCGGGTCGGTGGGGCGGCAGCGCTGTCGAAGAAGGCCTGGTCGACGTGCACGAAGGACCAGGGCTGGTCGTAGGCCCATCGTCCGATCATGACCGCGTCGACGCGGCCCAGGTGGGCGCGCACGCCGGTCCAGGACGTCACGCCACCGTTGAGCTCCACGCTCAGGGACGGACGCTCGGCCTTGAGCCGGTAGACGTCGTCGTAGCGCAAGGGGGGCACGGTGCGGTTCTGCTTGGGGCTCAGGCCCTGGAGCCAGGCCTTGCGAGCGTGCACCGAGAAGCGGTCGCACCCGGCGCCGGCGACCACGTCGACGAAGTGCCGCATGTCTTCGTAGCGATCCAGGTCGTCGATCCCGATGCGGTGCTTCACCGTCACAGGGAGCGTGCAGGCGGACCGCATGGCCTCTACCCCGCGCGCCACACGGTCCGGCTGGGCCATCAGGCAGGCCCCGAAATTGCCGGTCTGGACCCGGGACGACGGGCAGCCCACGTTGAGGTTGAGCTCGTCGAAGCCGTGGTCCTGGGCGATGCGTGCACACTCCGCCAGCTCGATGGGGTCGTCGCCGCCGATCTGGAGGGCCAGGGGGTGCTCCGACGGATCGAAGCGAAGCAGGCGCGTGCGATCCCCCCGCAACACAGCGCGCGCGGGCACCATCTCCGTGTAGAGCAGCGTGTGGCGGCTGATCAGCCGCAGGAAGTACCGGTAGTGGCGATCGGTGCGCTCCATCATGGGCGCGACGCTGATCAGGGCCGTGGACCCGCGCCGGCTCATCGCAGCGACTCCACGAAGGCCGGGCCCCAGGCGACCAGGCTCGCGCCAAAGGACAGGGCCGTGCCCACCAGGATCACCACCGCAAGGCCCATCGCCAGTCGGCCCTCGTGCTTGCGGGCCTGGAGAGGGAGCAGCGCCCCTCCGGCCAGGCCGACCAGGAAGCCGCCGCCATGGGCCCAGTTGTTGATCCCACCGTAGAGCAGTCCAAAGACCCCCATGCCGAGGGCCAGGGCCCACATCTGGAGCGACAGCAACTGGCCGAAGCTGCCACCCCGCCTGCGGCCAAAGGACGCCATGGCGCCGAGCAGGCCGAAGACGCCGCCGCTCGCCCCGATGGTCGGATGACCGGTGATGACGTTCGACAACAGGAAACCCCCGACCCCGGCCGCGGTGAAGAGCAGGAAGAAGCGCGCCGGACCAAAGGTCTCTTCGGCCTGGCGCCCCAGCCAGCGCAGGAACAGCAGGTTGAAGATCAGGTGGATCGCACTCCCATGGAGGTAGATCGCGGTCACCGCGGTCCAGTAGTGCCCGCGCCCCCAGGCCGGCTCGCCGGTCATGCCGAACAGCACCAGGGCCCGGCTGGCGGGGCTCCCGAGATCGAAGATTCCGCCTCCCCAGCCCACCCCCTGGAGATCGATGCCCAGGGTCAGGCTGTAGAGCAAGCCGCAGGTCAGCGACATCAGCAACACCAGGTCCAGTCGCTGCCCGAACAGGGACTGAAGCCAGGGCGTCAGCCCGAACAGGCCCGGCCGTGCCGTCTCGCAGTAGGGGCACCGGGCCTCCGACACGTGGATGAGCCGGCGACAGCTCGGGCACAGGATGGTCTGGCGGCGGGCCATGTCAGAAGCCCAACACCTCGAAGGGCTCGATGACCTCGGCCACCCCTGTGTCCAGACGCGTGTCCCAGAAGTGCTGGAATTGCACGACCGCCGCGTCGTTGGAGTGGGCGTCGAAGTGGTCCGCCGTGTCCAGGTCTCCGGACTCGATCTTGTGTTCGTACTGGAAGAATGCCGCGGTGCGGCCGTCGACGTTGGCCGAGATGGGCAGCTCCGCGCCGATCGCCAGGCCCTCCACGTGCTGCAGCAGCGGCCCGACGTGCTCCACCCCGAGCGCCCGGGCCAGAGAACGGGTCGCGCTGTTGGGGATGACCTCGTCGTCGAGCACCATCGTGACCAACAGGTCCCGGTCACCCGACAACGCCTGGGGCGCCCAGTTGGCCGCGTCGCCGCGGTCGATCGCCGACTGCAGCATGGCGAAGAACCGCGCCACGTCGCCGTCGGTGGTGCCCGACGGCTTCATGAGCGCCACCAGGCCCGCAAAGGTCTGGCTGCGGTGCACGATCTCGGTGACCCGGCCCCCAGGGACCGAGAGGTCGGCACCCAGGATGCCGGGGTCCAGGGCCAGCAGCTGGGCCCCCATGATGCCGCCCAGGGAGTGCCCGGCGTAGAAGACCCGCTCGGTGTCCAGGTCTGCCGTGCCGTCCGCGTCGACGTCGACCCCCGAGCGCACGGCCGCCGCGAGCTGCAGCTTGTCGTGGGCGGCGATGCGCCAGTGGTTGCGCAGCTGGAAGACGTCGAAGGCTTGGGTGGCCGGATCGATGCCGAAGAAGTGGAAGATCCAGAAGAAGTCTTCGGTGCTCGTGGCGGTCGGGTGCTCGCCATGGGCCGGGGCGTCGATCGCCACGACCGCCATGCCGAGCGCGGCGAGGTCCCGGGCCAGGCCCCCGCTCTCGCCGCGATCCCCGCCGAGGCCATGGCCATAGATCACCACCGGCAGGGGTTCGGAGCCGCGGTCCAGGGGCAGGTGGAGCTCGACCCCCAGGGTCCAGGTGTCCGCCACGACCACCGGGTCCTGGGGTCCAAAGGCAAAGCGGCGCTCGGGGTCTGTGAAGGCCTGGACCGTCAGGGCTGCGGCGCAGGTCTCGAGCACGCCGTTGTCCACGCAGGGCCCGTCCACGACCAGCCCCGGCAGCGTGGGGTTGTCCTGGAGCCACGCGGCCACGGACCGATCCTGGTCGAAGAGGCTCTGGGTGGTGAAGACCAGGACTGCAGCGGCGTCTTCGGCCGGGAGCCCGGCCCGGTCCAGGGCCTGATGCAAGGACGGTGCGTGGGCCTGCATCCGCACGTCGCGGTGGGTGCCTTCCAGGGCCCGCCCGAGGTCCTCCGAGGCGTAGATCCGGTCGCCGTCCGCGGAGGTCAGGTGACCGGCCACCAGCCCGTAGCCTGTGGCCGGATCCAGGGGCATCAACGGGACGAGGAAGGCCGTGGTGCCATCGTCCTCCCAGGAGACCTCATAGGGCAGGGCAGCGGCGTCTCCTTCCAGGGCCACCAGGCGCACGTTCTCTGGCGTGAAGGACGCCGGGTCGACGGGTTCGGTGAATTGCAGGAATAGCGCGCCCGTGGTGCCCCAGCCGTCGAGGGTCTCCAGGGCGTCGACCAGGTTGAAGCCCTCGGGGAGCTGGTCCCGCAGAGTGTCTCCCGCCGCACCCTGGAAGCGCACCTGGCGGCCGGTCAGGCCGTCCGGATCCTCGACCGTGTAGAGGTCGTCGGGCCAGGCCAGGACCTCGTCGAAGGGGGCGTAGCGCACGCTGGGCTCGCCATCGGGCACGGTGTAGCGCTGCACTTCTTCGCCGGTGCAGGCCCAGGGCACCAGCCAGGTCAACAGGGCCATGTGGCCTCCTTGGACGAAACCGTCGGCAAGGCTTGGCATACCTGGCTTCGGGCGGCGAGTACAGTCAGAGCGGGCCCGCCACGATGGATCTGGAGTTCGCACACCATGCTTCGCCTTGCCCTGACGATGAGCATCCTGACCGTACTCGCCGCCTGCAGTGGCTCGGACACGTCGACGACGGACTCCGCCGCCACCGGGACGGACGCCGACACGGACACGGATGCCGACACCGACACCGACACCGATGCTGACACCGACACCGACACCGACACCGACACCGACACGGATGCCGACACGGACTCAGACACGGACACGGACACCGACACCGACTCGGACACCGACACCGACACCGACACCGACACCGACACCGACACCGATACCACGCCCAAGGACTCCGACGGCGACGGCTTGACCGACGACGAGGAGACCGCGCTGGGCACGGATCCCAACCAGGCCGACAGCGACGGCGACGGGCTCGACGACGGGGAAGAGGTCAACACCTACGGCACGAACCCCAAGAGCAGCGACACGGACGGCGACGGGTACGGGGACAAGGACGAGCTCGACGGGTACACCGACCCGCTGGACAGCAGGCACCACGCCTATGCCGGGGGCTGGGCCATCGACAGCTGCAACCAGAGCCTGGTGGCCACCGGTGACGGGGTGGGGCAGATCACCAGCGACACCGAGCTGATGGACCAGAACGGGGAATATGTGCACCTGTGGGACTTCTGCGATCGCGCTGTGCTGATCAAGCACGGCGCCTTCTGGTGAAGCCGCTGCCAGGCGGACGCCGAAGACCTGGAAGGTCTCTACAGCGACTACAAGGCCCGCGGGTTCATCATCCTCAACGCCATGGGCGAGGACACGACCTCGGCCACGCCTGACCAAGCCGACCTGCAGGCCTGGGCCACCACCTACGGCCTGACGACGCCGGTGGTGGCAGATCCGGGCTTCGGGCTCCTGGGGCGGTACAGCACCACCCGCTCCTACCCCAGCTACACGCTCATCGGCCCCGGTGGCGAGGTGATCTCCAAGGACGAGAGCGGGTACGAGCGGTCTGCCATCGAGGCCGTGCTGCCGTACTGACCTGCTTCAGTCGTCCCGACGACGGACCAGTGCCAACAGACCGAGGAGGGCTGGAGCCAGGGCCGCGGGCGCGGCGAGTGCGCTGCACCCGGTGGCGTTGCTGTCCTGGACAGAGCCCACGCCGTGCACCGACGTGGCCTTCTCCAGGTCGCCAAAGGTGGCTTCGAGCGACGTGGTGACGTCCTCGTCGAAGTCGTAGTGGTACAGGTCGCCGACCTCGTCCTGGAGCTCGCCGTCGACGTGCCAGGTCCAGGCTGCGCCGTAGACGGGGCAGTCGTCGGCGTCGAAGGCCTGGACCAGCAGCTCGACGGCGTCGCCCTCGTCGGCGTCGGTCTCGTCGCCGCCCAGGAACGCCGCGCTGACCACGCTGTCCGCGGACAGGCCGTCGATCGTGACGGACTCCAGGTGCACGCCGTCCACTAGCAGGTCCACGACCTGGGTGCCCACCTGGGTGGGGGTGAGCTGGAGCCAGTCCAGGTTCTTGCCGGAGTAGCTGTGGTCGACGTCGGCGTCGATCGCGTCGTCGGTCAGGGTCGACAGGACCTCGTTGCCGAAGACCTCGGTGTCGCCGAGCCAGTACTGGGCGACCAGGCCGCCGGTGCCGCCCGCGACGATGCGCACGCCGCAGTCCTCGGGGGCCAGCTCGGGCATGTCCATGCGCTCGGCGGTGGCGACGTGCACAGTCAGGGTGTCGGGCACCACGACCTCGACGCTGATGCGGTCCTTGACGTCGCCGTCCGGGTCCACCAGCGAGACTGCGGTGGTGCCGCTGGTCGCGGCGCGGAGCTCGACGGTGAGGCCGTCGTCGTCGTCCTCGTCGCCGTCGTCGGGCTCTTCTTCGCCCTCGATGACGACCATCACGCCGTCGTCGTCGGGCACGATGTCCCAGGTCTCGTCGACCTGGCCGGACCGCCAGCCCCCGACGCCCAGGGTCACGACGGAGCCTCGGGCATAGGGGCCGTGGATGTCGAGGTCGCTGTCCGAGGCGCCGACGTCGTCTTCGAGGTACAGGCCTTCGGCCACGCCACAGGCGAGGAGCGGGGTGGTGAGCAAGGCGATGAGGGTGCGGTGCATGACATGACCTCCGACCGGGGTGACGCATCAACTCCTGCAAGAACCTCACCGCCCATCGTGAATGCCCACGCTTCGCCAGATCGTGGTCCAGGCTCCGGCGCCATCCGGTCCGGGATCACGACATCCATGTCGCGGTCGGCATAGGAACCGGGCCGACTGACGGAGGCGCGCGTGAAGGTCCTGGTCACCGGCGGCAGCCGTAGCGGCAAGACCGGCCACGCCCTGCGGCGGGCCGAAGCGCTGAGCCCGGTGCGCAGCTACCTCGCCACCTGCGAAGCCCGCGACGCAGAGATGTCCGACCGGATCCGCCGCCACCAGGTCGAGCGGGACGCCAGCTGGCGCACCCTCGAGGAGCCGCTGGACATCGCGCCGTTGCTGGAGCGGGAAGGGGTCGTGCTGGTGGACTGCCTGACGCTGTGGTTGTCAAACCTGCTGGAGCGACACGGCGACGGGGACCTGACTGCAGAGCGCGAGCGGCTGGTGCAGGCGGTCGCGACGGCCTCCAACCCGCTGGTGTTGGTGACCAACGAGGTCGGGTTGGGCCTGGTGCCGATGCACCCGCTCGGCCGCCGCTTCCGGGACGAGTCCGGCTGGCTGGGCCAGGCCCTGGCCCAGGTCTGCGACGAGGTGGTGCTGGTCGCTTGCGGGCTGCCCCTGATGCTGAAGGGTCAGCGCACGGTATAGAGCCAGGCCCAGGGCCCGGCGACCGGGTCCTCGAGCACCCAGACCCCTTCCACAGCGACGCCGGCCTGGGCGGCCGCCCGTGTCAGGTCGGCGGGTCGGGGCGACAGATCGTAGATCCGCCTGGCGGAAGGGTCCAGCACCAACAGGTGATCCCCCGCTGCACCGCGGAGCAGATCGGCCAGGGCCTGGTCTCGGGCCTTGAAGCGGCGTGAGACGTCGCCCCAGACGTGAGAGACGGACAGCAGGGGCAGGCGGGTCTCGAGCATTCCGTACAGGTCGTAGTCGGCGGCCCACAGCCGGCTGACGCCCGCGGCGACCAAGGCTTCCTCCAGCCGAGCCTGGCCCCGCTCGGTGAACTGCGGACTCTCCACGGTCGCCAGCACACCGTCGGTGGCGCGCAGGTCGGCGACGCCGGCCGCCATCCAGGGCAGGCAGACGCCCAGCCCCCACGCCGCCCGGAGCGGCGACCGAGCCTGGGCCACCGTGGCGACCAGGCGCTCCGCCGCGAGCCCAAACCAGATGCAGACCATGGGCGTGGCCTGGGCCAGGTGGTGCAGATCCCGATTGGCCAGCCACAGGGCCAGCAGCTGCAGGGGGGCGTAGAGGCTCATGAAGCGGAGCAGGGCGCCCGCGGGGGAGTTGGAGCGCCGGCGCCACTCCAGTGCCGTGCCGGCGAGCAGCACGCCCCAGCCCACGAGGCGCCAGGGCGAAGGCCTGGGCGCTGTGCCGCCGTAGGCCCCTTCGAACCAGGTGAGGGGCGAGGCCAGATAGGCCCCCAGGGTCGCGGTGGTCTCCCGGTCCGGGCCGGCGCGACCCTCGAACAGGTGCCCCAGGCCCCGGACCAGGCGGTCGCCCTGGAGCCCGAGCTGGTCGTGGGACCGCAGGTGCGGCTCCGGGACCGCCAGGTGGTGCAGGGCGGCGATCCACAGCGGGACCGTGCAGCCCAGGACGATCAGGGCCAGAACCCACCAGCGGGGTGTCGGGGGCGGCTTCAGGGCCGGCCGGTCCCGCCGGGTGATCAGCGCCGCGAGGGCCAGCGCGCCCAGGGTCGCGGCAAAAGTCGCCTTGGCGAGCAGTCCGAGCCCGGCGCCGACCGCGACCGCTGGGGCCCCGTGCCGCCCACCGGACCAACGCCGGGACCAGAGGGCCCAGAGGGCCAACAACCCCGCCGCCTGGAGCAGGACCTCGGTCCCACCGAGCACCTTGCGGTAGAAGACGAAGCTCCAGTCCGCAGACAGAGCCAGGACGGCCAGCGCCGCCGCGATGTCGGTGCCGTGGTAGCGCAAGAAGCGGTGCACCAGGACCAGCAGCAGTGCGCCCAGCCCCACGTGCAGCGCGACCACTGCCTCGCGGCTGTGCGTGAGCCCGTACACGGCCCGGGCCGGCCAGTCCGGGGGACCGCCCGTGTAGCTGTTGACGGCCAGGGGCAGGGACACGGGCCCCAGCACCAGGCGCTCCGTGGGCCGGACCTGGCTGGCGGCCAAGGGGCCCATGCGGTGATCGCCGGCCCACACCGGCGAGCCGTCCGCCCAGGCCACCACCACCCGTGGGGGCGCCGACAGGGACCAGGTCGCGGCGACCTCTCCCACGACGCCCACGTCGCGCACGGTGGTCGCGGCGAGACCGACGTAGAGCAGGAGCGCCAGGACCAGCGAGTGCGGGAAGCGCTTGGACCACCACCAGAACACCAGCCCACGCTACCCCGCCGGGCTCGATGATCCGGCCGATCAGGTGCGGATGGCGGTGAAGACGGCCACGGCGGGGTGCACGATGTCCACGGTGGGGGCGAAGCCGGCGCTGCGAAGTTCCGTGCCGACCCGGTTGACCCCCGGCAGCGCGTCGTCCGGGTGGATCCAGTCGTCGACCCCGTCGATCACCCCAGGGTCCATGCTGGGAATCAGCCCGCCCACGATGAGCTGGCCCATCTTGGGGAGGCGGGCGTGGCACTGGGCCCAGAGCCGCTTGCGACGGGGCTCGTCCAGGTGCTGCAGCGCCCAGCAGCAGGTGATCACCGAGAGCCCCGGCTCGGCGGGCACCTCGACCAGATCTGCCCGGGTCCAGCTGCAGCGGTCCGCGACGCCGGCGCCGGTGGCCTTGGCCCGAGCCCGGGCGAGCATCGGCAGGGACAGGTCCACTCCGATGACGCGGGCCACGTACGGCGCCAGGGTCACGCCCAGGGTGCCCGTGCCGCACCCAAGGTCCAGCAGCACGTCCTCTGGTGCGGCCTGGGCGCACTCCGCGATGACCTGTCGACAGACCTGGCGCCACCGCGCGGCGGGGTCGACGTCGTCGTCCCAGGTCGGGGCCAGGGCGTCGTAGGCAGCGGTGCGGGCATCGGCCATGCCGCCCGCTAACGCGCCCCAGAGCAAGGACCCCCGGGTGCAGAAGCACCCGGGGGCCCGATCTGTCGCCTGGTGAGGCTAGTCGCTGTCGGCGTCGGTGTCCGTGTCCGTGTCCGTGTCGGCGTCGGCGTCGCCGTCCGCGTCGGTGTCGGCGTCGGCGTCGGCGTCGGCGTCGGCTTCCGTCCCGGAGTCGGTCACGGCGGAGTCGGTGCCGCCGGTGTCGTTGTCACAGCCGGTGAAGCTGATCAGCGCACCGGTTGCCATCATCAGGATGAGGCTCTTGAGCTTCATGGTTTCGTTCCTTTCTCTTGCGGTTGAAGCGGCCGAACCCGGCACGGGCGCGGCCGCCAAGGAGCGTAGGCACAAGAATTCGGGGTTCGCCCGATCGGGCCTCGCTGGCTTGGCCGGCCTCGCGGACGGGCTACGCTGCCCGCCGATGCCTCGATCCCCGACCTCTGCCTGTGCCACGCGCGAAGTCGCTCTCGCGCCGCGGCTCCTTCGGTTGGGGTTGTCATTAAATGCTGCGGCCAGCCTCCAGAAGCGCCGATGACCCTGGACGGGCTGCTCTGGCTTGTCGTCGGAGGGCTCACCCTCGCCGCGGCCTGGCTGTCGCTGCCTCGCGCACCGGACCTGGACTGGGAGCGCTTCTTCAAGACGGCGCTCGTGACGCTGATCCGCGGGCCCTTGGAGGCCCAGGGTGCCACCGCCGTGGCGTGGCTCCAGGCGAGCCGAGAGCGGGTCTGGTACCACCCTGGCTCCCGGGAATTGGCGGCCAAGTTGGCCGATCCGGACGCCTACGCCATCCCCGTGCCCGCACGGCCCGGCGAACGAGCACTGGTCGAGGACCTGGCCCGGCTCGAGGGCCTCTCCGCGCGGCTCGCTCGCACCTTCACCGACGAGCCCCGGGCCGACGAGGTGCTGTTCGAGGACCCGGTGGATCTGGGACCGGCCTACGACACGGTGCCCGTGCTGGGACCCGAAGCCAGCTGGGAGGCCGTCTCCCGCTGGGACGACACCGTGGTGGCCGGTCTGCGGCGACGGCTGGAACACACCCGCTGGGTCGTGCTGGGCGACGACGGCCTGGCCGCGGTGCTGGCCGAGGTCCTGGGCCCGGAGCGCGTGATCACCGGGTCCGCAGAGACGCCAGAGGGTCTGATCGCCTCGGCGGAGGCCTGGGTGCCGGAGACGTCCGATCGGCTGGTCTGGCTCGCGGTGGGCGCCCCGGCGGGCCTGCTTGCGCGAGGACTCCATGGGAGCGCTGGCCTGCGCGACCGCACCCGCGCCGTGGTCGCCGTGGCGGCCGAGCTGGGCGGAGAGACCTCGGACTGGTTGGCCGAGCACTTCACCCACGCCGCGATGGACACCGAGCTGGCTCGGACGACCCCCTACTTCCACCTGGGCTTCGTGGCCCCGGAGACCCTTCCCCTCGGCGAGCCGGGCGTGCCCTTGGCCGACACCTGCTGGCCCGTGCTCGACGAACCGCCGAACGGCCGGGTCGCGGTCGAGCCGGTGGACCTCGGAGTGCTGCCCGGGACTCGGGGCTCGGCGGACGCGACCTTGCTCGTCCGGGCGCTCTTGCTCACCCTGGTCCAGCGTCTCGCCTTGTCCGGCTGAGTCCGCGCCGGGATAGTCGCTGGCCATGCATCCCTTCCACCGGACAGAGCTGCTGGTCGGCCGCGACGGCTGGCAGGCGCTCAAGGCCGCCAGGGTCCTGGTGGTCGGTCTGGGCGGCGTCGGCAGCTACGCCGCCGAGGCTCTGGCCCGCTCGGGTGTCGGCACGCTGGGCCTGGTCGACTTCGACGACGTCTGCGTCACCAACCTCAACCGCCAGCTCCACGCCAACCGCCGCACGGTGGGCCAATCCAAGGCCCAGTTGATGGCCGAGCGGGCCCGCCTGATCAACCCCAAGGCACGGGTGGTCGATCACCACGCCTTCTTCAACCAGGACACCTCTGACGCGCTCCTGGGACCCGGCTGGGACTGGGTCGTGGACTGCATCGACAACGTGACCGCCAAGCTCCACCTGCTCGAGACCGTGCACGGGCTGGGGTGGGGCTTGGTCGCTTCGATGGGCGCTGGCGGCCGCATGGATCCATCGCGGATCCGGGTCACCGACCTGGCCCACACCGCGATCGACCCGCTGGCCCGCACCGTGCGCAAGGAGCTCCGCAAGCGCGGCATCTCTCGGGGCATCACGGCCGTCTGGACCGATGAGCCGCCCAATGCGCTCGACCAGGCGGTCCAGGACTGCTTCCGGTGCATCTGCCCTCACGGCGACAACGGCCTGCACTCCTGTGACGACCGCAACCTGGTCCAGGGCACGGTGAGCTTCCTGCCGGCGATGTTCGGCATGGCCGCCGCTGGCGCGGTGGTGAATGGCGTGTTGGGACGGCCGATCCACTCCCAGGTGCGGGCCGAGCGCAGGGCGGGCGGGTGAGCCGACCCGGTCCACGGGCTCTACGAGACCTGTTCCTGCTCGAGCCGGACATGGTCTACCTGAACCACGGGGCCTTCGGCGCGACCCCGGCGCCGGTGGTGGCCGCTGCTGACGCCTGGCGTCGGCAGATGGAGCGGCAGCCGATGCGCTTCATGATGCGTGAGCTGCCCACCGCCCTGCGGGCCGCGGCGGATCGGCTGGCGGCGGCGGTGGGCGCCCGGGGCCAGGACCTGGTCTTCCTGGAGAACGCCACCAGCGGTGTCAACGCCGTGCTGCGGTCGCTGTCGCTCGGTCCTGGGGACCAGGTGCTGATGTTCGATCAGGGCTACCCGGCGTGCCACAACGCGGCACGCTGGATCACGGAACAGGCCGGTGCCGAGCTGGTGCTGGTGCCTCTTCCCTTTCCGGATCCCACGCCCGAGCGCATCCTCGAGGCCGTCTCGGGTCGCCTGGGGCCTCGGGTTCGGCTGGCCATCCTGGACCACATCACCAGTGGCTCGGCGGTCATCTCCCCGGTCAAGGCTCTGGCGACCCTCTGCCACGATGCCGGCGTGCCGATCCTGATCGACGGCGCCCATGCCCCGGGCATGATCCCCCTGGACCTCCCCGACATCGGCGCTGACTACTACGTGGGCAACTGCCACAAGTGGCTGATGGCCCCCAAGGGCTGCGCGCTCCTGTGGACCCACCCGTCTCGCCAGCCCAGCCTCAGGCCGACCACCATCTCCCACGGTCTTGGGCATGGATACACCGTCGAATTCGATTGGATCGGGACCCGAGACCATAGCCCCTGGCTGGCCGTCACGGCGGCGCTGGACTTCAGGCAGGGGCTCGGCGAGCAGTGGATCCAGGACCACAACCGGGACCTCGCCTGGCGGGGTGCCGAGCTGCTGGCCGACGCCTGGGGCTGTGGGATCCCGGTGGCCAGGCACAACGCTGGCGCCATCATCGCGCTCCCGTGCCCGGTCGACGTGCCGGCGACGTGGCCGGCGGCCGAGGCCTTCCAGGACCGGATCTGGGACGAGCACCGGATCATGGTGCCGGCGTTTCCGATCAACGGGCGGGTCTGGCTTCGCATCTCGGCCCAGATCTACAACGAGCTCGGGGACTACGCGCGCCTGGCCCAGGTCCTGCCCGGGCGCTGAGGGGCGGGGGCGTCGCCTCAGCCGCACCATCCCAGGAAGCCCTCGGGATCGGCCTGGATCCGGGCGAGCAGGGCCGGGGGCACCGAGCCGGCCCGCAGCTGCACCTTGAGTGGGTCCAGACCCCAGGTCCGGGCCAGCCCCTCGAGGTGTCGCGGGCTCAGGTGCTTCTCGTCCTTTTCCACCCGGCAGATCAGCGACGGGGACAGGGCCAGGGCGTCGGCCAGGGCCTGCTGGCTGAGCCGGCGGGAGCGGCGCTGATGGCGCAGCCACTGTCCGAAGCTCGGCAGCGGCTCTGGGCTCACCGTGGCCGCCGGCACGGGGGCGGGGCCCGTGTCCGGCCAGCGCACCCGGGCCCAGGCGTCGTGGTTGTGGATCGACTCCTGGTTGTGCACCCGCACATCCAGCCAGGTGACCCCGTCCAGGCTGCGCAGTCCCAGCACCACGTCGCGCACCAGGTCCTCGACGAACCGGGGACGGTCATAGGCCTGCTCGGTCACGTGCTTCTCGTCGTCGCGCTTGAGCAACGCGTAGACCGGGCTCGATGCGCAGCCCTCGATCACCTGGACCACCTCTTCGATCCAGACCATCGTGTCGAAGCGCAGCCGGGCCGTCACCACGCCTCGCTGGTTGTGGGCACCGCGCTCGCTGATGGCCTTGGAACAGGGGCACACGGTGGTCACGGGGACCGCGACCTGGAGCACGAAGTCGGTCTGGTCCCCTCGGCGGTGAGCCCGGAAGGCGCAGTCGTAGTCCATCCAAGACGTGGCGCCGGACACCGGCGCGGTGCGCCGCAGGAAGTAGGGGAAGCGGGCCTCGAGGAAGGCGTCGTCGGCGCCCAGGCGGCGCTGGACCTCGGCCAGCAGCTCGGGCACGGTGCGCAGGCTGAGCTCGGCACTGAAGCCGTTGAGCACCTCGAGGAAGCGGGACATGTGGGTCCCGCGGACCGCGGCCGGCAGGCCCACCGACAGGGACAGGGTGCCGACGGTCTGCTGGCTCTGGTGGTCCCGATCCCAGACAGCCATCGGCCAGCGCAGCTCGCCGACCCCCACCTGGTCGATGGGCTGGTCCCGATTGTCGCTGTCAGCGGCGTGGTCGGGCAGAGCACTGGCCCCGACGCTGTCTTCGGCCAGGGCGGTCTCTTCAGGGGGAGCAACCATGACGACCTCCAGTCGCCGGGCGCATCTACGCGATCTTGCCCGGTCAGGCAAGGCAGGCTTTACGCGCCCGTCACAGGCTCGGCATCGCGCACAGCTCGGTCCCAGGTGCCGCGGCTCTTCAAGACCCGCTCCACCATCAGGCGGTAGACGGCGAAGAGCGGGTCGCCATCGTCGCCGGCGGCGGTCAGCAGCCGGGCCACGGCTTCGGCCGTCGCCAAGCCTTCGGGGCGGATCTGCGTGCGCATGGCCGGCCGGCTCGCGGGGCCCGGGGGCAGCGAGATGGTGGGGAGCTCCCGCAGGCCAGGCACGTTGTGGGCCATCTTGCGGCACTGCCGCCAGGTCCCATCGAGGATCACGATCGTCGGTGGGCGGGGCCACGCAGCCAGGTCGCTGGCTGGCACGGCGGGGCCGTCGCGGCGGGGGAACAACAAGAAGCTGTCCCCGGCGGGAAGGGACAGCGGCATCGGCACGCCGCGTCCCTCCCAGTCGTGCACGGTGGCGGACCCGATCGCTCGTAGCACGAGGGGCGTGGTGCTGGTGGGCTTGTAGCGCTCGTTCACGTGGCGCACGATAGCCAGGCACAGGCGGGTGGAGAGGACGGGGAGCTCGGCGCACAGGCAGTCTTCGTGCCGGAGCGAGCACGACGGACAGCGGGTCTTCGACGCGACCTTGGAGCGGATCCCCATGGCCCCTTCATAGTCGGGCCGCGGCCGGCCTACACTGGGGCATGAGTCGGCTCTGCGCGGTCCTGTGGCTGGGGGTGGCGGTGCTGGGCGGCTGCACCGCCGGTCGCCAGGCCTCCCCGCCGCGCACCGTGACCATCGTGCCCGGATGTCCCACCCTCGAAGACGGTCGGCTGAGCCTGTGCCTGTGGCGCCGCGTCATCTGGGCCAGCCAGCTCTACGAGGACGGCCGCGCGACGGATTTCATCACGTCGGGCAGCGCCGTCTACAACCGCTACACCGAGGCGGTGGCGCTCAAGGCCGGCATGACCGCGCTGGGCATCCCCCCGGAGCGCATCCACACCGAGACCCAGGCCCTGCACACCGACGAGAACATGGGGTACAGCCTGGCGCTGGCCCAACAGCTGGGCTTCCACCGGGTGGCGGTCGCGAGCGACCGGAACCAGGCCCTGGGCGCCTGCGTCATGGTCCGGCGTTGGGGACACGACTGCCTGCTGATGAGCCTGGATCGTGGCCGCGTTCACGCACGTCGCCTGCAGCCGCTGCCCCAGGTGCGCATCCCGCCGGTGCCGGCTTCGTCGTGGCAGACCCTGGAGCAGCGGGAGCTCGCCCAGGCCCAGGCCGAAGGGCGTCGGCGCCGTCCGCGGTCGCTGCCCTACTACGTGGGCCGTGGCCTGTTGGGGCTCTTCGGACTCTCCGGACCCCCCGAGCCACCCCGACCGGAACCAACACTAACACTCTAGCGGAACTGCAAATAAGACCCTCGAAATGCCCCACTGTTTGTGCAATACTGGGTTGCACGGCAGGCCAAGGCAGAGGATGGTGATGCCAGGAAACAGACTTCCTGGAGTTGAACCATGCAGCCCACACGAACCCTCGCCGGCTTCGCCCTCGCGCTCACTTGTGCCCTGGCCCCGACCCAGGCCCAGGCCTTCTGCGGCACCTACGTCGGCAGCGCCGGATCTGCGCTCTACAACGAGGTCAGCGAGGTCGCCGTGGTCCGGGACGGCAAGCGGTCGACGTTGTCCCTCCGCAACGACGTGGTGGGAGACGTCGACGACTTCGCCCTGGTGGTCCCGGTACCGTCGGTGCTGGACGAGGACGAGATCCACGTCCTGGACCACGGGATCTTCACCACCCTGGACGACTACAGCGCACCGCGGCTGGTCGAGTACCGCTGCGACGACTTCGACGCCGACGCGGACACAGACACCGACTCCGACTCGGACACGGACTCCGACACCGACGCCGACTCGGACACCGACGTGGACGTCGAGGCCGAGTACGTGGTGGGCGAGTACGACGTGGTGATCCTGTCGGCGACCGGCGGCGAGGGGCTCGAGAGCTGGCTCGACGGCAACGGCTACGCCATGCCGGACGACAGCGACGGGCTGCTCCAGGACTACATCGACAGCGGCAGCTTCTTCCTGGCCGCCAAGGTCCGCCAGGACGCCGGCATCGGCTCCGGTGACGCCCTGAGCCCGCTCCAGCTGAGCTACGAGCAGGAGACAGTCAGCCTGCCCATCCGCATCGGCACCCTGTCGAGCAGCGGCGTCCAGGACCTGATCGTCTACGGGGTCAACGCCTACAGCGGTGGCGCCCTGAGCATCGCCAACTACCCCGAGGTGGAGATCGAGGACGAGTGCCTGTGGAATCTGGACGAGCACGGCACCCTGGGTGAGTTCTTCGTGGAGCAGTTCGAGACCGCAGTGGACTCGGTGCCGGGCGCGGCCTGGGCCACGGAGTACGCCTGGGGCAACGGCAGCTGCGACCCCTGCACCGGCGACACACCCAGCGACACGGAGCTGGCGACCCTGGGCTACGACCGCGGCCAGTCCGACATGTTCTTCACCCGCCTGCACCTGCGCTACACGCCGGACCAGGCCAGCCAGGACCTGATCCTCTACAACAGCGGCCTCAAGGACTCGCGCCAGGAGCGCTACATCCGGCACCAGCGCTTCCTGGAAGATCGGTGGCCGATCTGCAACCAGGGCTACCCGGACGACCCGGGCTCCTGTGACCCCGACGACACCTCCTGGGACCCGACGGTCGAGCCCACCGACGACGACGACGACGAGGTGGTCCTGGTCGGCGGCGAGGGGCCCCTGGGGTGCGCCGTGACCCTCGCAGCACCTGTGCCGGTGGCCGTCTTGGTTGGGCTGCTCGGGCTGGTGGGCCTGCGGCGCCGCCGCGACTGAGCCCGCTCTCCCGCCCCTGCTCCCGCCCCCGGCACCGGCCGCGGGCGGGAGCCTTGCTTCGGGGATAGACGGGGTCCCCGCGAGAATAACGTCTGAGGAGACACCCATGCGCATCCCCCTGCTCGGCCTGTTGGCCCTGTTCCCTTTTATGGCCTGCACCGGCGACACCACGGCCGACTCGGGCACTTCCGACTCGGGCGCCACCGCCACCGACGCCGACGCCGACACCGACGCCGACAGCGACTCGGACACCGACGCCGACGGTGACTCGGACAGCGACAGCGACAGCGACACCGACGCCGACGGCGACGCCGATGGAGACACCGACAGCGACACCGACGCCGACTCCGAGATCAACAAGATCCAGAATGGCACCTACAAGGAGGGCGACTCGGTCACCTTCTCCGGCGTCGTCAGCAGCCCGGACGCCGGCTTCGCGTTCTTCGTGAGCGACACCGACGGCGGCCCCTACAGCGGCGTGTGGGTCTACTACAACAGCGCCGACGACTGGGCCCACACGGTGAGCCAGGGCGACGCGGTGACAATCACCGGTGAGATGCTGGAGTTCCCCGAGGGCAGCGCCCCCGACACGATCACCGAGATCGTGATCGCCGCCCACGCGGACATGAGCATCACCGGCACCGGCACCCTGCCGGATCCCACGGTCCTGACCACGTCGGAGCTGTCGGACCCGACCACCCAGGAGATGTACGAGAGCACCCTGGTCCAGATCCGCAACGCCACGGTGACCGGCCCCGCAACCGAGGAGAACTACTACGAGTGGGAGGTCGACAGCGCCGTGCTGGTCGACGACCTGTTCTACCAGGAGATCCCCGAGGTCGGCGCGACCTACACCAGCATCACGGGCCCGCTGTACTACAGCTTCGGCTCGTTCAAGATCGTGCCCCGCAACGCCGGCGACCTGTCGAAGTAGCGATCAGACCCGCAGCACGCCTCGCCGCAACCACCAGCTCAGGTCCAGCACGCTGGACAGCGAGCTCGCCACATAGGTCAGGGCGGCCGCGGTCAGGATCGAACGGGCAGCGGGCAGGTCCTTGGGGTGCAGGACGCCGGTCTCTTCCAGCATCGGGAGGGCCTTGCGGAAGCTGGCGTCCCACTCCACGGGCAGGGTCACCAGGTGCACCAGGGTGCGCATGGCGACGCTCAGCGCGAAGAGCACCCCGACGAGCAGGAAGAAAGCCGGGATCCGCACCACCAGGGCCAGCACGGCCAGGCCGCCCACGACCCAGGGCAGGAGCTTGCGCAGGCTGATCGCCCGCGCGACCAGACGTCCACGGAGCGCATGGGCCGCGTCGCCTTCGGCGTGCTGGACCGCGTGGCCGACTTCGTGGGCTGCGACGGTCAGCGCCGTGAGCGAACGCCCGTGGAAGTGGCCCGCGGTGAGCGCCACCGCGCGATGCTCCGGGTCGTAGTGATCCGCGGCGTCCGTGACCCGCACGGTCACCCCGTCTATTCCTTGGCGCACGAGCAGGTGCTCAGCGAGCTCTCCGCCGGTCCAGCGGCATCCCGGCAGTGGCTCCCCGTGCCGACGCAGCACCCAGCGCACCCAGAATGTGGGCGCATAGAGCAGGCTCAGGAACAGGAGCGGGAGGGCCAAGAGGTGCATCAGGGATCCGAACGCGCGAGCGACGTCACCGCGTCCGCGATGACCCGCAGAGCTGCAGGGTGCACAGCCGTGGCCGGGTCTGCGGGATCCGGGACCCTGCGAGACGCGTCCAGCAACAGGTGATCGGACTTGGGAATGACGGCGTGACGGGCCTGAAGGCCGCGGGCCCCCAGGACCTGGAGCCGCTTGTCGTCGGCGTCGACACCGTCGAGCTCGCCCCGCACCAAGGTGAGGCTGAGGCCATCGGGCAGCGCGGCCAGCGGGTCCACCGCGACCACAGGAGACAGGAGCACCAAGCCCTGGATCGGGGCGCCCTGGATCGCTGCGAGGGTCGCCACCGTGCTGCCCTGGGAGTGGCCGAGGAGTGTCATGCGGGCCGGGTCGGCACCGGGCTGGGCCAGAGCGCAGGCCACTGCGGCGTGGGCCTCGGCCACCCGAGC
>Ga0114932_10002094_pt1 | contig 21538 bp, 17 predicted proteins | sample 2SBtaG_2_FD_87286 | JGI IMG/M metagenome (GOLD analysis project Ga0114932, IMG submission 87286) | Deep subsurface microbial communities from Kolumbo volcano to uncover new lineages of life (NeLLi) - 2SBTROV12_ACTIVE470 metaG | ecosystem: Environmental > Aquatic > Marine > Volcanic ... | reverse complement strand
CCTCGCCACACGCGACGCTCTTCACCTCGCGGGCGAAATGCTCCTGCCCACGACCGACGTGATGACACTTCAAGACATGCCTCCGGTGCAGGGGCTGTTCCGGTCCGAGGCGAACGATGGAGTGGACCCCAAAGACGGCTCCACGACCGACCTGTGGCAAGCGCGATACGGCACGATTCTGAGCGTGGTTGTCAACGAGCGCCCGCACTACCGATCGGTGACCCTCGCCCTCGCTGACGGCCAGGAGAAGGTCAAGGTCGAGCGCGAGGGCAGCGGCGTGTCGAAGGTCCCCCTCGACGAGCTCGGAGACGTGGGTTCACTCAACGCCTTCCGACAGACGCTCGCGGAATCCCCTGGGGACATCTTCATCAGCGACGTCGCGTTCTCTCACGGCGTGCCGGAGATCTACGTGGGCATCTCGATTCCAGACGTGTCGACCGGGCAGATCGGCGCTGTCCTGTTGATCGAGAACGATCTCGAAGCGGTCATCGCGGACGTGCAGAGCCACAGTGACTCGGGGTTCACAGAGCTGCTTCTCGATGATCACGGCAACTACTTGTCGCACCCCGACGAGTCCAAGATCGGCACAGAGGTTGCGGTGGACTACGGCGACACCGCCGCCAAGATGGCCGATCCCTACGGCGGAGCGTTCGTTGCCGATGGCCTCGTCATCGCCCACGAGCCGATCAACCTGACCCTCGACGAAGGCGGCCGCTACTGGTCGGTGGTGCGCATCACGCCTGAGAGCACGGCCCTCGCAGCCGTCGGCGATTTCCGGAACCAGTCGATCCTCATCGCTGCGATCATTCTGGTCGTGGTGGTTGCGGGCGGGGTCTGGGTGGCCGGCCGAGTCGTCAGCCGCCCCCTGCGGTCCAACGTCGAACAACTTCGGGCCGTCTCTGCCGGGGACCTGTCTGTCAGCTTCGACGTGTCCTCCGAAGACGAAGTGGGTGAGATGGGCCGTGCTCTCAATGGGGCTCTCGAGAGCATCGGCGAGACGCTGGCCAACGTGGACCGCAGCGGTGACGATCTCGCTGTTGCTGCCGATTCATTGACCGAGCTCAGCCACCGGATGGCCGACGCAGCCATCACCACCTCGGATCAGGCGACCGAGGTGTCCGCGGCCTCCGAGCAGATCTCGACGAGCTCCGACACGGTCTCCTCGGCCATGGATCAGATGTCCTCGGCCGTCCGTGAGATCTCAGCGAGTACCGCCGAGGCCGCGCGCATGACAGCCGAAGCCGTCAACGTCTCGGCCACGACCCGTGACCGGATGGAGAAGCTCGACCAGTCCGCCACCGACATCGGCGACGTGATGTCGGTCATCACCTCGATCGCCGCCCAGACCGACCTTCTGGCCCTCAACGCCACGATCGAGGCCGCACGCGTCGGCGAGGCCGGCAAGGGCTTCGCAGTGGTCGCCAACGAGGTGAAGGCGCTCGCGCAGCAGACCTCCGATGCGACCGAACAGATCCAGACCCAGATCGACGCGATCCAGTCGGACACGCGCAGCGCAGTCACAGCGATCACCGAGATCAACCAGCTGATCGATGAAGTGAACGGGATCTCCACGACCATCGCCGGTGCCGTGGAAGAGCAGTCGGCGACGGCCGCGGAGGTGACGCGAAGCATCCAAGCCGTGTCCGACGGCACCACGAACATCTCGAGCAGCATCACCAATGTGGCGAACACCGCAGGTGACACCCGCAGCGGTGCAGGTGAAGCGCAGGAAGCCGCTCGCCACCTCAAAGAGATCGCCGACCGCCTCAACAACTTGCTCGCTCAGTTCACGCTGTCGGCTCAGCAGCGTGCCGCTGCGCAGGGGTATGGCGCCCCGGCCGCGACTCGGTCCGATGCCGAAACCGAGGCTGCCCTGACGGCGACCCTTGATGAGTTGAGTCCCTCGGCCGATCAGACTGACAGCGAGGCGTTGCCTGCCGGATGGCGGTGATGCAACGCTGCTCGCTCGTGGCCTGGCCGCGGTGAGCGCACCGGCCCCCTATCGCTGAGAAAACTTGAGTGAAGTAATATCAAGTTTCCTGCTGATCATGATACGATGTTGCCATGACGTTGGATCCCAATCGCTGGACGCTGAAGACCCAAGAGGCCGTCGCGAGTGCGATGGAGAGCGCTCGTGATCGAGCCAATCCCGAGGTCACGGCGGATCACCTTCTCGCTGCGCTGCTCGAGCAGCAGGACGGGATCGTCCTCCCGCTCCTGACCAAGGCGGGGCTCGAGCCTCTGGCGGTGCGCAACCGCACCGTGGATGCGCTCTCCAAGCTGCCGAGCAGCTATGGCGGCGACGAGCCGCGCATGGACCGCGAGTTGGTTCGGGTCATCGATGTCGCCGATGAGGTGCGTTCGAGCCTTCACGACGACTACCTCTCCACCGAGCACCTGCTGGTCGCGCTGGCCAAGGGCCCCGAGAACACCGATGTCACGTCCCGCATCGACATCGACCGCGACGTTCTGCTCGAGTCGGTTGCCCAGGTTCGCGGTTCGCACCGGGTGACCACCCAGACTCCCGAGGACTCCTATCAAGCCCTCGAGCAGTACGGCCGCGACCTCACCCAGGCGGCGCACGAGGGCAAGCTCGATCCGGTCATCGGTCGCGATGATGAGGTTCGCCGGGTCATCCAGGTTCTGTCCAGGAGAACCAAGAACAACCCGGTGCTGATCGGCGAGCCGGGAGTCGGCAAGACGGCGATCGTCGAGGGGCTGGCTCGACGGATCTCAGAGGGCGATGTTCCCGAGGGCCTGCGCCACAAGCGGGTGATCTCGCTCGATCTGGCAGCAATGGTGGCGGGGGCGAAGTATCGGGGCGAGTTCGAGGAGCGGCTGAAGGCCGTCCTCACCGAGATCAAGGACTCCGACGGCGAGGTGATCACCTTCCTCGACGAGCTCCACACGATCGTGGGGGCGGGCGCCGGTGACGGGGCCATGGATGCCGGCAACATGCTCAAGCCGATGCTTGCCCGCGGCGAGCTCCGACTCGTCGGTGCCACGACGCTCGATGAGTACCGCAAGCACATCGAGAAGGATCCCGCGCTCGAGCGCCGATTCCAGCAGGTGTACGTCGGCGAGCCCTCGGTCAACGACACGGTTGGCATTCTGCGGGGGCTCAAGGAGCGCTACGAGGTGCACCACGGCGTCCGAATCCAGGACGCGGCGCTGGTCGCCGCAGCTGCTCTCTCGGATCGGTACCTGACGGATCGGTTCCTGCCCGACAAGGCGATCGACCTCATCGACGAGGCGGCGAGTCGTCTGCGGATCGAGATCGACTCGATGCCGCTCGACATCGACGTCGTCGAGCGGCGCATCCGCCAGCTCGAGATCGAAGCGGTGGCGCTCGGCAAAGAGGATGATCGGGCCAGCGAGGAGCGCCTCGCGGCCCTGGAGCGCGAGCTCGCAGACGAGCGCGAACGCTCGGCGGCCATGAAGGCTCACTGGCAGGCGGAGAAGGATGCCATCGGCCAGATCCGCTCGCTCAAAGAGCAGGTCGAGCAACTCAACTCCCAGCTCGAACGCGAGCACGATCTCGAACGAGCGGCCGAGATCCGCTACGGCCAGCTCCCCCAACTCGACAAGCAGGTCGGCGCGGCGAGCGCCGCGCTGGCGGAGCTCCAGGCCGACCAGCGAATGCTCAAAGAAGAGGTCGAGGCCGCGGACGTGGCCGAGGTCGTGAGCCGCTGGACAGGCGTCCCTGTCAGCCGTCTCCTCGAAGGCGAGGCCAAGAAGCTGGTCCACCTCGAGCAGGTGCTGCATCGTCGGGTGATCGGCCAGGACGAGGCTGTGGAGGTCGTCGCCAACGCCATCCGTCGCTCGCGCGCCGGCCTCTCGGACCCCAACCGGCCCATCGGCAGCTTCATGTTTCTCGGCCCCACCGGCGTGGGAAAAACCGAGCTGGCGCGAACGCTCGCTGAGGTGCTGTTCGACGACGAGCGGGCCATGGTGCGGCTCGACATGTCCGAGTACATGGAGAAGCACACGGTCAGCCGTCTGATCGGCGCCCCACCCGGCTATGTCGGGCACGACGCGGGCGGGCAGCTCACCGAGGCGATCCGTCGGCGCCCCTATGCGGTTCTGCTGCTCGACGAGATCGAGAAGGCCCACCCCGACGTGTTCAACGTGCTGCTGCAGGTGCTCGACGACGGCCGCCTCACCGATGGTCAGGGTCGGACGGTGAGCTTCACCAACGTGGTGCTGATCATGACGTCCAACCTGCCCGGCGACCCCGGCGAGTTCTTTCGACCTGAGTTCATCAACCGGGTCGACGACATCGTGCGCTTCTCACCGCTCGGTGCCGACCAGCTTCGTCCGATCGTGCGGCTCCAGCTGGCGCGTCTCGAGGATCGTCTCGCAGACCGTGGCGTTTCGCTTCGGGTCACAGATGAGGCGGTGGCGGTGCTGTCGGAGATGGGCCACGACCCCGCCTTCGGCGCCCGACCGCTCAAGCGGGTGATTCAACGAGAGCTGGCCGACCAGCTCGCTCTCGAGATGCTCGAAGGCGCCGTGGGCGAAGGCGACGCAGTCACGGTGGAGGCTGCCGAAGGTGCACTCACCTTCTCGGTGGAGGCCGCCAGTAGCGACGAATCGGCGAGCTGACCGGTCCCGGTCTCGCAGCAGAACGGCTTCTTCTCCAACCGACACGGCGATGCGCCAGAGCGGGCTACGTTCGGTCGAGACCGAGACGTCGACGGGCGTGTGACCAGCGGGTTGGAGGATCAGCGATGAACGAGACCGGGGGTTCCCCGCAGGTCGGGGTGGTGATGGGCAGCGCCTCGGACTGGCCCACGATGCGCAATGTCGTCGACATCCTGGAGCAGCTCGAGGTTGGGTGCGAGCGATCCGTGGTCTCGGCGCATCGGACGCCTGACCGGCTCCGTGAGTACGCCGTGACCGCCATCGATCGCGGTATCGAGGTCATCATCGCCGGCGCGGGTGGGGCGGCCCATCTTCCCGGGATGCTGGCGGCGTGGACGGTGGTGCCGGTACTCGGCGTTCCGATCGAGAGCAGCATCTTGCATGGCGTCGATTCGCTGCTCTCCATCGTTCAGATGCCCGGAGGTGTTCCGGTGGGGACGTTCGCGATCGGGCCTGCAGGTGCCAAGAACGCAGGTCTCTTCGCCGCTCAGATCTTGGCCGCAGACGATCCCGACCTCCGCCGACGTCTCCAGGAGCTGCGCGAGAAGCAGGGAGCAGACGCCGTCGCTGCCGAGCTGACATGACACCACCGGGGCCGGACGCCCTCCCTCCCAATGCGATGCTCGGCGTGCTCGGCGGGGGCCAGCTGGGTCGGATGTTCGCACTGGCAGCCCATCGCCTGGGCTTCCGAGTGGCCGTCTACTCCGACGATGAAGACCCACCCGCTGGTGCGGTGGTCGATCACCACGTTCGTGGGGACTATGCCGACCTCGATGCTGTGGAGGATTTCGCCCGCCAGGTCGACGTGGTGACCTTCGAGTTCGAGAACGTTCCCGCCACGACGGCCGAGGCCGCAGCACGCCACGCTCCGGTCCGTCCCGACGGTTCGCTCCTCCATGCAGCACAGGATCGGATTCGAGAGAAGAGAGCGCTTCGTTCTCTGGGCCTGCCCGTTGCGAAGTTCGCCGAGATCCGATCAGCCGACGACGTGGTCGCAGCGCAGCTGGCAGTGCCCGGGGCCGGGATCGTGAAGACAGCGACGTCGGGGTACGACGGCAAGGGCCAGCGCCGGGTAGCCGATGCGAGCGAGCTCCACGCCGCCTGGAGCCAGGTCGGCGCGCATCCCGCGGTGGTCGAGAGCCTCGTGCCATTCGAGCGTGAGATCTCCGTTGTTGGGGCCCGAGGGCTCGACGGGGAGATCGCTCTCTACGAGCCGTTCGAGAACAGCCACGTCGACCAGATTCTCGACGTCACGCGATGGCCCGCCCGCGTCACGACCGAGACACGCAACGCAGCGCTGGAGGTCGCGCGCAGCGTTCTCCTCGGCTTTGATGTCGTCGGCGTGCTGTGCGTGGAAATGTTCGTGCTCGCGGGCGGCGACGTGATCGTCAACGAGATCGCACCGCGACCCCACAACTCGGGCCACCTCACCATCGATGCCCACGTGACCAGCCAGTTCGAACAGCAGGCGCGCGCCGTCGCCGGACTCCCGCTTGGTTCGGTCGACGCCGTTGCACCCGCCGCCGCGATGGCGAATCTGCTTGGTGACCTCTGGGCCCGCGGGGAGCCCGACTGGTCGAGGGCGCTCTGCGAGCCCGGGCTTCATCTGCACCTCTATGCCAAACGCGAGGCTCGCCCCGGCCGCAAGATGGGTCACATGACAGTGTCCGGCTCGGATGCGGAAGAGTTGGTCGATCGCCTTCACACCGTGAGGCGGGAGATTGTTCCGGACGACTGAACGGGGGTCTACCGGCCCGCGTCCGGTGGTGTTTCGGTGTGTGCGGCCACGAACTCGGCCAGCTCGGCGAGCCAATCGATGTCCGACGAGCGTTCGAGAAACATCGACCGCACAGCGCCTTGTGGCTTCGCCTCGGCCGGAGCGGAGGAGGAAGCGAGACGCGGTCCGCCGGCGAGACAGGCGGCCACGAGCGCGCCCGCGAGGGCGACGTGGTTTCTGGACATCTGCGATTGCACACCTGCCCGAGCGAACACCTCCACTCGGACACCACTCCATCGGCACTCTTCGTGAAACAGTGAGCCAATTCACCACGATGAGTAGCGAGTTGTGGGAGAAATCACGCGCTCGTCGCGCCCCCGTATGGTTAGGATCGTGCAACGTCGTGCTCGTCGACGTTTGGAGTGATCCGTGCCCGGATCGATCGTGGTCGGAACCCAGTGGGGTGACGAAGGCAAGGGTCGCGTTGTCGACATCGTGGCCAAGGAGTGCGTCCACGTGGTGCGCTACCAGGGAGGCCACAACGCGGGTCACACCCTGGTCGTGGACGGGGAGACGTTCGCCCTTCAGCTCATCCCGAGCGGCATCCTCTACGACCATGTGACGCCGATCATCGGCAACGGTGTCGTGGTCGACCCGGCTGTGCTGTTGTCCGAGATCGACTCGCTGGAGGCCAAAGGCGTCGACTGCAGCCGGTTGATCGTGAGCCCGCAGGCCCACCTCGTGTTGCCCTATCACCAGCTGCTCGACGAGTTGGCCGAGGCGAGCCGCGGCGACGACAAGCTCGGTACGACCAAGCGAGGGATAGGGCCGGCCTATGCCGACAAGGCGTCGCGCGTGGGGATCCGGGTCGAGGACCTGCTCGATCCAGACCATCTGCGTGCCCGTCTGCACGCTGCACTCGGCGACCGCAACGCACTGCTGACCCAGGTGTATGGCCGCGACCCCGTCGACGCGGACGAGCTCGCAGACCATCTGATCGAGGAAGTGGCGCCCCGCGTGTCTCCCTACATCGGCGACACGATCAGCTGGCTGCACGAGGCGCTGCACGCCGGCGAGCGCGTCTTGTTCGAAGGAGCGCAGGCGACCTTCCTCGACCTGGATCACGGCACCTACCCCTTCGTGACGTCGTCGAACCCCGTTGCCGGCTACGCCCTCGTCGGGTCAGGCATCGGGCCTGGCGCCGTGGATCAGGTCATCGGGATCGCCAAGGCCTACCTCACGCGTGTCGGCGCCGGCCCCTTCGTCACCGAACTCCACGACGAGGTGGGCGACCACCTCGTGGAGGTCGGTCGGGAGTTCGGCACCAACACCGGGCGCCGACGCAGGACCGGGTGGTTCGATGCCGTGATGGGGCGTCAGGCCGTGCGGCTCAACGCCTGCACCGAGATCGCCCTCACGAAGCTCGACGTTCTCGACCAGCTCGACTCCATCAAGGTGTGCGTTGCCTACGAGGTCGACGGGCGCCGCTACGAATACCTGCCGCACCTGCGTCGGCTGCACGATCGTGCGACCCCCGTGTACGCCGAACTGCCGGGGTGGAAGACCGATCTCTCTGACGTGACCGAGCGCGGCGAGTTGCCCCGCGCGGCGGTGGACTACATCGCGTTCCTCGAACGACAGATGGGTGTGCCGATCCGTTTCGTGTGTGTGGGCCCCGGCCGCGAGCAGTACCTGAGATTCGCGGCATGACGTGCACGCCTGAACTGGCCGGTTGTGGGTGGGTGCTGGTGTCCCAGGGTGTGTCGAGTCCGAACGGTGATGTGTGGTGTGAGCGCGCTGGGCGTGGGTGGGTGCTGGTGTCCCAGGGTGCGTCGAGTCCGAACGGACACGCGGCATGAAGGTCTGCGTTGTCGGGTCGGGTGGGCGGGAGCATGCGTTCGCTGCGACGCTGTCGCGCACGGCCGAGGTGGTGGTGGCACCGGGGTCTCCTGGGATCCCGGGGAGCACCGACCAACCCGTCGAGGAGATCGATGCCGACCTCTTCGTCATCGGGCCCGAGGCGCCGCTTGTCGACGGGCTCGCCGACCGCCTCCGTGCGCAGGCGAAGGTGGTGTTCGGCCCCGGCGCTGACGGAGCGCGCCTCGAGGGTTCGAAGGAGTGGATGAAGGATCTGGTGTCTGCGGCCGGCGTCCCCACTGCTCGCTACGGCTCTTTCGGGGACTCAGAGATCGACGCTGCCCTCGCTTTTCTGTCGTCGCTGACGCCGCCGTACGTGATCAAGACCGATGGCCTTGCGGCGGGCAAGGGAGTGCTCGTCACCGAGGATCACGGCGAAGCGGTCGCTGATGTTCGGGAGAAGTTGTCCGGCGCGGCGTTCGGGGACGCGGGTCGGCGCATCGTGATCGAGGAGGGCCTGTCGGGTCCTGAGGTCTCGTTGTTCGCCATCTGCGACGGCACGACGGCTGTCGCTGTGCCGACGCTCGCGCAGGATCACAAGCGGCTGCACGATGGCGATGCGGGACCCAACACCGGTGGGATGGGATGTTGTTCGCCCCTTCCGTCTCTGGGTAACGCGGAGATCGACGAGCTGATGCGCGTTGCGGTGCATCCGACGATGGCGGAGCTGAACCGCAGGAGCATCGACTACCGCGGGGTGCTGTACGCCGGCTTCATGCTGACCGCAGACGGCCCGCGCCTGCTGGAGTACAACGTCCGCTTCGGCGACCCCGAGGCGCAGGTGATCCTGCCGCGTCTCGATGTCGACCTCGCGATTCTGTTGCACCAAGCGGCGAGCGGCCGCATCGACTCGGAGATCAAAGTCTCGTCGGACGCGATGGTGACCGTGGTGTGTGCCTCGGAGGGCTATCCGACGGCACCCCGAGGCGGCGATGTCGTCGAGGGCATCGAAGCGGCACGCGCGCTGGACGGGGTGAGCGTGTTCTGCGCCGGCGTCGGTGCTCACGATGACGGCCAGTTGGTGACTGCGGGCGGCCGAGTTCTCAATGTCTGCGGGCGCGGCCCCGACCTGATGACTGCACGTGACCGCGCATACGCGGGTGTCGCCGAGATCAGCTGGCAGGGCATGCACCACCGCACCGACATCGGTTCGGAAATCGAACTGTTCAGTGGGGGAGCGCGGTGAGCAAGGCCCGGATCACCAACGTCCTCGCCGCGCGCTACGCATCGCCGGGCATGGCCCACCTGTGGTCGGCCGAGCGAAAGGTGATTCTCGAACGGGAGCTCTGGGTCGCCGTTCTGGAAGGTCAGCGACGGCTTGGGCTCGATGTGGATGCGCAGGTCATCGACGACTACCGCGCAGTGATCGACAAGGTGGATCTCGATTCGATTCAACGCCGCGAGAGAATCACGCTGCACGACGTCAAGGCGCGGATCGAGGAGTTCTGCGCCTTGGCCGGCCACGAGCACGTCCACAAGGGCATGACCTCGCGTGATCTCACCGAGAACGTCGAGCAGCTACAGGTGAGACGCGCTCTCGAGCACGTGCGCGACCGCCTGATCTCGGTCCTCGTCCGGTTCGCCGAGCGGGCAGAGGAGTACCGGGAGCTCGTCATCACCGGCCGGTCGCACAACGTCCCCGCGCAGGCGACGACGCTCGGAAAGCGGCTGGCGAACCTCGGACAGGAGATCCTTCTCGCCACCGAGCGCATCGACGAGCTCCTCGACCGCTACCCACTCCGGGGTCTGAAGGGCCCGGTGGGGACCCAGCAAGATCTGCTGGATCTCTTCGACGGCGACGTCGACAAGGTGTCCGGTCTCGAAGCTGCGATCGCAGAGCAACTCGGTTTCTCGCGCACCCTCGACGCCGTCGGTCAGGTGTATCCCCGCAGCCTCGATCTCGAGGTGGTCTCGGCGCTGGTCCAGGGCGCTGCGGGGCTCGCCGACTTCGCGGTTTTGGTACGGCTGATGGCCGGGCATGACTTGGTGACGGAGGGGTTCGTCGACGGCCAGGTCGGTAGTTCGGCGATGCCGCACAAGATGAACACTCGGTCGACCGAACGCATCTCGGGCTTTCTCACCATCCTGAGGGGGCACCTCACCATGGCGGGCTCCTTGGCCGGTGATCAGTGGAATGAAGGCGATGTCAGCTGCTCGGTGGTCCGGCGGGTGATGTTGCCCGATGCGTTCTTCGCCATGGATGGTGCCCTCGAGACGACCCTCACGGTGCTCGACGGATTCGGCGCGTACCCGAGGGTGATCGAGCGGGAGCTCGAGCGGTACCTGCCGTTTCTCGCGACGACGAAGCTGCTCATGGCAGCGGTCAAAGCGGGAGCCGGTCGCGAACAGGCCCACGAGCGGATCAAAGAACACGCCGTGGCGGCTGCGCTTGCACTCCGGGAGAGCGCATCGGGGGACAACGTCTTCCTCAACGAGGTGGCGGCTGATCCCGAGATTCCACTCGACGCAGCAGCGGTCGCTGCCGCAGTCGCCGATCCGGGGGCGTTCGTCGGACGAGCGGCTGCGCAGGTCGACGAATTCGGTGCCCAGGTCGCCGCACTCGTTGCCCGGCATCCGCACGCAGGGTCGTACCAGCCGGCCCCGATTCTCTAGTAGACCGGCCACATCCCCGAGGACCGAGACCACGTGAGCGCGCTCGAGCTGATCCACAGAGGCAAAGTCCGCGAGATGTACGCGGTGGATGAGAGCCAACTGCTCATGGTCGCCACCGACCGGATCTCGGCTTTCGACGTGATCTTCGACGAGCCGGTGCCCGACAAGGGCAGAGTCCTGACGGCCATGACCGTGTGGTGGGCTCATCATCTGGCGGCCGCCGCGCCGACCCACCTCGTCTCAGCGGACCCCGCCGACTTTCCGGCGGCGGCCCGGCGTGCGGATTGGGCTGGTCGGGCGCTGCTGGTGCGGCGTGCCGAGATGCTGCCGCTGGAGTGCATCGTCCGCGGGTACATCACCGGCTCGGCGTGGAGCGAGTACCAGGTGTCGGGAAAGATGCATGGGACCCCGCTCCCCGACGGGCTGCTCGAGGCGCAGCAACTCCCCGAGCCGGTCTTCACGCCCTCGACCAAGGCCTCCGATGGCGGACACGACATCAACATCCCCTATGAGGACGCGGTCGATCTGGTCGGCACGGAGGTGGCCTCCGAGGCGAGGAAGATCTCCGTCGAGGCCTACCGGCTCGCGGCCGAGCACGCAGCGTCGCGCGGCGTGATCATTGCCGACACCAAGTTCGAGCTCGGGATCGTCGACGGTCAGATGGTGATCGCCGACGAGCTCCTCACGCCGGACTCGTCCCGGTTCTGGCCGGCCGAGAAGTGGGCCCCCGGATCCTCGCCGGTCTCGCTCGACAAGCAGCCGGTCCGCGATGCGACCGCTGCGACGGGTTGGAACAAACAACCGCCGGCGCCGCCGCTCGACGCGGCAACCGTCGCAGCGACCAGCGAGCGTTACATCACCGCATACGAACGAATCACTGGCCAGTCATTCGACGACTGGATCGGAGGCTGAGATGACCTACGACGTACTCGTCGAGGTGTCGCCCCGGCGCGGCATCGCCGACCCCGAGGGCTCCACGATCGAGCGCTCGCTCCCCGCGCTCGGGTTCGATGGAGTGAGCGAAGTGCGGGTCGGCAAGGCCATCCGGCTTCGTGTCGAAGCACCGTCGGCCGAAGCAGCGGCGGCCCTGGTGGAGGACATGTGCAGCCGATTCCTGACCAACCCCGTCATCGAGGACGCGCGGGTGGAGGTTCACTCGTGAGCGCCCGAGTCGGGGTCATTCAGTTTCCCGGAACCAATTGCGAGTTCGACACGGTGGACGCGATACGCGCTCTCGGAGGGGATGCCGACGTGGTGTGGCACCGCGACACGTCGATCGCCGGCTACGACGCTGTGGTGGTCCCTGGAGGGTTTGCCCACGGCGACTACCTGAGGCCTGGAGCGATCGCCCAGTTCTCACCGGTGATGGATGCGGTGAGCGAGTTCGCGGTGGCCGGTGGTCCCGTCATCGGGATCTGCAACGGTTTCCAAGTGTTGACCGAGGTCGGATTGTTGCCCGGCGCGCTGCAGAAGAACGCCGGTCTCAGCTTCTGCTGCCGGGCTCAGACGCTCGAAATCGCGGCGGTCGATCACGTCCTTGGTCACGGGTTGTCGGTGGGCGAGCGAGTCGAGATCCCCATCAATCACTTCGAGGGCAACTACGTCTGCTCACAAGAGACTTTGGCCCAACTGCGCGCCGAGCATCGTGTCGTCTTTCGATATGTGGACAACCCCAACGGGTCGATTGACGACATCGCCGGAGTCTGCAATGAGGGTCGCAACGTCGTCGGGATGATGCCTCACCCCGAACGCGCGACGTCGGCGCTGTTGGGATCCGAGGACGGCGCTCGCCTCTTGACGTCTTTGCTGAAAGCGGTCGCTGGTTGATCAGCTGCCGCGGCTGATTCCGGCGGACTTGAGGACGGGAGCGGTCACGCCGAACTCCCGCCACGTGCCGTACTCAATGCCCTTGCGTTCGCCGTAGGGCTTTGCCGCGGCGATGAACTCGGCCTCGAGAGCGGCGATATCGATGGTCTCCTCGCCCCTCTCCAGCTCCCGTTCGAGATCGCGTCGCTGCTGGAGCATCTCCAAACGCTGAACGCCGCCGGCATCGGCCAGCGAGGCTTCGATTTGGGCCAGTTTGGCCTTCATCGACTCCGGTGTACGGCGCCGTCCGCGCTTGGGGCGATTGTTCTCCAACGCCTCCAGGTATGCCCTCACCGCTGCACCCTGGCGACGCCCCTCGGCCAGAGCCGCTTTGTGTTCGTCACTCATCGGTGTCTTCATTCGCACATGATGGACGGTCGGTCCAGGTGAGGCAAGAACACCTGTATTGACGAGGAACGCCGAGTTCCCCTTACGACGAAATGCTGCGAGCGAGGGTCTCGTTTATGGATGTGGTCATCGCGAGCATCTCGTGGTCATTCCAGTGGGTTCCGGCGAATTGGAGGCCGACCGGCAGTCCGTCGACGTCACCGAGTGGAAGGTGAATCGCCGGAACGCCGAGGCTCGTCCAGAGTCGGTTGAACACCGAGTCGCCGGTCGTCGCAATCGGCGGCGCGACACCAGGGGCCGACGGGGTCATGAGGATGTCGACGTCCGCAGCGGCGAGCGCGTCGGAGTGCCGGGCACGGGCCTCGTCGAGGGACCGACGGGCGCTGCGGACATCCGCTGTGTCGATGCGCGCAGCCCGGGCCAACATCTTCTGCACGAGACGGCTGATCGACTCGTGGTGATGGGTCGCCTCCCACGCGAACACCCGGGCGATGTCGAAATGCAGGATGGTGTCGGCCGCTTCCCAGACGCCGTCCAGGTGTGGGAACGGCTCGACATCACGCACCTCGTGACCGGCAACGCGCAGTCGATTGGCGACGTCGGCAATCAGCTCGTCGGTCTCCGGCTCAGCCGACCCCCACTGATGCGAGCGGTAGACGCCGATCCGCGCCTCTGTCCCTCCACTGGCTCCGAAGCCCGATCCACCGACGAGGGCGTCGAGGAGGGTCGTGGCGTCGCCGACGTCGCGCGTGAACCATCCCACCGTGTCGAACGAGTGAGACAGCGTGGCCACGCCCGTGGTGGGAATCAGCTCGCGCGTCGGCTTGAATCCGACCACCCCGCAGTACGCGGCGGGCCGAAGGACCGAGCCGACCGTCTGGGTCCCGAGGGCCGCTCTGACATGGCCGTCGGCGACTGCCGCCGCCGAGCCGCTCGATGAGCCTCCAGGAGTGCGGGTCGGGTCGTGCGGATTCGTCGTGAACGTCGGCGTGAACAGGGCAAACTCGGTCGTCGCGGTCTTGCCGACGACCACTGCACCCGCGGTTCTCGCGAGAGCCACGCAGCTCGCGTCGTTGCTGGTCGTGCGGCCCCGGTAGATCGGGGAGCCCCGCTCTGTGGGGAGGTCGGCGGTGTCGATGACGTCCTTCACGCCGAGCGACCAGCCACGGAGCAGCCCGGCAGGTGCTTCGGCCACCGCTCGTCGGATGTCGTCGTCGCCGTGACGGCAGACCCAGGCGCGCACGATCGGGTCCCGTTCTTCGGTGCGGAGGAGCTCGCCGTCGATGTCGTTCACGGGTTCATCATGCATCGTCGCGGCGCCGCTAGATTCGGGTCGTGCCCGAAGCCCCCGCGGACCCAGAGACCCATCGCGCGCTCGGCTTGACGGACGAAGAGTACGACCACATTCACGAGCTCCTCGGTCGCCACCCCAATCACCTCGAGTTGGCGATGTACTCGGTGATGTGGTCCGAGCACTGCTCCTACAAGTCGTCCAAGAAGCATCTCAAGCGTCTTCCGACGGAGGCTCCCTGGGTTCTGGTCGGCCCGGGTGAGAACGCCGGGGTGATCGATGTGGGAGACAGCATCGCGATCGCCATCCGCATCGAGAGCCACAACCACCCCTCGGCGATCGAGCCCTATCAGGGCGCTGCGACCGGAGTGGGCGGCATCCTCCGCGACATCTTCACCATGGGTGCTCGACCGATCGCTGTGATGGATCCGCTGCGATTTGGCCCGCTCGACGACCCTCGCTCTCGTTGGATAGCGGAGGGCGTCGTCAGCGGTGTGTCCGGGTACGGCAACAGCGTCGGCGTTCCGACCGTCGGCGGTGAGGTGGTGTTCGACCAGACCTACAAGGGCAATCCCCTGGTCAACGTGCTGGCCATGGGTGTCTTGCCGGTCGAAAGGCTGGTGCTCGGCCAGGCCAGTGGCACCGGCAATCTCGCGGTGCTGCTCGGGGCGAGCACGGGTCGCGACGGCATCGGTGGGGTCAGCGTGCTCGCATCGGCCGGCTTCGACGAGGAGGCCGACGACAGCGACAAACGACCGAGCGTGCAAGTCGGTGACCCCTTCGAGGAGAAGCGCCTGCTCGAGGCGTGCCTCGACCTGCTCGACGCGGGCCTCGTCACGGGCATCCAGGATCTCGGCGGCGCAGGGCTCACCTGCGCGACGAGCGAGACGGCGTCTCGCGGTGGCGCGGGCATGGAGGTCGACGTGTCGGCGGTGCACCGCCGCGAGTCCGGCATGGAGCCCTTCGAGGTGATGACCTCGGAGTCACAAGAGCGCATGTTGGCGATCGTCGAGCCCGATGATCTCGGCGAAGTGCTTCGGCTCTGCGACAAGTGGGAGGTCGTGGCATCGGTCGTTGGCCGGGTCACGGGCGACGGCGCGCTCCGGATCAGAACGAGCTTCGACGGTGAGATCCTCGCTGATGTCCCCGCGGGAACACTCCACGACGATGCGCCCGAGTACGACCGGCCGCTGCGGCGACCGGCCGATCTCGATGAGCGACGAACCGCCGACCCGGGCGCCGTCGATTCGGTTGATTGCGCCGCCGATCTGTTGGCTCTCGTGCGCGACCCCAGCTGGGTGTATCGACAGTACGACCATCAGCTCTTTCTCAACACAGTCGTCGGGCCGGGTGGAGATGGCACCCTTCTCCGCCTGCGCCACCCGCTCACCGGTGAGGAAACCGGTCGCGGTCTCGGGTTGTCGACAGACGGCAACCATCGCTGGTGCCACGTCGACCCGCGCCAGGGGACATCGATGGTCGTGGCCGAGGCTGTCATGAACATCGCGTGCGTCGGAGCCCGACCGATGGCGGTGGTGAACTGCCTCAACTTCGGCAACCCCGAACACCCCGAGGTCATGTGGCAGCTGTCCGAAGCAGTCGATGGGATGGCCGAAGCGTGCCGAGCGTTCGACGCACCGGTGGTCGGTGGAAACGTCAGCCTCTACAACGAGACCAACGGCGAGAACATCTCGCCCACCCCCGTTGTCGGGGTCGTCGGGATGCACGACGACCTCCGCGCTGTTCCCGCTGGGCTCGCGTGGGCCGACGGTGATGCCGTGGTCGTCCTCGGCGACTCGCCACCCGACGACGTGGCCATGGGTGGCTCACGCTGGGCGTGGGAGCTGCACTCACGAAAAGACGGCTCCTTGCCCGAGTTCGACCTCGGATCAGCGGTTCTCGTCGCGGAGTTCGTCGCTGCAGCGGTGCGATCTGGCTCGCTCCATGCCGTCCACGACGTGGGCGAAGGCGGCCTGGGGGTGGCGCTCGCAGAGATGGCGATCGACGCCGAGATCGGCGGGACCTTTGCCGAACTCAACGGCCACCGGGCGATCTACAACGAGGCCGGTGGTCGGGTGCTCGTGGCTGTCGAAGCCTCCCGGGTCGATGAGCTGCTCGCCAGTGCCGCTTCGAACGGAGTTGCAGCGACGGTTCTGGGACGCGCGGGCGGCGATCGGCTGGTGTTGGGCGAAGCTGTTGATGTGGGTCTCGACGAGCTCACCGCCGCGTGGCGCGATGAGCTCCCGTCGGCCATCGGGCAAGGCACGGTCAACGCGTGACCGAGTCGTCCGAACCGCCCGCACCCCAACGGGGCGCCGATGATCTCGGCATCGAGCATCACAAGCCCCGAGAGGCCTGTGGGGTGTTCGGCGTCTTCGCTCCGGGTGCCGCTGTTGCCCACCTGACCTATCTGGGGCTGTACGCCCTGCAGCATCGCGGACAGGAATCCGCCGGTGTCGCCGTGTCAGACGGTGCCACGGTCACGGTCGTCAAGGACATGGGCCTCGTGGCGAGCGCCTTCGACGACCGCGTGCTCGCCGCTCTCGAAGGCGATCTCGCCATCGGACACACCCGCTACTCGACGACTGGTTCGAGCTCGTGGAGGGCCTCTCAGCCCTTCTACCGCGATGTCGGCGAGCTCGAGTTCGCACTGGGACACAACGGCAACCTCGTCAACACGGCCGAGCTGGCTCGCGAGAACGGCATGCTCGATGTGGTGATGAGCGACAGCGACCTCGTCGCCGAGTTGGTGGCCTCCCGGCTGTCGTCGGGCGAAGCGCCCGCCGGGGAGGAGTTGCGGTGGGCACTCGAGCGCGTCCTGCCCGATCTGCGCGGCGGCTTCTCGTTCGTGGTCATGGACCAGCAGCACCTCGTGGGTGTGCGCGATCCCCAAGGCTTCTGGCCCTTGTGTCTCGGACGCCTCGACAACGGTTGGGTGCTCGCGTCCGAATCACCGGCACTCGACACGGTCGGTGCCCACTTCGTTCGGGAGATCGAACCCGGCGAGATGATCGTGATCGACCGGAACGGTTGTGAGTCGTTCCACCCCTTCGCGGAGCCGGACCCGCGCCTGTGCCTCTTCGAGTTCGTCTATTTCTCACGGCCCGACACGCTTCTCTACGGACAGAACATCCACGCAGCGCGCCAGCGAATGGGGGAGGAGCTCGCGGAGCAGGCGCCCATTGAGGCCGACCTGGTCATGCCGGTTCCCGAATCGGGTATTCCGGCCGCCCAGGGGTTCGCCAAGGCGAGCGGTATCCCGTACAAGGACGGGCTCGTCAAGAACCGCTACATCGGCCGGACCTTCATCGCACCCTCTCAGGAGATGCGCGCCCTCGGCGTCCGCATGAAACTCAACCCGATCCGCCGCAACATCGAGGGCCAGCGCCTCATCGTGGTCGACGACTCGATCGTGCGCGGGACCACGACCAGGGCGATGGTGGAGATGCTGCGTTCGGCGGGTGCAGCCGAGGTGCACATGCGCATCTCGAGCCCCCCGTATCGCTGGCCGTGCTTCTACGGAATGGACACGGGCACCCGGGCTGAGCTCCTTGCCGCCAACCTGACCCTCCGCGAAATCCAGGAGTACCTGCGGCTCGACTCATTGGCGTACCTGGAGCTCGATCGGTTGATCGCAGCAACCGGGACCCCGGCGAGTGGGTTCTGCAGCGCGTGTCTGACCGGCGAGTACCCGGTGGAGGTCCCCGTCGAGGTGGGGCGTGAGGTCCTCGGCGAACGCCAGGACGACCACGGTGGCGCCTTCGTCGCTGGGCCGACGTTGGGGCTCGGCTGATGGGAGGAGACGTCAGCTACGCCGCGGCCGGGGTCGATATCGACGCTGCCGACGAAGCCGTCGCGCGCCTCACGCCGCACGTGCGCTCGACGTTCCGACCCGAGGTCCTCAGCGACGTGGGCGGTTTCGGCTCCGTGGTCGCCCTTCCGGCGGGCTACGACGAGCCGGTCCTGGTCTCGGGCAACGATGGGGCCGGGACCAAGACGCTCGTGGCGGCAGCTCTCGAGCGCTACGACACCATCGGTATCGACGTCGTCGCGATGTGCGTCGACGACATCGTCACCTCGGGCGCCGAGCCTCTGTTCTTCCTCGACCAGATCACCGTGGGGTCGGTGGATCCCGAACGCATCGAGCAGTTCGTGATGGGATTCGCCGAAGGGTGCCGCCAGGCCGGGTGCTCGCTGACCGGTGGGGAAATCGCCGAGCATCCCGACGCCATGGGGCCAGACGATTTCGATCTCGCCGGGTTCACCGTGGGTGTGGCCGAACGCAGCCGCCTCATCACCGGGGCACGAATCGCTGCAGGTGACGTGCTCGTGGGGCTCGCCTCCCCTGGCCTCAGGTGCAACGGCTACAGCCTCGCCCGCAGGGTTCTCATGGACGGCCGGGACCTTCACGCACCGGCATGGAACGGCGCTGACACCTCTCTCGGCGACGAGCTGTTGCGACCCTCTGTCATCTATGCGTCGACGATCTTGGCCCTCACCGCCGAGCTCGACGTCCGCGGGGCCGCACACATCACCGGCGGCGGTCTGGCGGCCAACCTCTCCCGCTCACTCGGCCCCGGCGTGGACGCGGTGATCGAGCGGGGCGCGTGGCGGGTCCCGGAGATCTTCGGGTGCATTCGCGACCAAGGTCCGGTCCCTCCGATGGAGATGGAGAGGGTGTTCAACCTCGGCCTCGGAATGATCGTGGTCGTCCCGGCTTCGGAGGGCTCCCGGACGGTGGAGCTCTGCAACAGTGGCGGTCACGACGCCTGGATCGTCGGCTCGCTCGTCGAGGGAACCGGCCAGACGCGGGTGGTCGATCCATGACGCTCGACCCCACTCGTTCCGCTCTGCGGGATCATCTGCTCGAGCACGCCGTCCGCACCGGGGACTTCGTACTCAAGTCGGGCCGGCGCAGTTCGTGGTTCATCGACGGCAAGCAGACCGTGTGCCGTCCCGACGGCATCGCGCTCGTCGCCGAGCTCGCCCTCCCACTTCTGGACGAGATCGACGCGATCGGCGGGCTCACGATGGGAGCCGACCCGGTTGCGTACGGGATCGCGGCCATCGCTGCGACACGGGGTCGCGAACTCCGCTCCTTCTCGATCCGCAAGGAAGCCAAGGACCATGGTGTCGACGGCCGCGTCGCAGGGGCGCTCCTTCCCGGCGACCGAGTCGCCATCACCGAAGACGTCGTGACCCGCGGTACCTCTCCGATGGAAGCCGCGAGCGTGGTGCGAGAGTTCGGTGCCCACCCGGTTCTCGTGATGCCGGTGGTCGATCGCGGCGGAACGTGTGCCGCGATGGCGGTGGCCGAGGGCCTCGAATTCACGCCGTTGCTGACAGCTCTCGACCTCGGATTCTCCTACCAAGGACCCTGAGTCGGGCACCGCCGTCCACCGTCCACCTGGCTCGGTTTGGTGTCCGAGGGGGTTCGCGGCGGACAATTGAGCGCTGCCCGCAAGAGGAACCCCCATGTCTCGTCCCACAGCTGCTTTCTCCGCGACCCTCGAGGTCGATCTCGCCCACGAACCCGGCACGCTGGGTCGTCTCTGCACCGCCATCGGTGATGTGGGCGGCAACATTCGTGCCCTGCGTGGGTTCGGCAAGGTCACCGGCGGTGTCCTCCGCGAGGAGGTGATCGTCGACGCCGCGAGCGAAGAGCACGTCATGAAGATCTGCGATGCGGTCAACGGGCTGGACGGCATCTCGGTCATCACCGCGACCGACCGCACGTTTCGCATGCACGAGGGGGGCAAGCTCGAGACGGTCAGCCGCATCGAGCTGAATGACACCGACGATCTGTCGATGGCCTACACGCCGGGTGTGGCACGGGTCTGCATGGCCATTCACGAGACACCGTCGCTCGCCCACGAGCTGACCATCAAGCGCAACACGGTCGCCATCGTGAGCGACGGCACAGCGGTTCTCGGTCTGGGCGACATCGGCCCCGAAGCAGCCATGCCGGTGATGGAGGGCAAGGCACTTCTGTTCAAGGAGTTTGCGGGCGTCGACGCATTCCCGATCTGCCTCGACGTGTCGTCACCCGACGAGATCATCGAGACGGTGATCCGGTTGGCCCCCACCTTCGGCGGCATCAACCTCGAGGACATCGCGGCCCCAGGCGCGTTCGAGGTGGAGACCCGGTTGCGCGAGGCGCTCGACATCCCGGTGTTCCACGACGATCAGCACGGCACCGCAGTGGTGGCACTCGCGGCGCTGGAGAATTCGATCCGCATCGTCGGCAAGGAGATGCAGACCCTCCGCTGCGTCATCCTCGGGGCCGGGGCAGCGGGCGTCGCGATCGCCAAGATCCTGCTCGGTCGAGGAGTCAGCGACGTGATCGTGTGCGACCGACAAGGCCCGATCCATCGTGGACGGGAAGGGCTCAACGACGCCAAGCAGTGGCTCGCGGAGAACACCAACGCCGAGGGCGTCTCGGGCACGGTCGGCGACGCGATGGCCGGCACAGATGTATTCATGGGAGTGAGCGGCCCCGGTCTCGTCACGCGCGAGGACGTGGCGTCGATGGCAGAACGGCCGATCGTGTTCGCGATGGCGAACCCCGATCCCGAGATCCGGCCCGAGGAGATTTCCGACATCGCAGCCGTCGTCGCCACGGGGCGCAGTGACTACCCCAACCAGATCAACAACGTCCTCGCCTTCCCCGGCATCTTCCGTGGCGCATTCGATGCTGGAGCGACCGACGTGACGGAGAACATGAAGATCGGTGCTGCCGCCGCGATTGCTTCGGCGATCTCGAGCGACGACCTCGCGCCAGACCTGGTCATCCCCACCGCGTTCGACCGCAGCGTCGTCCCCGCGGTGGCAGGAGCGGTCGCCGACGCAGCGCAGGCAGACGGCGTGCTCCGCGCCTAGCTCAGGGCGTCCTGCGGACGTGCCTCGCTGCGTCCGGTGTCCAGGGGCGGCTCGCCTCGGTCCCAGAACCCAGCGGAGCCCGGGCCAGTGGCACCGGGCTCCCGTGGTGGTCGGGACCGGCGTCGATCCGGTGACCTCACGCTTTTCAGGCGCGCGCTCTGCCAACTGAGCTACCCGACCGCGGTCCCGACGGGATTTGAACCCGCGACCTCCGGCTTGACAGGCCGGCGTGAACTCCAGACTTCACCACGGGACCAACCGTG
>Ga0114932_10002091_pt1 | contig 21542 bp, 29 predicted proteins | sample 2SBtaG_2_FD_87286 | JGI IMG/M metagenome (GOLD analysis project Ga0114932, IMG submission 87286) | Deep subsurface microbial communities from Kolumbo volcano to uncover new lineages of life (NeLLi) - 2SBTROV12_ACTIVE470 metaG | ecosystem: Environmental > Aquatic > Marine > Volcanic ... | reverse complement strand
GGTCTCGGTGGGCGGCTTTGGGCCCGATCTCAGCAAGCCTTCGCTACAGGCGAAGGATTTGCTGCGGGCATCGTCTCTTTGCCGAGAGCAATGTTTAATGACCCTAGGTTAATTAAAGAGAAGCCGGTCCTAGCGGCGATGTTGATGCTTCCCTTTTTAAAGGGATCTAATAGCGTCCTCACTTCTGCGGCAATGAAACTTGCCAAATCAGACAGCGCTCTCGCTTCCGCTTTAGGGAAATCATTAACTCCAGGAGCGACTCTTAAGGGCCGAGGTACTAAACTGGGTGATTGGATGCGGGTTGCAGAGCCCGAAGTCCCCGGAGTAAAGCGCACCGGCCCTCCTGGTTCCCGGCAGATGACTTTGGGTGATGTCGCATCCGGTGTGGGCTCAGGTGCTCTTTTGGGGACCGCGTTTGGCGTGCCCGAGGTAGGCGCCGTTTATGGGGCTGGGGCGACAGGTGTGAGGGGCGCTCTGACGGCCAAGAAGGCGCGTGAGGGCGATCGGTATCAAAGCCCAGCCCAGAGCCAGGCCCGTACTGCTGAAGCGGGAGCGGCGGTTGAGGGCTTAGATCCTGCCATAACGGGCGCTATTATTGACCCTGAGGCTAGAACCGCCGATCTCCCCGTTGGCCCAGTTAAGGGCACTACAAGAAGAGTTGATGTCGAGGCGGGAAGTTCCCAGGCAGCGAGAGGCCAGCTTGAAACAGGAGATCTGGTTGAGCCTTATAAAGCGGAAGTAACACAGGTTCCCAGCGAAGACTTTGTTTCAGGGTTAACCCCGGCAGAGCGCCAGGGGATGGGCCCGGAAGTTGCCGGCCGTATCGAGCGCATTAAAGCAGCGGTTAAAAAAAGCTCCTGGTATAGAGCGCCAGACCCGTATCGGCCTGGAAGGGATATTGCATTTGAGCCTTTGCGGCTTGTCGATGACGCGGAAAGAGTTGATGCGACGTTCGTTGAAAGCCAGCTTGAAGTGGCAAAGAAGTATATCAACGACGAGATTGACCGTCGGATGCAGCAAGAGGCGTCTTTGGACCCACGGGTGCAGTTGCCACCAGGCAGAGATGTTCCTACTGCTCTTCCCGGACCTACTCGGGAAATGATTCTTGCCGACCTGGCTGGTGAGTACCAGGTTTCCACTGCCGTGGTTCGAAGGTTCGAGAGTATAGACGCCGAAACGCTTGGCGATATGTACCCCGATGAAGGGGGTGCTGGCGTATCGACGAAGCTAAATCAAACCGAGCTGATGAATAAGATTGCCGAAGTTCTCGTGGTCGATCTTGGCGATGCTGTTCCTAACGGAGGAGCGTTAAAGCATATTCCTGGCAAGTCTCTTCAGATTGTAGAGGGACCTAGGCATCAAGCTTTTGAGCTTTTGTTCGGAGAAAACACGGCGCCTTATAACTGGCAGGGGAGGCCAGTTAAGCGCACAGGTCCAGAAGGTAAGCTGGGCAAGGAGCTTCGTGAGCGTGGTTATAGTATCAATGAAATGTGGGATTCCGTTAACAAGGACGGAAGCATTCCAAGGGAAAGCCTTCTTGCTGATTTGATACTGGGCAAACTTACTCCAAGAGCTGCCTTTGAGGCTCGTCGTGAGGCCGGCAGGCCCAAGCCTCCTACAGAGCGGCCAAACGAAACACTTCGGCAGCAAGAGAAAAGAAGCCGAGATGAGTTCATGCCGGATGAGAATCTGGATCCAGATACATTCCCTGAATTCCCGCACCAGGGTGATTGGAACCTGGGTACTGCTGCTCGTGGGGCAGACAAGAGTATTGAAAGCATTGCCGGCGAAGAGCTGAGTTCTTACATGCGGAATCGAGCGGTTCCAGGATCAGAGGAGTACTTAATTCAGGCCGCCGAAACTCTGCCAGAGGGTATGCGGACATCTGCCGAGTTGCAGAAAATGATCGACCAGTTGCCTGAGGTTCGTCGGAAGCTCCTTCTGCAAGCGTGGAAGAAGCGCGGGTATCGGCAGAAGGATAAAAAGCTCGTAGAGAGCGGCATGGAGGAACTAACAGCATCGCTCCTTGCAGACCAACAGCGTGCTCTCCTTCGAGAAGAGGCACTTGCTGGCGAGATTGTAGGAAGCAGGTCAGTGCCCAGAAGGGGTGCTCAGCCGAGGGTGAGGAAGAAGGGTGAGTCTCTTGCTCGTGCCCGCTACAACGAAGGTGTTGAGGCCGGCTACATTGACCCCAAAAAGTCTCCGTTCCATGAGCCCTTCAGTAAGGAAAGCCATCCCGCTATCGACTTTGATAACGCCCGAAACGCCGGGAATTTAATTGAGGCGGAGACAGTGCTTCCGTCTGTTAATGAGTGGGTTTGGGTTGGCAAGGCTGACCGAATGGCGGACCTTAAAGTTACTAGGCCCGTTCTTAATAAGAAACTTGAGCAGATCCTTGATGATGCCTACATCGTTGAGATCACGCCCGAGATGGCAGCGGAATATAGCATTCCCGGTATGGATGCCATGCCTCTCTACCAGAAGGGCATGGACGCTGCGAATGTTTCCGGCGGTGCGATTGCAGCTCCTGCACGGCGATCAGTACATGAAACTGTTCCCGGTTTAGAGCCCGGATATGTTGTTTATTCTCGTAAGTACAATGCACTAATCCCTAACCTGTTCATTCCAAAAGTAGAGGCTCCGGTTGTAGCAAAGGTCCAGGGAGAGATTCTCAAAGGGCCTGTGCAGTTTAAGACAAAGATGAGTCTGAGCGACTTTGAGGCTCTTTCGACGCCAAAGATAGATGCTCCGGTTCCCAGTGAAGCGGGCCTTTCAGTTGCTTTGCAGAAAGCTAAGGCGGGCAACGGAGACACTGGCTTTGCTATTAGTAGCTACCCAAAAGAATATAACCCTAAGGTATTTGAGGGTATTCCGTTTGATGAAGGGGCCGTAACAGGGAAAGATCCTATTATTAGGAATCTGCCAGGGCAAACCCAAGCCGCTATTCGCTTTGCTAGAGAGCTAACCAGAAATCCCGAAGGCGCTATTGCTGCCTATGAATCTATTGCGTATCACCGAGGACAGCATGGGGCGAAGGTTAAGAATCAGAAGGGGGCAGAGGCTAGCTGGAAGAGTAGACAGGAAGAACTGCAAATCTATGATGACTTCTTAAAGGCGGAAAGAGAAAAGAAGAATTTCCGGGAAGAGCTAAAGAAGGAAATTCTGAGACATATTCCAACAGTGCAGAAGAGAAGAAAAGCTAAGGAACTTTTTCAGGATCTTGAGGATCTTAATAATTACAGGGACCAGCTTGTACTTGAGATTACGGCACTGGAAAGCGCTGATAAGATAGGGTCATTGTCGCTGTCTGAGTCAGCTGGACTGAACACTAAGAGGGCTCAGTTAGAACAGCTAGATATTGCTGCCTCCGATCTCGCCAGAAAGAGAGACAGGGCTGCCACCGCAGCAATTGAAGCCGACCCAGCCCGCCTGGAAACCTTGAAGCTTTTAAAACTAAGAGCGCTAGAAGAAAGTGCTCCAATCTTTGACAGACCGGCAAAGCCCAAAGCCGCAGAACTCAAGGCTATGAGAGAGCGTGCTGAGAATAACACAAAAGCAAGGCAGGAGGCCGAGAGGGGCGCATTTGAAACAGAGGCCGACTACTTAGCCCATCAGGCAGCAGCTATGCCTGGTACGGGTTATAAGCCCTTTAAGCCCAGTACCTACATTGTCAGTAACTGGATTGGCGGAACTGCTATCTATGCGGGCCCAAGGGTGACCAAGGCTGCCAGTAAGGGCAAGAAGGGGAAGAAGCCTGCTGATGCAAAGCCAGAGACAGTAAACAGCCTTCCAAAGAAGAGGCTGGGCCAGGCTTGGAAGGAATATAAAGAGCGACCGGCAGACAAGAAGGGCAAGCCTCCGAAGGTGGGATCGAGGTGGACCTTTAAGGCCAAGAAGCAGGATAAACCCAAGAGTAAGTACGAAGAGACTCCTGAATGGACGGTGGGAGACAGCAAGGTTCAGGTCGACAGATGGGGCAACCTCTGGCGCGACGAGGGCGCTTATAACGACCTAACAAGGATCAAGAATAAGAAGACATGGATTGACAACCCTACGGCTATTTCAACCGCAGCCGAATCAAGAGCGATGAGGATTTCCCTTGGAGAATTCCTGTCCCAGTCAGTTCGGCGGGGGCTTGCTGAAGGTGACTATGACGGGTCCATTGCTGCTCTTAACTATTTGCGTGCACAAATAGTTAATGCAATTCGGGATCAGAATAACCAGCCCGGTAGTTCCTCCTTTAAAACCAAGGCCCACAAGAGAGCCCATCAGCAAGAGTATTTCGTTGAGACCAATCTGGCAAAGACGGTAACTCATGCTGATCTTGCTGCGTATGTTGAGTCTATTGATGGCTTTAAGAAGCAGGTTTACGATGCAGCCTATCGGGGCATTCGTGTTGTCGACGGGAAGAGGACCTCAAGCAACACGCAGCCAAGACTGCGACAGCTAGCTTCGAAACTAAAAGAGCAGCCCTTTGTACGGAAGCTGCTTAGAGCCCCTCTTCCGATTATTGAGAGGGTACACCGAGACTTGGTTAAGGAGCACTTTCCCTCCATTAAACAAAAGAAGTCTCACTCAGATGTGGTTGGAAAGAGCCTTGATAACAAGATCAAGGGCCTCTCGCGAGATGAAGCGCATGTTCTCGAAAGACTACTTAAAGACCGTCTCAAGGACGAAGAGTACCAGCCCCAGAGGGATATCTTTGATGCCAACTCGGCTTACTTAGAGATGAGAGAGAAGGTTGCCCAGCTTAACGGCCGCCAGGCGCGAATGGCCGAAGCTCAAACGCCAGAGGCTGTTGATGCCAGTATTAGGGACCTAATCAAGTACAAGTCCAGCCTGGATTCAGGGTTGACTATGGATCATGTTAATACCTCTTTCCAGGAGTTCATGAGTCGGACCCGAAAAGATAAGGCATGGCTTGAGTCACTTGAGCCGGTAGAAACGGTCACTGTAACCAGGGATGGCGTAAGAACAAATGTCCCAGTAAGGCCCAGCGAAACGGTTAAGGTCACACCATTTCTCAAGACCGCTGTCGCTAAAGCATCCAAGACGATTGAAAAGTATACCGGCATTAACACCGGGGACTTTAATACTGTAATGGGGACAGTGCTTAAGGACGTGTTTGATTCGGGCTATGGACTTCTCTCGTCGGACCTGCTTCGCGGGGCGGTTAAAGAGCACCTGTTAAAGAGGGTTCGTAAGGATCTCTCAGATGCTATCGGCGTAAAAGAAAGTTCGAAAGTAATCGATGGCTTGCTGGAGAAAACAAGCGAGGCGCTTGACGTTGCCTTCCAGGACTTTGACAGGCCCTACCGAGTTCGGGACCTGGGGGATGTGAAAGACTTCCAGATTAAAGAGCCTCCAGCTATTCGTGTAAAGCTAAGCCAAAACGTAACGAAGACCTATGATCTCGTTGAGTTCTTTGACACGGCGCTAAGAGAAGCGAAGAAAGAGAAGGATGGTAAGTACAACGTACAGGGCATCCAAGTCCAGGCGAGCCAGAAGATTGTTCAGCATCTAGCCGATGAGGTTAGGCAGGCCACTCTCTTTAATGATCTCGTTAATCACTGGGAGCGAATTGGTATTAGAGAAGGCCAGGTTGAAGTTCTTCTGGAAAACCAGGCCCTCCTTGCTAAGACTAAAGACCTTGATGATATTGGGCTTCTCCCTGATGAAATCAATGAGAGCCTTGATACAATGGGCGACTCGGTTGTTGAGTCCGTCTTTGGCCGCTGGACTAATCCTCCTCCCGGACTGCCCTTTAGCCGGGAGGCTTTAAAGGTATTCCGTATGCGCCTTGGGAATAACAAGTCCCGAGTCCTTGAGGTTATTGAAAAGGCCAGGAAAGAAAAGCTATCTCCGAAAGAAAAGAAGCGGCTTGTTGGGGATGAGACCGGGGAGGTTATAGCTCCTGACAGCCAGGTGGGACGTTATATCCAATGGTTAGATGAGTTCAGCGTCCTCGGTGATATCCGCCCGGGCAGAAGCTGGATCGCTGATAAGCTCCCTCTTCAGAAGACCACAAAGACATTGAGCCAAACCCAGCAGGAGTTGTCTCAGTTCCAAAGCCTAATCTTTCAGGAAGACACAGTGTTTGACAGGGCGCAGAAGCAGAACATGCGCTCAGATGTCCTGGTGAGCCCCGAGTGGAATGAGATGCAGGGCTATGAGATTGCAGCGCGTAATGACATTACAAGCCTTTATAAGACTCTCAATCTAAACGAGTTTCAGATGAAGCTAACGCTTCAGGCAATGCACCGTTTCGCTAAGGGTAGTCTTACTACGATGAATCCGGTTACCCACGTTGGTAACTTCATGAGCAACGTAACAGCCGTGTCAATGCTTACAGGGGAGACTCCTGTAGAGGTCACTTACAGGGCCGTAACTTCTGCTGCGAGCTATGTGCAATTCTCTAAGCTAAAGAATGCCGCTGATCCTGCCGCTCTTTCTGCGTGGCAAAAGAAGTACCCCAAGTTGTATGATGCTTACCAGACCCTCGACGCTATGGGTTTCGAGATGCGAGGGATTGTCGAGCAAGAGCTGGCTGCCTTTGGAGGGTTTCTGGATGATGCGAACATCCGCAAGTGGGTTAAGGAGAATGTTGGCGAGCTGGGCAAGGAGCCTGTTAAGCCAGGTATGATCCGGAGGTTTATGAGTTTCGGAGTAAAGCAAACCGCCAAGGTAAGAGGCGGAGCTATGAAACTCTATAACCTAGAGGATATTGCTTTTCGTATCTCTGAGTTCGTTCGTGAGAACGCTGAACTAGAAAGCGGCATGAGCCAGATAAGTGAAGGGTATCATCTTGATTTGCGTACCGGGCCAAACAGCATTACCCGGTTTGTAAAGGGCAAGGGTGACAATTGGTTGATGTACAAGAAAGGGAAGCTGGCCAAGATGACACCCGAGGAGTTGCAGATAAGAAAGGGCAGAGCTGTAATGAGAAAGGTAAATAAGGTTATCTTCGACTACAGCGACATCCCTAACTTTGTCCGCTGGATGAGGGACATGCCACTTTCTTCTTTCATTAGTCCGTTTATTACCTGGGCTTATAAGTCTCTTGACGTTCCGCTTGTAAAGCGTGGGCTGATTGCAGAAACTCTATTTGCAGAGCCTGCTTGGACAACAAATGATCCAGGTGTCATGGCTGCTCAGGGGCGCAAGACCTTCGCCAAAGACGCTCGTCGGTCTATGTTGCTGGGCAGCCTTTTGTCTCAAAGGTCAGAAGAAGAGCGCATTGCAGGGCGGCTTGGTAGGTACCTCGCCGAGCCCCTCGGACTTGACGGGTCTCTTATTGAGCTAACGGGCGACCCTAGGTTCTATAATGTGGTTCGGACATCGAATGCGGATCCCTATTCAACCTCAATGTCTCTAGTAAGAAACGTCTCCGGCCTTGTTGGTAGTTACCTGATTAAGGATCCCCTTGTTACCAAGGAAGAGATGAAGAAGCTGGGTCCCCTTGACCGTCAGCGGCAGCTTTTACGAAAAGCTGCGATGACGGGCTACTCCCTTAACAGTAGAGAACTCAAGAGCCTGCTCTACATGGGAGGGTCTCCTGTTGGGCAGGTAATGTTTACGCTTGTCTACGGCCGCCCGGTAGGCCGTGGCGGTGAGTGGACTGTAGGGGACATTTTAAAGCCGCTTGGAGAGATGGTGGTTGGCCCTTATGTCTATAAGCAAACAGGGAATCTGATTAACTTGCTGCTTAATCCAGGTGGCGAGTCCGGAATCCTGAACGAGATTTTCCCGTCAAGGCTGCGCTACTTGAAGCAAGAGGCATCTCGTAATCGTCCGTTTGAACGTGACGAGGAAATCCGGGGTGCTCTGGACTGGTGGCTGGATAACATCTTTCTCCTTGGTAGGCGACGCGTTGATGCTGCTAAGAGGAACGCAGACATTCTCAGGGAAGAGAAGGACAAGATTATTAAGAGCGCCCTTGCTGAGTTTACAAAGAACGCGGAACTCCTTTCAGAGACTGAGGCCGTGAACTTGAATGAAGATACTGAGCATCTTCGCATGATTATAACGGATCATCTTGATACAAGGCAGGCTCTTTACGAGGATGTTGCTCTGAAGATGAGCCTGGAAAATCAGAGAAAAGGGAAGGCTGTCCAAAGAGGCAAGTTTAAGGCAGGCAAGGTTGTGGGCTCTAAGTTTGAAAGGACACTAAATGAGCAATGACGGTTACCCTCGAAACTTTAGGCCGGGAGAGTTTTACTGCAAGTGCGGTGAGTGCCTTGGCGTTCCTCCGAGCGCGGCCGCTACTCGGCACTTAGCCTGGGTGCTTCAGCAGATCAGGGATCTAGTTAATACCCCTATTAAGATTACTTCTGCTTATCGCTGCCCCGAGCATAACGAGAAGGTTGGGGGATCTACTAACTCACAGCATAAGCTGGGAGCAGCAGCCGACCTCCAGGCCAAGGGCTTAAAGCCACAGCAACTTCACGCAGCGATTAAGGATTTAATCGGCGCAAAGAGGATTCCTGAAGGCGGGCTTGGATTATATAACTCTTTCGTGCATTATGACATCCGTCCTAAGAAGGCTCGTTGGAATGGCTAGGCGCAGGCGCAAGCATCTTATCCTGTCCCATGGCGGAGGCGGTGTCCCTCTTCTGGACAGCGGTATCTGCCGTTACGAGCAGGACACTTATTCTACCACGTCGACTATGTGGATGAACGCAGCGCCCAATCAGGTAACAGGCCCTATGGCTTCTACCGTTGTCGCATGGCCCAATTTTCCGGCTGATGTAGCTCAGTTCGCTGCGGTTGCTCCTAACGCTGAGTTAGATGCGTTAACCTCCTGTACTTTTGAGGCTTGGGTTAAGTTGACAGCAAATGGCTTCTCTTCGCCTGTTAATAGGTGGACCCATCTGGGTGCTCTGATCATTGGAAACACGGGCGTGCCTGGATATTTTGATAACTCGCGAAGCGCTCAAGTCTACGGGGCGACGCCGGTGGTTCTGGGGTCATGGGCTCATATTGCAGTCTCGCTGGACAATGCAGCAAGCACAGGGACGATTTACCTCAACGGCGTCGTTGATGGGTCCGGCCTCTGGAATGTCGACACGGGCCTGACCTATGGTGTTTATGTAGGTCAACTGCCTGGCTTCTGGGCTGTTAATGGCGATATTGATACGGCTCGTCTTTATAACAGAGCCTTAAGCGCTGACGAGATTCTGCATAACTATACGGCAGGAATAGCTGGACATCAGTAATGAAGTACTTTGTTGGAGCTACTGTGTTCTTTGACCCCGAGCCATCGGGCACTGTGTACGCTGAATCTGTCGATGGAAGTCTCCGGATATGGGAAGCAGAAAACTATGACAACCCTATGGTAACTACGGTAACCAAGGCTGAAGCAGATCAAATTAAAACCCGGCCGGGCTGGGAAGGATTGTAATGGATAACAACGGAAAAGTTGGCCGGAATAACCCGGTGTGGAATCGTAACACGATCACGGTTGCTGATACTGCTACGGCTGCTGGGTATACCCAGATTGCGGTGCAGGGAAGCTACGTGATTATTAGCAACAAGGGCGTGCTTAGCTTTTATGTCGGAAGTGATGGAGTTAGTCCGGGAGTTCTTGTTGCTCCTGGTGCTGCTTTTGAAACGGCTGTTGCCTCTGATGCTGGGATTTATATTCATGCTGCCGGAGTCGGCGGTAGCTACTGTATTGTTTGGTACGAATAGGAGGCCGCTATGGCTATTCAAGTAACTGTTTACCCTGGGGGTCCTGATACTTCTGAGTTAAAGGGAACCCGCTCTAAGGCTGCCGAGGATGGCACCTTTACTATTACATGTGCTGATGACCAATGGTCTGAGATTGATAAGGTCAGCGGTGTTCCTGGTATCGGTTTGCTGCTTGTTAAGGACGAGCCAAAGAAGAAGCCCGCTAAGAAGAAAGCGAAGAAGTAATGTCTGATAAAATGAAATCTCGTAAGCTGTGGCTGTCTATTCTGGCGGCAGTGCTGCCTATTGTAGCCAAGCATTTCTTTCCGTCGCTTCCCACTGAAGCCATTATTGCTTCCTCGTTGGGAGCTGTTGCTGGTGTCATGGGTATCTCCCTCGAAGACGTGGCTAAGCAGAAGCGTGCTGCCGTTGAGGCAGCTAGTGCAAACCCTCCGAAGGGGGACTGAACGCTTTAAGGCGTTCAGCCCCTTCCTTATTCTTAAAGGATCATGAGTCAGGTGGACTGGATCTTCTCGCAAGAGCTAATATGGATCGCTGGGATTCTTCTCTGGTCGCTCGTCATCGTGTGCGGGACCGAGTGGATGCGGTCGCTTCCTTGGAAGCAGGCGGAGCGTGGGGAGAACCCGTGGCTTGGGCCGCGACGGCGGGATTGAAAGTGAGGTGGTAAATGGCTGATAAATATTCAAGTGGCCGGCCTATGGCCAAAATGAAAGCCGGTGTTGGGGACTTACCTAAGTTAAAGGCTACCCTGCCCAAGGGCTGGCCTGGCCCTATAGCGGAAGCTGGCATGGGTGGCAGGGCTGCTGCTGCTTTGCGCCTTCTTAATAAGGCGGTAAAGGCAGGAGTTAAGCGTCTTACTAAGAGCAAGAAGCCAAGTAAGCCTAAATTTGACAAGAGTAAGGCGGTCAAGGATGTGACCCAGGCTATGAAGAAAGGGAAGATCGATAAGCCTATTCCTAAGTCGAAGCCAAAGGTTTCTAAGCCGTCTAAGAAGTCCATGGATAAATACATGCGCCAGCGTGACAGGAATGCTGCGGCTAAAGCCAAGCCGTCAAAGATACCGAAGAAGGGTCCCAAGATCCACAAGTCGCCTGTTACAAAAGCTCCTCCCAGGGCCCCGAAGGCTAGATCCCGCAAGACCTTTGATCCTATTGCTGGGGGTCTTACCCTTGCCAGTTCTCAAGGGTTTCCGAAGGAAGAAGAGGAAGAGTTTACGAGGATTAAGCCTATAAAGCGAAGTCCTATGCCGAAGCTTAAGAAGGCAAAGAAGATTAAGCCTTACAAGTCACCTGTAAGAATGGTGCCTAAGGGTACTCTTGCTAAGCGCCAGGCTGCGGCAACTAAGAAGCGTGCTCGTCGAGAAAAGACAATGAACGAGCTACTTAAGAAAGACCGATCCAAGGAAGAGCTACAGAAAGCAGCCAAGGATTACTGATGGCTCGGGATTATAAGAGAGAGTATGATATTTTCCATAGTCCGGATGCGGCAGCTAACCGCAGGGCTAATGGCCTGCCCCCTCTTTCTTCTAAGGTTATTGGAACAAAGCCTCGTCATCGTCGCAATGCTGCGAATAAGAAACTTAAGCCTCCTCCTGGTAAAGATGTTCACCATAAAGTCTCTATTAAGCGAGGTGGAGGGGACCGCCCGTCGAACCTGGCGGTTCGAGACCGGTCCTCAAATAGAGCGGATAAAGAATCATGAAGAGCCACCATACTCCCTCTTTGACTCCTCACAGTCAGTCAGCTCGCCTTCGCAAGCGTGCCGAGGCTGCTATGCGTAAGCATTCTCTTGTTCCCAAGGCAGGGCCGGCTGAGTGGGAGAAGTCCAGCAAGCCAATTCGTGACATTGGGGAACTTGGTTTCGGGTATTCGGCTAAGCAGCGGAAGGAGCTGGGGCTTAAGCAGGAGCGAGTTCCAGGAAGCAGGGCTGATGATAGTAGCAGGATGCCTGCTACTGGAGGGAGGGTGCGTTCAGGTAGGAAGCCTGGCAAGCGAAAGCCCGAGCACAGAAGAAAGTCCCGTATGGATCCTATTAGGGAGCGCATTGAGAAAGAGCAGCGCTCTATTGCCCATGCCATTTCCGATCGGGATTATCGGAAAGCGCAGGAGAAAGCGCAGGGCGAAAAAGACAAGAGGATGGCCAAGGAGATGGAGCGCCGCAAGGGGCTTAAGTCGAAGGCCAAGTCCGGAGCAAAGAAGTGGCGCAAGGGTGTTATGCGTAAGACCACTAGCGGGGCTGTTCGCCATCGGCTGAAGAAGAGAAAGCTGTATTAATGGCTCGCAAGGCAACAATCGAAGACCTAAAAGAAATCCAGGCGTATGTTGGGAAGTCAAAGCTGGGGATGAGTGTAGATGAGTTGATGTCTCATTACGGGGAGCAGCTTGATCTAACCCGGTTCCAGGCCAAGGCGCTGAGGGATATGCTTAGAGAGTCCGTTGGCAAGGCTGAGACATATAAGAGTGGCCGCCCTATGGCAAAGGCGCACGGGCGTCGCCCTGTTAAGCCAGGGCCTGCTGATCGCTTTTTTAATGCTCGTCGCAGAGCTGCTGAAAAGAGGAGAGCACCCGAGAAGCTCAATGTAAAGCGCGAGGCTGTTCAGGGCCTTGTTGATAAGCTGGGCGCTGAGAAGGACAGGGTTCCAATGATCGGCGGCGAGAGGGTTCAGACTCCTAGTCACTTCCTTCGCGCTGTATCTCGGCAGGCTTATCATAATCCTAAATGGCAGGGTGATAACTAGTTTACAATTCTGAATCGATGGTATTGTAGCTGGGGCTCTAGCCTAATCTCACCTAAGATACCGAACCTGTTCTTCTCGATAAGCAACTCGGTTTCTTCATCGCTGTCCCGGTGGAGAAGCATCACGATATCTGCATCCTGCTCGATCTCCCCGGAGTCTCTGAGGTCTTTCATGCTGGGCCTACGGTTGGCATTGGTACCTCTGTTTAACTGGGAGCACGCCAATACGGGTACCTGTAGCTCTTTAGCCAAGGCCTTTAAAGCCTTGGATACAGAGCCTATAGCCTCGGTGCGTGTCCCGTGTTCCTCTGTAGGTTTCATACTGGAGATGAAGTCGACAACAACGAGACCCAACTTGTGCTCTTCTGTGATCGCATTCGCGATGTTGACCAGCTTGTCAATGCGAGTGCCATAGAAGATGTGCATCCTGTCCATGACTGATTCCTGGGTCTTGGCTAGATTAAGGACATCATCCATTAGCTTCTCATTGCTCAGTTGGAAGGGGGTTACGCAGTCGACACTGGTGAGCATACTCAGTGACTTTAATCCAATTTCCGATGCGTCCATTTCTACGGAGCAGTAGAGTATATGGGTTTCTTTATTAAGACATAGCATTTGGGTTGAGAGCTGCACCGATAGGGTTGTCTTACCGATGCCAGGGCGAGCGCCTAACACGATGAGTCTCCCCGGAGACATCCGTACAAAGTCATCCATCTTCTTCCAGCCCGTCTTTACGGCCGGTCTGAAAGTCTCCCTGGCCCCCGATGTGATCCCGGCGAAAGCGCTCGTGGTGATGCTCTTCTTTTTCTTGCGAGTTTCTAGTAGGTTTAAGAGTTCCCTTGTCCGAGTCTCCGCATAAGAGAGATCCCCATCAGCACCTGCTGCGGCTAGCAATGCGGCGTTAGCTGTGTTGGCGATGAGCCTTAGCTTGTAGTGCTTTATAATGCTTTCCTTGATCTCAAGAGAGTTCTCAAGGCTGGCACCTGCATCCTCTACGATCTCATAGATATAGTCCTGTCCCCCGGCGGTCTGGAGTGCTCCCTCCTCTCGGAGAAACTCGATGACTTTGGCAGGAGTAGCAGACTTCTCCTCTTTGATGATTGTCTTTACTGCCTTGAAGATTAGCTGGTGACTTACGTTGCTGAAGTATTCATGCGGTATGTCGATAGCGGCAGTGTTGGGTTCAAAGGATAAGAGTAATTCCCCGAGGTAAGCACGCTCAAGCCTGGCTGACTTAATTGGAGTGTCTTCTTCTAAGGATTGTTCTGACATAGTTCGACTTTCTATAGGCCATTAGTGCACATGCTGCTGCGTCTGCTGCATGGGCTCTTTGTGTTTTAGGGAGTTGTTCTAGCAGGGCTACTAGTTCCGGGTGCAAAGAGATTAGTTCATCTTCCAATGACTGCTTAGATGCAGAGGCAGAGCCTATGAACTCTCTCTTTATTTGCTTGGGCCCGTACTGTTCCAGGCCGGCAGCAAGCTCCAGGGCCAAGCCGTAGATGGCTCCACGGGCTAAGCCTAGTAGCTTGTCACTTGGCATGCGAGTCCAGCTCTCTGCTTCCACGGCAAAGAGCCAAGCCTTTGAGCCTTGTGACTTAAGCTGCTGGTAAATGTCCTGGGTGCGCTGAACGTTGTCATCATAAGAAGGAATCTTAAGGTGGGTCTTCTTGGTTCTTACAACGCCAGCGCTTACAAACAGCGGGTTGCCCCCCTCTATTTCTAGAAGGGAGTACCCACAGCTTGCAAACCCAGGATCAATACCTAGAATCATTAGAAGGGAAGATCTTCGTGAGCCCGTACCCGGCGCACATTGGTATACACCTTGCCCTCGTTGCCTTCACGATTCTTTACCACAACCTTGCAGGCTTTACCGAGACAGCCCTGGATACCCTGGTGCCATTCATTCCAGCTAGTAGGGTTTCCTTGCATGTCCAGTCCCTTGTGAATGCTGGCTGCCTTCCATGCGACCTTGTCGTCATGCTTGATGGAGTCCCAAATGCGTCTGCCACCATAAGGCTGATCGGCACGGATCTGATACGTGATTGAGGTTTGGGGAGTTTGATCGAAGGGATTAGTCTCCTGCTTTACTTCCAGCAGGGTACATAGATGTTCCCCCTCTGGGAGCGGCTTAAAGCCCTCTTCTTCTTCGGTCGTGTCGGCGGTAAAGGCGTCTTGAAAACTTGTACTCATGGTTCCTCCTAGTTGAGCACGTTAAATAGAGTCTGGACATCATCCAGAGTAGCGATAGAGACAAACTGAGAAGCTGACTTCTCGTTTAGGTGATCGTAGCTTTCCACGATCTTCTTAGTGAAGCGGCATTTGGATACCTGCTGTGGGTCCTTACTGAAGTCCAGGAAGTGATCTCCTGGTTCCATTCCCTCTAGCCCAGCGAGCTGCTTGTTAGCGACACGGACACGGGCAACAAAGTCGAACTGACCTACGATGCCAGCCCTGTCGTTCTTCGGGCAGTCAGGAGCGTAGTAGCCAGGGAGGCCATCTACTTCACCCACTACCTGGTGGGTAAGTACGAGCACGTGCTTACCTACCTTGGTAAGATTCCGTAGCTCTAAGAGAACCTCCTTGAGTTGACGCTTACGTTCGCCATACATTGGCAGTGAAGGCTGCTTAGTGCCACAGATGCCACGCAGTAGGGACCAGCACATCTCTCCGAGTGTGTCGATAACGACAAGCCCTACATCTTCCTTCTCTCTTATCTGTTTCAGGAAGGAAGCAAGCTGGTTGCCCATTCCATTAAGGGGATCAGAGAGATCAAAGAGATGGGTAGACTTGCAGTCCTCCTGATTTAAAGCATCACGGATACCTACTTCAAAGTCTAGGATGCAGGTTTGTGCTCCTCGATGTTGCTCTAGTGATTTGGCTAATCGAGCAGCTAGTGTGCTCTTGCCTGTACCAGGGGGGCCATAGACCATGACCATCTTCCCCTTTGTACTGTTTCTGAAATCTACGGGTTTAAACATTAGCTGTCTCCTCCAAGACAAAGCCCCGCTCTAATGCGAGGACATAAAGATACATTGACGGATTGATTCTGTACCTGTCCGCCACGTTGTTAAGTTGCTTACTTGATGAGGTCTTATAGTCGATCACGTAGATGTCATTGCCCTTACGGCATACGATATCTGGTTGGCATGTTACCCATGTCTTTGTTTCCGGGAGCACAAAGCCGAACCTTGTTTCGATATAAAGGATCTCATCCATATCAATTGTTGCATCGAGAAACATTGAGCGCCCTGTGTCCCAGTAGAGAAGCAGGTCTTCATCCCATGTCTCTGGTTGAGTCACCCCTTGAGAGAGGAGGTAAGCATTCGATTCGTCTGCAAACTCATCGAATGACTCGTTGCCATTCCCGTACCTCTCCGCTGCTGAGTGGCAGAGTATCCCCCTGAGTCGTGGCGAGAACTTGTCATAGTTACACATGACCCGTTTCTGCTTGGCGTATTCGAACCACCATTTGCGTGGACAGGTGAAGAAGCATCGCATTTCAGAGGGAGTAACAACTACTCCGTTCTTACTCTTCTCCAGCACCTTGTTGTACTTGCCAATGGGGTAGCCCTCCTTGCCTCTGTGAGGGGCTGCCTTCAGCTTGTAGGATTTGTGTCCCGTATAATCAGACTGTCCGACTCCCCACCAGTTGTCGACGTCACCTGAGGCATCCGCATGACACAGATCCAGCCAGTCGCAGTAGTTAGAATGGCATGCCCAGGGGTTTCGCTCTGGAGCGCGTCTGATATTCCGCATTCTTTTAGCGGCCCAAGGAAAGTTAGCGGCAACTGACTCAGCTTCGCCAGGCTCAACTGGAATGTCCAAGGTATAGGACCAGGCATTTGCATCTCTTGCTCTCAGGTATGAAAGGTAGTCTTTGTTAACCTCTTGTTCCAATGATTTGCAAAGGTCTACATACCTAATGGAGGTGGTGTCTTGAGCCTTGCTGACACTGATCTTCCCGTTCTTCAGCACAGTGGGGTCCACTGGTCTAGCCGGTCTGGCTACGGTGTATCTGATATGGTACATGTTCTTTCCTCATCTCCCTTCTAGCGTCATGCTATAGAAAAGAAAAGACAAAAAACCCCCGGCAAAGGCCGTAAAAGCCTATGCCGAGGGTTTGATCTTTGTCTTCCTTGGTTACTACAGTGTGCTCATGAAGTGATCATGGGCATTGCAGTATCGCTGGATGGCGAGAGAGGGAGATCCTTTCTTGAGTCCCCAAGTTGCAGCGTTATAGAGAGACCAAGCGTTGCGTGGCTTGAAGGTTTCATAGGTTGGCTGCTTCCAGTCAGCGACAGCAGTCGTGAACTGTGCGGGTGTAAGCAAGTCATTGCCGTACATTCTGCCGAGGAATTCATAGCCCTCTTCGTGCTCAACCTCTACGTCAATCAACCTGTTCTTTGCTTGTTCCAGGTGAACAAACTGGTTTTGTAACTGAGGGAGGTGAGTCCACAGCATGTAGTCAAAGTCCTTGAGGACGTTCTTAGTGTGCCGCTTCATGAACTTCACAGCATCTGCACTCATCATCATGTTGTCACAGATGAAGACCTTTCCTCCGCCTACGATGCCAACAGACATGCTCTTGTCGTAGCTGTTACGGAAGCCAATGCTGATCTCTAGCTTGTCTTCAGCCATTGGAGGATTGACGTACTCCTCTTCGATGCCTTCAGCCATCGTAATGTCTGCGGGGTGAGGATAGACCTTCTTCCTTAAGGTCATGAGGCCAAAGAGCTGCTGTCCCTCACGAGCAAGACCGAACTGCTTTTGAGCAACCCGGTACTCTGGGAGGTGGTGATTGAGTTGCACCTGAATGGTATCAATCAAGTCCCCGTGAGGCATCGGTGTGTACGATCTGGTTGCCGGTGGGACCGTCACCATTCGTACATCCATTTCTGTGGAGGGATTCTTCGTAATCAAAATACTCATCGCTGTTCCTTTCTGTTAGCGATTAATTTAGCTAGCTTGGCACGTTCCTTCTTCGCACCAGTAGCCTTACCAAGGATGTGATCAAGTCGGGCTAGTTGTTCTTCGGGGGTTCGCTGAGCACGTAGCTTGTTGCGCTCTGCTGTCTCGTCTTGCTTCTGTTCTAAACTCTTTGCCATTAGTATGCGCCTCCTTCAGGCTTCTCGGTTGGTTGCTCATCCGGCTCAATGATAAGGTCAATGTCTTCGGACTCGATCTCTACTTCCATGATGCTTTCAGCTCCATCGAACTTGAGCTTGGGTGTGCCAGGATGCTGGTTGTAAATAGGATCAGGAACGTCGGGCACATTGTACTCGCACACATCCACGTTTCTGTACTCAACGAGTACCGTGTATCTCATGATTACGTTTGCTTTATTAGCCAAGGTGACTGTCCTCCATCGCTTTGGTGATTGTTTTCTTCAGCGTTCTAAGCGCCCTGCGTAGTTCATCACGGTCTGCCAAGAGGTCTGACTGCCTTCTGGTAACCCGCTTAGCTTCGTTTCTCATGCCTGCTACTGATGCTCTGAGTCTTCTGATGTCATCCTCTTGATCAGCAAGTTTATTTAGACGGTGGGCCATTTTGCGTCCGAGCTTCTTGTAGTCAGACTGGAGTTCCTTGTGCTCCTTGATTAAGTCTTTGCGTTTGCGGCATTCAGTGCACGGGATCGTCATTAGCCACCTCCTCTTCTGCTGTTTCTTTGAGCCAGCCAATGATCATCATCTGTGCGAGATGAGTAAGGTCAGGGGTGGTGTAGGGAATGCCAGCAATATCGAATTCCTTTCTTAGTACGCATACGGTTCTAAGGAGTACTTCTTCTGGTTCAGTTTTCTCTGCGGCACATAGAGTGATTTCCGCAAAGCAACTGGAGTGTATTTTGTCGAAGAGTAGGATGATAGTTTCTTCACTGGGAGGCTTCATCGTCCGTCCCTTCCTCTGTCCAGTACGAACAGTTCTTTAGGGTCACTTGAGTCAGCGGGTCTTGCTTGCAACTTAGGATCGTTGGTCAGTCGTTTGCGTGACTGGATCCATTGATTCATTGCGTACTCATTTGGAAAGCGAATGATTAAGCCGATCATGTGCTGCCTCCTTCCGGTTCGTAGTCGCCAACTAGGACTTGCCTGGCGAGATCTAAACGTCTTTGGTGTTTCCTCATGAGGTAGCTGAGGCTTGCAACTTGATCTTGCAGTTTCGCAAGGTCGTGCACAGGCTCGGTGCTTTGCTCTTCCTTGCTTTCGAGATCGGCGACACGTTGGATCAGGTTCTTGATCGTAAGTTCTGCGTTGTCGACTCGTTTTGTAAGTGCATCGATTCTTTTGTTGATATGAACGTGCTCGTCTACCGAGGTGGTTTGCATTAGCTCATTGAACTCTTCGCTAAGCACTTCGGAAATCTCAGTGCGTAGCTGGTGCATGTCTAGGGACACGTCGATAGATGCTGTGTCTACTTGTGCGCTAATACTCATGAGGACTTCTCCTTGATGGGCATGTTGTTGCAGGTGTAGACAGTTTGCCCGTGCCTTACTTGCAGAGTATAACTGGTGGGTGTGACAGTTTCGTTCTGCTCTTCTTCATCTTCAGCATTGGCGATGTCCATTGCGTATGCGCCAAGGGTTAAGCCGACAAGGAAGCCGACAACTAAACAATTAAAATAACCAGGAATATCAAACAGTTCCATAACCTCTTACCTTTCGAGTCATTGAGGTGTTTTATGTGCCATGATCATCAGGATAATGATCAAGACGTTAGATAGCATCTCTGCATAGTAAGCCATTAGGGCTATTTCGTATCCGATTGCTTTTCTCCTTCCTGCTGCTTGCGTGCGTTGTTGGCAATCTTCGTGACAGCTACTGGGTCGGCGTCAGGGTCCTTCCAGAATGAGGTGTCGTCTGTGATTGCGCTGTTCGAGTGCCCTTCCCGTGCAGACTGCATGATGGACTTGATTCTACCCATGCTTTTTCTCCAGTTCATCGGCTAAGGATCGTGATAGTTCGATCATTGAGAGGATTTCTTCGCCCCAGGGTGTCTTGTTATCCATCTTCTCCTTGTTGGCGATGGTACGCAGTAGGGTTGCGGTGAGGCGTTTGAGAGCCTTGTAGTGCATGTCGATGGCGACAGTGCGGGAATCAGCGTGTGCGAAAGAATGAAAGCCGAAGTAGTATGACTCAGAGGATGACTTGATGTGCGGCGACATCATCCTGATCTCGAACTGCTCAGGGATGTATTTGTTTTTGGTCACACCGATCTCAACCTGTTCTTCCTGCTTGAGCATTTCCTGCATCTCTTTCTCGTGTTCCAGTATCTCGGCGTCTCGGTCGTCTCGTAAGTAATGATTAGTCACGGAGCATGTCTCCAATCTCGTTGACGTTAGGTTCAGCTTTGTAGGCGTAGTTGCCAAAGATCTCGAATAGGTCCATGGCGAGCCCGGTGAGGATTTCGTGGTCGTGCTTGATGGCGTTGGCCCAGCCTTCAACAGCCTGGATCTTTTGCTGCATCTTGAAGTTGGGATCAGGGCGTTCCTGGGACTGTTTGACTTCGAGGAGTCGTTGGATGGAAGAGAGGATCTCCAGTTTCATCTTGTTGAGCTGCTTTCGGTCGACCAACTCCTTTGTGGTGCGTTCAGTGCTAGCCACTTGCTGATTGATGTAGCTGATACGGTCGGCCAATTCGCCTTGGATTTCCCCGATCTCGTTCATGCGCTGAGCGGTGCTGTTCAGGAGGTAGTTGAGGGAGTTGACACGATCTTCTGTTTTGTTTTTCAGGTTTCCGATTCGCTTTTCAGCTTTGTTGAGATTATCTTCGTTGTTCGTGATTCCATCAGCGTGGATCTTGAGGGCTTCTAGCTGTTCGTCGAGGCTTTTAGCATGGGCATCGAGGCGCTCGGCTGTGGTCTGGTGGACCTCTTCCAGTTCGCTGGTCCGCTCATTGGTTTCGGAGAGTTGACCCAAGACAGAGTTGGACTGCACATCGAGACTTTCGCTAAGCAGGTTCATGTTATTGGTGAAGAGGTACTTGATATTGGCGATAAAGATTCTAATTGCGTTAAGCATGTCTTCATATTCTCCTTGTGAATCTGACATGTAGGTTTGAGATTGAACAAAGGCTTCTGTCTTTTCCTCCTTTAAGTAATCAGCCTTCCCCCCCCGCAGGGGGGCCGGGGTTCACGAAGGGGTTCTCGGCCCCCCGGAGGGGGGGCGGGCACAGTCATTGTCGATGATAGTTGACGGTTATGGATATAACCTATAAGGCCTTAAAGCCTTATTAGGTTTGGTATCCTCTTGCCCAGGCAAAAAAGAAACCAAGGCCAGGGGCGAACCCCTGACCTTAGTCTCTATGAGATACCGGGTAGCTGCCTTGTACCCGATACCATGCTGATCATCTTACTCTCCCTGTGTAGATCACAGAGTGGAGTATGAGTCTCAGTGACAACCCACCAGTTACCATTAGATGGTGTTCTCTCAGCCCACATCCATGCCGGAGCATGGGGATGGTAGCCCGAGTTGGTGGCGAAGAAGAGCCGCCAGCCATTGCCCATCAAGCTGTCCATACTGAACTGCTTCTTGGCTTGACTGTAGAATCCAGAGGAAGTCACATTCTCCTCATTGGACCTGTCGACATGCTGATACTCGACGATGTTCCATCCATCCAGAACCGGCACGTAAGACTCCATGGCAGTAGTCTTGTCGTAGCTAGTCACTGGAGTAGTGCACCAACGGCATTTACCACCGACATCTAGGTCAGCAGTGACATCACATGATTGCTCTTCCTGTCTGATATGACCTTCAAGGTCCTGGACAGATATTGCATAGTGACCGTTGGACCACTTGTACATCAACTCGATGTCAGCAATGGCCTCTTCACTGATTGTCGAAGACGCATCCAACCATTCCTGCATAGTGCTCTCACTAGCCCTCACAGCCAGCCTATTGGCCTTGCGTGAACGGTTCCTACGTTGTGCCCGTTGCCGGGCAGCTTCTCTAGTTCTATTGATCGTCATGATCACTCCTTTCGTGGTAGAACTCTTTGAGGGACAAATCCTCACCCCAATTTTAGGTCCCTAGTCCGGAGGACACGCCGAAGGCCCGGCGCTAGCCGGTTGCTGCTATTCTTAGACTGGTTGGTTGATGCGCCGCAGGGCTCACTGCTAATGAT
>Ga0114932_10002088_pt1 | contig 21561 bp, 20 predicted proteins | sample 2SBtaG_2_FD_87286 | JGI IMG/M metagenome (GOLD analysis project Ga0114932, IMG submission 87286) | Deep subsurface microbial communities from Kolumbo volcano to uncover new lineages of life (NeLLi) - 2SBTROV12_ACTIVE470 metaG | ecosystem: Environmental > Aquatic > Marine > Volcanic ... | reverse complement strand
TCGCAGCGACAACCCGGATAACGATTCCAGTACCAGGTACCGCCGACATCCTGACCAGCTTCAAAAGCAGTTGCCGATAGTCCCAACCCCTTTAAGCGATAGAGAAGATACAGACCCGCAACACCGCCACCACCGACAACAATGACATCGACGTCTGCCGATTGTAATGACGTACTGTCTGTTGCACCCCAACCACTTTTCACCATATCACTAACGTCTCCAATGCATCCTATTAATTTTCACAATACCCATTGAGGGGCAACTCTTGTAGCCCCCATATGACCCAAACATTGCAACTACAGTCATCTGGATGATAACGGCCCACGCGGACAAGGCCAACAGCTAGTCAGCCTAATCAAACTTAATGGGCTGCTACGCTTGCTGTCGTAGCTTTTTCTATACACAGGTATCTTTCACGTTATCGTAGGCAAGCGATGGCGGAGCCAACCATGGAACTGCTGAACACTGTCCTCTAACACGGGGGCATAAGGTCCCGGATGAGCCAATGGTGAAGTCAGTCCATGCTGTTGCCGTTTAAGCACTTCTAGATCTTCCTGAAGCCCTTCCTGCATCCGCTGACGGTAGGGAGCAAGCCGCTCGGCAAAATCGTCTTCCTGCATAACTTCAGGTGCGAAACAAACTCCCAAAGTAACGCGCGTTCGTTCCGGTGATAACGGCTCAACAATAAACGACCAAAGCGCATCAGAAGAAACCGCAAAAGAAAGCCCAGGAAACAACCATGTGTAACGTGTTCCGTTTCGATTGCGCCCTTTCAAACCAGGAAATATTGGCAGGGGTTTACTACCGTCACTCACCTTAGCGACACTACGAGTACCTTGATGACGACCAAATTGCGTCGCAAAATTTCCCCTAACTTGGTCACCCGGATCTGGCGTAGCGTAGTACAAAGAAAAGGATTTAGGATGCACTTTAGGTAAATGATAATACTCATTGAAAACTTCTAGAAACGCTTTCCAATTACATCCCACTTCCAGGGAAGTGTCGTAACCCGTTAACAGGCGCGAAATATCCCAGGGCATATGAAGCGCTTCGAAGTCCCCCAACCAGTCGTCGATGTCTCCCGCTTGACCCAGTGGATCGACAAAAATAAACCCAGCCCGCACTTCGACTGGAATCCGTTGCAAAGGGTATGTAGCCAGATCAAAGTCTCCTACCCCAGACATTTTCGGAGCACTTAACAAACTACCATCAAGCGCATAGCTCCAGCCGTGAAAGGGACAAATGATGCGCTGGCAATGGCCTCTGCCTGGATCCAGCAATTGTGTACCTCGATGCCGACAGCTGTTGGCTAGGGCGTTCAGGTTCCCCGCATCATCGCGCGTGATGATCAAAGGGATACCGCCCACCTCAAGCGCCAGATAGTCGCCCCGATTAGGCACTCGATCAAAACGCCCAACGCTGATCCAACTTTGCCGAAAAATCGATCTAATTTCCGTCTCGAAGAAACTTTTATCCCAGTAACAGCTTGGATCGAGCGACAACTGAATGTCCCCATGGATCGCATCAGACTTTTTTCCATCAAGACGCGACATAGTGATGCTGATCAGCCTATAAAACGACGGTCACTCGCGTAGATCGCTCAGGTACGATGGGTACTCAAACCGGTTCCATGGTAAAGGATCTTTCGTCGTTCTTCCGCTGCCGCTTCGTGGAATGCCACGGCGACCGGATCAAAATCATGTTGTGGTTCCGGCTCAACCTCAAAAAAACCGTGGATGTTGCTACCACGGACTAATGCCACGCTGTCGTGATCCGAACGCGTCTGCCTCGCATCCGGCGGAATGTAACGAATAGCCAAACCAATGCGTCGATCTTCACTAGAATTTGCATGCGATGCGTGTGCGATGCGAAACGCGAAGATAGCAGCCTGGCCGGTATCCACTTCGAGATTCACGGATTGTGTTTCATCAATGTTCAAGATGGCCTGGCCCCGAGTCAACATGTTGTCATCATGATAGGTTTCAACATGCTCAAGATCCGGTCCCTTGTGGCTCCCCGGGAGAACACGCATACATCCAGTGTCTCTCGTTGATGGTGACAATGCGACCCATACCGTAACCAGTTTACTGGTATCAAGCCCCCAATACTGACTGTCCTGGTGCCAAGAAACGAACTGTGGAGAGTGCGCTTCCTTGATCCACCAATCAGTCGACCAAACGAGAATATCTGGGCCAATAAGGTCTTCGACCGCGTCGAGAATTGTGGGCGTACGAATGAGGTCAGATAACCACTTGAACAGTAAATGGCTTTTGTACCGGCGCGCCCCATGCAATACACCACCTGCACTCTTCTCATAGGCCTCTAACTGTCCACGCATCTCAACAGCCGCCTCTCTGGACACCGCTTGAATCGGCAGGTGGTAGCCCTTCTTATGGAACTCCTCGATAGCTTGCTTGCTAAGTACTTTTCCCATTGTGGATGACCCTTTTTACTCGACCACTTGGGTCGCTAATTGTTCAACTCTACCTTGCTTTTCATCGCCAATATAGATGCCAAATGCATCGTTTTTCTTCTCCCGCACATAGCGTTGGAGCATAGAGACCACCGCTGGGTCATCGAACTCACTCCAAGGAATGGCATCAATCGGTAGCAGCTGCTCTTTGGCCGAACAACTCAGATCGCTGGCAACCCCACGGTAATATATACACTGACTGTGACGCGTTTCATCCTCATAGACAGAATATACAAAGGATAACGTTGCCGTCACGCCGGCACTGGCCAGTAAGCCGTAAAGCCCCGCATCATCGCCCTGAACACCCAATCGGTCGGCACATGGCAATTTTAGGATTCCCGCGGGACCCTTTTGTAGAAACAAACAATTGTCGTATTCAATGATGGCGCCCACCTCCACCGCATCACCCGTCGACGTAGATAACAACGCTTTACCGGCAAGATCGAAAGAGATGTAATTCCCACCACAGTACCCCAGCGGGGCCTCCTGACTGTAATCAAAATGCTCTACCTCACCAACCAGAATTATGTGATCTCCAGCATCGATCGACTGAACAGTCCTACAGTCCAACCAACTGACTACTCCACGTAGGCGCGGACTTCGTAATGGCGACCACTCCCAGTCAATACCACTGAAACGATCTCCCGTACCCACAGCAAACACTTCAGAAACCGCCCTTTGTTCTTCATGCAAAATATTCACAGCAAAGTGTTTGCAGGCAGCAAAAATCGGGAAACAATTAGCGCTTCGTGCAACACATACCAGAATCAGGGGCGGGTTCAGCGACACCGAGGTAAAAGAATTAGCAGTAAACCCCTGGGGCGCTCCCTCACCGTCACGGGTAGTAACCACTGTTACACCTGTCGCAAACGTGGCAAGGGCATTTCTAAACTTCCGCACATCATCAACTGCTCTGCCAGAGAAATCTTTCATTTATCTATGCCGATAATCAATACAAAAATTACACAGGCTTACTGGCGGTAAACCGGATTCCACCCAGATTACCGTCCTGAAATAATTTAACCACGACTTCATAAAAGCCATGTAACCCGTCAACGATTGCGTCACCGTGCACCAATCGATTGCGGTCACTCGCCGCCCGAAACCCTTGGAAACGATCCATCACAAATGACTGCCAAGGTCTCGTCATGTCAGTCAATACGATATTTTCAAAACCAGCATCACTCAACTCAACTCGATAATCGGTCATGGTTGGCACACGATCACACCAGATATCCCGGGCCAGGATTAGTTGTTCCCGTTCAGACAAAGTGCCCCGCTCAAAATAGTCTTCCACCAACATCTGTCCACCGGGGCGCAGCGACTCAAAACATCGGCGGTAGAGTGTGTTTCGATCGGGAATATGAAGAAACGCAAGCCAGCTCACAATGACATCATAGGTTCCCCTAGATCCAATGCCATCAAGCATATCGCCGCAACGATGATCTACCTGGTCATCAAGTCCACAACGGTGAGTCAGTTCTCGTCCCGTGGCATCGACATCCGGCTGTATCTCCAAGGCCGTGACCTTGCACCCTTGGCGGTGGGCAAGATAGCGACTCGGCCCACCAATTCCTGACCCGACCTCCAGCACTTGCGATTCTGCTGTTATTCCCAATAACTCGACTGCCTCATCTATCGCGTCGGTTCCAAAGTAATGGTACTGGTCATAATCACACAACAACTCAATTGGAATTGGGTCGTTATCTCCCATACCAATAGCTCTTAGCTCATTGAATACCCGATCAACACGGTGGTAAAGCTTCATCTGTTTACTGCGGGCATCATCCATCTTTGTATTACTCCAACGAAATGCAGTAGCTTTGGCAAGTAGACAGTGCCCTAGACTATCTGGACGATCTAATCGACTCAACCCTAGACCGACAAACCGTCTTTGAAGAACTAGGCAAGACTTGGCAAACTAAGCCTACGAACTATCGCTCACGCTGAAATGCACCACACCGACCCGAGAAGATAATATGAAATTCATTAATTTGGGAAAACTTGTCCACACCCTGTAGTGGGTCTCGCATTTTAGGATCAGGGCTTCACCCTATTATTGATACTGAGCATATTGACAATGAAATGGACACAACGGCGCCACCGGTTTCGCAGCCAAATCAACAGCGAACAGTGTGTGTATCCCGGTTCGGTCTACGACTCAATATCGGCGCGGATAGCCGAAGACCTTGGTTATGAAATCGGTATGTTTGCAGGATCGATTGCATCGCTGACGGTACTCGGTGCACCCGATCACATCGTACTGACGCTATCCGAATTTGCGTCCCAGGCGTATCGTATCTGTCGTGCTGGAGAACTGCCATTACTGGTGGATGCAGACCATGGTTATGGTAACGCACTCAATGTCATGCGAACGGTCGAAGAACTTGAGAACTCTGGAGTGTCCGCTCTTTCTATCGAGGATACGGAGTTGCCGCGCCCTTATGCTCACGGCGCAAAGGCACGTTTAATCTCACGGCCCGAGGCGGTGGGAAAAATGAAGGCCGCGATCTCCGCTCGTCACGACCCTGACCTTGTTATCGCCGGCAGAACAAGCGCTACGGCAATCACCGGTGTGGCAGATTGCATTGACCGGTGTCGCGCCTATGAAGACGCGGGGGTCGATATGATATTTCTTGTCGGTATCAAATCAAGGTCTGATCTCGAGACCATTGCCGAATCATTACGGGCCCCCATTATCCTCGGCGGCGCACCCAACGAAATGCTGGATCGCGACTATCTCTCAGACCTTGGTGTGCGCATCGCGCTGCAGAGTCACAAACCAGCCATGGCTGCTATCAAAGCTGCCTACGACACCCTGCGTGCCCTGCGTGAAGGACAGGTAACCGATACACTGACCGATGTTCCAAGCGCTGAGCTAATCGGACAACTCACTCGTGCCTCTAGTTATGAAGAAGCTATCCACACATACCTAGAGCCGCTAAGAAAAACATGAGCCATATTCACGAAGGGGGATGTCTGTGTGGTGCAGTTCGATACCAGGTTACTGGAACACCAGAAGTCGCATCGATCTGCCACTGTCGCTATTGTCAACTGCGAAGCGGCAGTACCTTCGGCGTCTCTGTTTACTTTTCTCAAGACCAAGTTCAACTGGGCAACGGCGCGGTAAAGACTCACCACCTGACGACTGCGTCCGGCAGGGCATTCGACACGCGATTCTGTACAAACTGCGGCACCACGGTCTGGTGGACCATTGGCACTAGGCCGGACTCGATAGGCATTTCAGGTGGAACATTTGATCCACCAACATTCTGGTACGCTATAGATCGTGAGGTCTTCACACGAAGCAGCGCGTCCTTTGTTTGTATTGAGAGTCCTGAACACTTCGATACCCACCCGGCTTTCAACCCGATTCATCGTGATCCAGCTAGACTGATGGGGGAATCTGAAACTGACGACAGTCGCTGATACTGACTAATCAGGAATGAATCGCAATAATACGTCCACCGCGACAGGGCCATCTTCGAGCACAAACAACGGATTAATATCTAACTCCAGTTTTCGATGTCGGTATTGTGCGGAAAATTCGGTCACAGCGTACACAACGTCAATCAACCCTCCGATAGCCACACTACTCTGGCCACGGTAACCCCGAAGCAAGACACTGCAGCGCAAGGACAATAACGCCTGTTCAATGTCGCTTCTACTACTGGGCAAAAGTAAAGTTTGGCTATCTCGGACTAATTCAACCAACGTACCGCCACTCGCAAGGGTCAACGCCTGTCCAAATTGCGGATCACTTTGCACACCAATTAGTAACTCCGCTAGTGGGGCGGGCATCATTTCCTCGACCAGCACCTTATCCAACACCAACGATGGGGAATTTGTACTGATCGACGAAACCATTTCTACCAATGCGCGACTGACCGCTGCGCGATTTTCCAGGCCTACTCGTACAGCTCCAACATCTGTCTTGTGTTCAAAACCGGTCCCAATGAGTTTCAGCACCACAGGATAACCCAGCGTGTCCGCAGCATCTTCCACCAAGTCAAACGACACGCAGTGCCCACGTGGCACCTGGATACCTGCCGCAGATAACAACTGCTTTCCCTCCCATTCATCAACTGTAAGTGGGGTGTCGTCAATCAACTGGATTGGGCTCAATCGCAATTCATTCCGGTTAGAAGCAATCTGTTCGCAACGCTGTGTGAAATTTGTGCTAGCGGCTATAGCCGTGAGCGCGTCGCCCAGGCCCTGTAAGGGCGCAACCCCCTGTTGCGACATCAACGAACGACTTTCTACATCAAAATTCTCTGCCAACACGCTACAAACCGCAGCCGGCACTCCTGCGGCTGAAGTAGCAGCAGCAAAGGCACGAGCATCGGTACGATACATTTGGACATCATGACTCATATCGAGGGGCGGATAGTCTTGCACCAATAGCGCCATATCGCAGTCATCGCGGACCAAGGCATCGAATACCTTTGTCAGTACTTGCTCGTTGCCCCAAAGGGGGGTTGTGTAGTCGAGTGGATTGGAGACCGTCGCGATCGACGGTAATAGTTCATTCAAAGTATTTCGAGTACTTGAGGAAACCGGCGAAAACTCAAGACCCAACAAGGCGCCTCCATCAGCTACCATGGCAGCATCGCCACCAGAACAAGTAAATGCTGCCAGTTTTTTTCCACTGGGGGCGCCGGCCACCGTTAACAGTTTCAGCGTTTCCAGCATCTGACTGGGTGTAGTCACACGGACGATACCCAGCCGATCAAAAAGTGCCTGGTAAAAGGAATCCGTGCCAGCAAGTGACCCGGTGTGTGTCACGGTGGTGGCCGCCCCCACCTCCGACGCACCTCCCTTTAACACAACAATCGGTTTATGATGGGCCAATGCTTGTATCGCGATATCGGTAAACCGAGGGATATCACGTAAGGCTTCAACATATAGTCCAAACGCGTTCACTGCTGGGTTTTCGACCAGAGCCTCAAGGTAATCCTCGACACCCAAACAAGTCTGATTGCCAGCGCCGATCACATACGAAAAGTCTACGGAACGCTGATTGGTCGTGACGTAACCAGACAACATGCCGCTTTGCGATACGAGAGCTACTCCCCGCTCAACCCGTCTACCACCATGCGCGTACGGCCAAAGATGCGCACCGCTTAGATAATTAAGCAACCCAAACACGTTGGGACCAACCAATGCCAAGTCTCCCGCAGCCTTGGCGAGCACTTTCTCAAGTTTCGCACCAGCGCCACCTAATTCCCCAAACCCCGCGGTGTAACAGACCACCCCGCCGGCCCCGATCGTCGCGAGTTGTGCCACTACCTCAACCGCCGTCGCGCTAGGTACTGCCAGGAAAACCGCATCGGGCGGCGTGGGCAGATCACTAACACTGGGGAAACAGGGGAAGTCTCCCAATGTCCTTCTGCCAGGGTTTACCCCCCAAATTTTGCCGGTAAACCCACCTTCTGCACAGCATATCGCGGCATGCAACGCATCCTCGCCCCCGACAAACGCCGCGTGACGCGGCGACAATAATCGTTCGAGATTCTTACGTCTGTCACTCATCACCCTTGCCATTGGCGAAGTACATGACGGCTAATAATGTGACGCTGTATTTCGGAGGTACCTTCCCAGATTCGGTCAAGGCGAGAATCGCGCCACAACCGTTCTATCGGCATTTCTTCCATCAGGCCCATTCCTCCAAAAATCTGGACTGCATTGTCGGCTACCCGCTGCAACATCTCCGAGGCATACAACTTCGCCATTGCCGCATCGGCAGGAACCATCGTCCCAGCATCAGCCTTCCGAGCTGCATGCATAACGAGAAGGTCAGCCGCTTGCAGTTCAGTCACCATATCAGCCAACTTAAACGAAGTTCCCTGGAAACGACCGATTGCCTGGCCGAACTGTTTACGGCTAGCTGCCCATTCTGCACATAAGTCAAGTAGCCGTTCCGCGCGGCCACAACAATTAGCGCCAACCCAGACACGGCCCATTTTTATCCACTTGTCGGCCAACTCAAGGCCCTGCCCTTCACTGCCGAGTACTTGATCCGCACCCAAACGACACTCGTTGAATGACAATACATAGGTCGGGTATGCACGTTGACTCACAGAACGTGGCCCACGCTGAATATCAAAGCCTTGGTGGCCACGATCAATAAGAAACGCGGTGATGCGCTTACGAAGACCTCGATTAGTTTCCTCCTCTCCAGTCACTGCAAAGACAATGGCAAAATCTGGCAAGACGTGACTGCTGATGAAATGTTTAGAACCGTTGATTATCCAATCACCGTCCTTTTTCGTAGCCCGTGTTGACATCGACAAGATGTCCGAACCTGCGCCAGGCTCAGTTACTGCAAAACATTCGGTCTTTTCACCGCGAACGCACGGCGTGAGATAACGTTCTATTTGATCTCCCTCACACGCCAGCAATAACTCCGTAGGTCGCCAAACGTAACCGTGCAATGCGTGAGTAACCTTACCGAGTTCTCGCTCCATGATCGCGAGACTGGCATTGTCTAGCCCACCACCACCCACCGACTCAGGCAGGTTCGCCGCGTAGAAACCAAGTGCCAATGCTTTCTCGGCAATCTGCCGACCCAACTCGGGAGAAACTTCCCCGGCCCGATCACTCTCTGCCTCCCAAGGCATTAATTCGCTATCAACGAATGCCTTTACTGAGCTCGCTAAGAGTCGTTGTTCGTCGCTAAGTTCTAGATCCATCGATCTATCCCATTCGGTAACCCGGCCTTCCAAACGCTTATGTTATGGCGGCTAGCCCCTGTTGCATACAGAAAGACGCGCAAAAAGGTGGCACTGTCGTAAACTCGATGGTTAAGCAGGCAATTTTCCAAACAATCTGAATTAATTCATCCAGTAGATAGGGTACCCCGATGACAGATAGAACTAACGAAGTCCAGGTCAGGCGCCGTGGTGCGGTGCTTGAAATCACCCTCGACCGACCCAAAGTGAATGCCATTGATGATGACCTGAGTCGTATGATTAGTGAAGCTGTTGTCACATTGCGTGACGATCCCGAATTAAGAGTCGGCATTGTGACTGCTACCGGGGAGCGTATGTTTTCAGCCGGTTGGGATCTGAAGGCAGTAGACCGTGGTGATACGAAGCTGGATGAATGGTGGGAGGACGATGTTGGCCTTCCTGGAGGATTTGCCGGCCTCACTGAGCTATGGGATCTCAACAAACCCGTAATCGCCGCGGTGAACGGCCTGGCAATTGGCGGAGGATTTGAATTGGTTCTGGCGTGTGACCTTGTCATCGCGGCCGATCATGTCGAGTTCGCCTTGCCTGAAATGCCGCTCGGCATCGTGCCTGATGCCGGAGCCATTCAACGGCTACCCCGGCGTCTACCCTACAACGTGGCACTCGAAATGTTGCTCCTGGGTCGACGCATGCCAGCGAACGAAGCTTATCAACATGGCCTCGTCAATGCGGTCGTCCCAACAGCAGAACTCATGACTCGAGCGCGCGCCTGGGCCGACCAGCTTGCAGCATCGGCACCGCTCGCAGTTCAGACTATCAAGGAGGTACTGCGTGCGATTGAAGGCGACACAATTGAGCAATCTTTCCAAACGATGCGCACTGTCGACTTGCCTATTTATCGTAAGATGCTGCGTTCCGAAGATGCGCTCGAAGGAATCCGCGCATTTGTTGAAAAACGAGAGCCCGTTTTTCGTGGAAAATAATTTCACCTCCAAGTTGAACGACTAATGAACTCGATTCGGGCCGTAACTGATATCACGCACATTGCCTTGGTCGGTGCGGGTGTGATTGGCAGCGGTTGGGCTGCCCGCTGCCTGGCCAACGGTATGGATGTCAGCGTGACTGACCCCGATGCTTCAAGCGAATCGAAACTGCGCGCGGCGGTGGATGCCGCCTGGCCGCTGCTTGAAGAAATCGGCATGCCATCCGGCGCCAGCCGCGATCGCCTGGCATTTGAGTCTAATATAGAAAAAGCGGTCGCTAACGCAGATTTTGTGCAAGAAAATGTTCCAGAACGAGCGACTCTAAAGACTGACGTACATGCTGAAATCAGTCGCCATACTCGTCCCGGCGTCGTCGTTGCATCAAGCTCATCCGGTTTGCTGCCGAGCGATATTCAATCTCAAAGCATTCGGCCTGAGTCACACCTAGTCGGTCATCCGTTTGCTCCGGTTTACCTCCTGCCATTGGTCGAGGTCGTCGGCGGGGAAAAAACCAATGAACAGGCGATCAATGCAGCGGGGACCTTTTATGCTTCTATTGGAATGCGTCCACTTAGAGTCCGAAAAGAAATTGATGCGTACATCGCTGACCGCTTACAGGAGGCTATATGGCGCGAAGCATTACATTTGATCAATGATGGCATCGCATCTGTCGCAGAAATCGACGCAGCAATTACCGGTGGTCCCGGGTTACGCTGGGCGTTCATGGGCACGCTTCTTGGCTGGCATCTTGGCAGCGGACCAGGGGGTATGCGGCAGAATCTAGCCCAATTTGGTCCCGCACTTGAGCTGCCATGGTGCAATATGCAGGCGCCCGAATTAACTGAGGCACTGCAAACGCGAATCATTGAGGGCTGTGATCAAGAAACCGGTCAACGTCCATTCGCTGAACTTGAGAAAAAACGCGACCGTTGCTTAATGGAAATACAGAAAGTGCTAGCGCAACACTGGTATCCGCCCGGCGAGGACGGTTGGCCTGATTTTCAATCGCCTCGTGAGACATCTACAGAACCATCGACTTAGAGAGGCTCCGTATGACTATTAATTATGAAGTAATCGTCACATGCGCTGTTACGGGCGCAGGCGACACAGTGGACAAGCACCCAGCCATTCCGGTAACGCCTGAACAGGTCGCCAGCGCGGCGATCGAGGCTGCCGATGCGGGAGCGGCTATCGTCCATATCCATGTACGAGATCCTGAGACCGGGGCGGGCAGTCGAGACATAGAGCTCTTCCGGCAGTCGGTCGAACAGGTCCGTGCCAGCGGTCGTGATGTACTGATTAATCTAACAGCGGGTATGGGCGGCGACTTGATCGTTGACGACGATGACCCCGCTACGCCCGGACCGGGCAGTGATCTTGTTAATGCAGAGACTCGAATGGCTCATGTTGAAGCACTTCGACCTGATATCGCTAGTCTTGACTGCGGCAGCATCAACTTCAGCGATGACAATGTCATTTACGTGCAAACTCCCAACATGCTTCGCACCATGGCCACGCGATACCGGGAAATTGGCGTAAAACCGGAACTCGAGGTGTTTGACCTAGGACATTTGCGATTTGCCAACCAGATGGTGCAAGAAGGCTTGCTTGATGACCCACCAATGTACCAAATCTGTCTTGGCATTCCCTGGGGTGCCGACGCCACAACAGCGACTATGTCGACTATGGCTTCCCAAGTGCCAGCGCATGCTGTCTGGTCGGGTTTTGGAATCAGCCGAATGCAAATGCCCATGGTAGCTCAGGCCATGTTGCTGGGCGGCAACGCTCGAGTCGGCTTGGAAGATAACCTTTATCTAGAACGCGGAGTGCACGCGAGCAATGGCGAACTCGTCTCCAAGGCAATTCGCATTATCACGGAACTTGGCGGACGCGCCTGTTCCGCCGATGAGGCCCGCGGTAAACTGGGCCTCCGTGGATAACGCTGCATCTGTGCGTCACATCACTTACTTGGAGCCCTAATAATGAGCGTATCGATGGATCAATTGAACCAGATACTTTCCGCATTCAATGATCATGATCTGGACGGCATCATGGAGTGGTTTGCAGAAGATAGTGAATTCCTGCTAGCTAAGGGCACTGAACCTCACGGCGAACGTTTTGTCGGTAAACCTGCGATTCGCGAGATCTTGGGAACTCGCTTTCAATCCATGCCGGATATTCAGTGGCGAGATGGCGAGTCATGGATCATGGGGGACAAAGCGCTTTCGGAGTGGCGGGTTACTGGAACCGCACCCACAGGCAGAATCGACTGTCTTGGCTGCGACCTGTGGGAGTTTAGGCAGGGAAAAATTATCAAAAAAGACACCTACTACAAGCAAGTCGTTACCACCGATTAAGGCCTTGCGCATTACTGCATCATGAACGGGTCTGATATCGGATCCGGGGACGTGTTGAGCCAAACGGTTTTCGGTCGAGTGTAATCATAAATTGCCTGAAGTCCTGATTCCCGACCGTAACCACTCTCTTTATAACCTCCAAAAGGCGCCAGAGGTGAAACCATCCGATAGGTATTGACCCAGACAATACCCGCACGCAGGGCCTTGGTAACTCGAAGGGCTTGCCCCGTATCGGTTGTGAAGACACCAGCTGCAAGACCAAACCGTGTGTCATTAGCCAAACGAATCGCATCCGATTCATCTTTGAACCGGATCGCGCTGACCACCGGCCCGAATAGTTCTTTCTGCACAATTGACAGCGACTGACTCGGACACGCGACCACGGTAGGTTCATAAAACCAACCCTGCTTGAGAGTCGCCGGCTGACGCCCACCATGCATCACCGTTGCCCCATTAGCTTTAGCATCTGCCACCGTAGCCACGATATTGTCCATTTGGGCCTGAGTCGCCAATGGGCCCATTTGACTCGACTCATCCAATGGATCACCAATACGAATCTCGCTCGCTCGCTGCGCGACTCTTGTAAGCACTTCGTCGTGGATCGCATCATGCAGCAACAAGCGTGATGCCGCCACGCAGCTCTGCCCGCTGGCGCTGAAAATACTGAGTAAGACTCCGTTAACCGCACTCTCAATCTCAGCGTCTTCAAAGATAATCAGAGGCGATTTGCCTCCCAACTCAAGCGAAACCTGAGCAAAATTTTCCGCCGAGTTTCGAATTACATGACGTGCCGTTTCGGTACCCCCGGTAAAACTGATTCGGTCGACCAACGGATGGGACGTCAAGGCTTTACCACAGGGATCACCGAAACCAGTCACCACATTGAAAACTCCTGGCGGGAAACCTGCCTCTTCAAAAACTTTTGCAAACTCGAGCATTGGCGCAGAGGCATGTTCAGATGCTTTCAACACCACTGTATTTCCGGCCGCTAGCGCCGGCGCTATCTTCACCGCAACCAGAAACAACTGTGAGTTCCAGGGCACCACGGCTGCCACCACACCCAGTGGTTCACGTAAAGTCATGGTCCACATATTGGGTTTGTCGATGGGCAATGTGTCACCGTGCACCTTATCGGCCAGCCCCGCGTAATAATGAAAAAAATCGGCTATATAACGAGCCTGCCAACGCGTTTCTTTAAAAAGTTTCCCTGTATCAACCGTCTCCGACCGGCCTAATGATTCGGAGTGCTCGCCCAACAGGTCACCGAGTTTTCGCAATAATTTACCTCGCTCGGTTGCAGTCATTTGGGACCATGGCCCTTCAGCGAATGCATGATGCGCAGCTCGAACCGCACGATCAACATCAGCGACACTGGCCTCAGGAATCATTGCCCATACTTTGCCGGTTGAAGGATTAACACTCTCAAATAACGCCTCCCCCGCAGCATCTATCCAGGAGCCATCAACAAACATTTGGTAGTTTTTCAACTCAGACATATCGACCTCCTCAACGCGGCTTATATGCAATACATTCGATTTCGACGCGAACGTCCACCAGAAAATCACTGATTAGAGCTGATCGTGCGGGCGGTCCTTCTGGAAAATATTCTCCATACACAGCATTAAATCCGGGGAAGTCATCGCGCGATTTAAGCCACACCATTGACTTCACCACATCGCCAAGTTCACAACGCGCCTCGGCTAATGTGGCCGAAATATCTTCTAGACAAGCTCGAGTTTGCTCCTCAATTGACCCCGACGTCATTGGGTGTCCGTTTCGCATCGGCACCTGTCCAGTGAGAAAAACAAAATCACCGGCCCTGACAGCCTTTGACAGGGTTAACTCGCGGCCACCGATCACAATCGGCGCACCGACAATTTCCTTACTAGGTTTAGTCATCGTGTTATTCCGCTAAACTGAGGGGACAACTTATCACAGCTGAAGAATAGTCAGCGTTTACTCACAGAACTTTATAAACTCGATACTGCGTATCGACAGGACGCATCATGGTTCGAGAAATCGACCTTCCTGATCACTCAACGCATCTGCCGGGAACTTGCCTACTATGAGACATCTTAGCCCCGACGGCACTTCCTACCGGCTCGAGGGTCAGACACAACTACCCACCGTAGTTTTATGTCATGGAGTTGGCTTAGACCTTAATGCCTGGAATGCACAGGTGGATGTGCTCTCCCACCAATTCCAGATTCTCCGTTATGACATGCTGGGGCACGGAGAAACCCCCCGTCAACCGAATGTGCGAGGTATCAGAGATTTTAGCGACCAACTCTTCAACCTTTTAGCTTACTTGGAACTGGAGTCCGTCTCACTGATAGGCCATTCCATGGGAGGCGTTATCGCGCAGTATTTTGCGTTTCAACACCCCACGTTACTTGAAAAGCTCGTGTTAATGAATACCGTTTATCAACGAACACCATCGGAATTGGCTGGCGTTCACACTCGTCTCGCCTTAACAGAAAATAAAGGCCTCTCACCAATTGCTGATGCCGCCATTGATCGTTGGTTTAAACCCTCGTTTATTGAAAATAACCCAAGCACTATTGCCAAAATTCGACATCGATTAGTTTCTAATGATCTGGATGGTTACCTGGATGCTTATCGGATTTTTGTAAGTGCTGATGATGACATAGGAGATCGCTTGAAACAGGTCACCTGTCCGACTCTGGTCATCGCTGGCGGACTAGACCCCGGTTCGACTCCGCAAATAGCTCATCGGATGATCAGTGATTTACCCAATAGTGCAGTCATTATCTTCGAGCAATTAGGCCATCTGGCACCGATCGAAGATCCAGACCAAATTAATATGGCACTGCTTTCCTTCCTGACGTCATCATCGTCCGGGGTATGACGTCGAATTCTGCAATGCTTACGACAAACTCACTTCACCAGTTACAAACAAGGAGATGACATGGACCAACAACGCTACGACAAAGGACTTGCTATTCGAAAAGAGGTACTGGGTACGGAGTACGTCGAGACAGCACTAGCCAATGCCGGTGAATTTGCAGGAGAATTCCAAGAGCTACTAACCGAATACTGTTGGGGCGGTGTGTGGGGAGACGAGACCCTGCCACGAAAAACCAGAAGCATGCTTAACCTCACGATGTTGGCGGCCCTCAATCGTATGCACGAATGGGCACTGCACTTTCGCGGTGCAATTAATAACGGTGTCAGTCGCGATGAATTGCGTGCCATCATCAATCAGATCGCGATTTACTGCGGAGTTCCCGTCGCTGTGGAATGCCACCGAATCGCCAAAGGGATCTGGGCGGAGCTTGAAGACAGCTAAGAGCTTAGTTTAGTAATGTGGCGACAATGGCTCCAGGCCACACCACTCGGCGATGAAGAGAGCAATGGTTCCAGTCACCTGGCGTAATGACGACAAGCTAACACACTCATCAAAAGCATGAATGTCTTTCGAAACAGGACCGTAAACCAGACACGGGCAGTCATCGTACAAGATAAATACCCGCCCATCTAAATAACCTGGGGTAACAAACGACTTTAAATCCGCACCGAAGCTTGACGCATGGGCGCGATGTAGAACTGCCTCCGCATCGCTGCCCTCTTCAAGCACGTACCCCTCGGAAAAAAAGCCGTTGTATTCAATTTCCGGCTGTTGCTGTGCTAGGAACGGATGATGTCGACTGGCACGGGCAACACAATCCTCGATTTCTTTACTGGCGTCACGCGGATCAACCCCGGGGTAAATGGCCACTCGAATATCAGCCGTACACCAAGAAGGAACTGACGAAGCCCAGTCACCTCCTTCGATTTTTCCCAAATTGAAATTAATTGGATGATCAAGTGCTTCAAAATAGCGATAGCTTTGATTTCGGCTATTCCACTCTTCTTCCAATTGCTTGAGAGCTTGAAAAAGATAAAAGGTCGCCTCGATCGCGTTGGCGCCCGAAGACGCTTCACGAACATGGATCGGGCGGCCGCGAACATGTAGGCGAAACCAAATGACACCCACATTTGCTCTTACCAGCATATTCTCTTCTGGTTCTGGTATTAATACGGCGTCAGCCCGATACCCGCGCACAAGACAGGAAAGAGCACCATTACCCGTACATTCTTCTTCCGTCACTGATTGCAAACAAACTTGAGCAGCCGGCTGCATTCCAATGCCCCGCAAAGCATCCAGAGCAGCGATATTGGCAACGAGACCCGCCTTCATGTCGGCACCACCCCTACCATATAACCAATCACCGTTAATGGTTGGCTGGAAAGGTGGCGTATTCCACATAGTCTCCGGTCCAGTAGGCACGACGTCGATGTGTCCGTTTAATATCAAGGAACGACCGATTGCACTCTCCGGATGATGCGTCGCCACCACGTTTATCGCGTTGGTGTAATCAACTTTGACCGGAGAGAATCCGGGGTGACTTGAAATTTCGTCTACATCGATAGCCCACCGATCCATCTCATAACCACGGTCATCGAGCGTTTGATAAAGAAACTCTTGGGCTAAGTGTTCTTGTCCTCGAAGAGATGGATAAGCCATCAACTGCTGAGTAAATGCAACCTGCTTGTCAAAACCCTGCTCAACGGCGATCAAAATCTCTTTTGACTGCTGAGGCGTTAAGCGTTCAGGCAATTTGGTCTCACCCATCTCACTCTACGGGTCACGACTGATGGCCTGGGTTGCACAGGAAACGCAACCACCCCAGTAACCAACATGTTCAAAATCAATCGGTATTGGCTGAACACCGCGTCGATCAAGCTCTTCGTTCACGCGATGGAGTCCCGCTGGAATAATATAACGCTCGTCATCGAGACTGACGCCCACAGTTGCATACGCCCTTGCTTCCGCCTCGGAAATTTCTATTACATCCCAATCTTTCAATGGCTCAGGGAGGTCACAATTCAACTCGTCACGATAGAGTATTAACAATCCTTCACGTATCAATACCATGGCTCCTAAAAGGTGCAGAACCGTACCTTTCATCGGCATTCTGTGCATTTGATATTCAGGCGTAATGTGACTCTCCAGCCAGTCAGTGCCGGCTCGATTACTGGCAATATCCGATTCACCAACAAACACGTGATTCTGGTAACAGATGATGTCGCCGCCTTCCAAATATGGACCAGGCCCACCACTTGAAGGCTCAAAAGGCTGCGGTGCCGGCATCACGACATGGCTGGCCTCAGCATCGCTGGAAATCATCGGTGCAACGATCTCACGCAGAGGGAACACTTCTTTGCGACGATAAGCACGTCGAATATTCAATTCAAAATATCGTTTGCCGAGGGTATAGACAGGATCTGCGGGATACAGCAACGAGTGTCCAGGCTGGAGATGGGCAAGATACTCAGTCTCTTCTTCTGAATATGGACGCGGCCGGTACACCTGAACACCGTTGCTTTCATAAAGTGCGGCCAGCTGATCCAATTGCTCGACTGTCTTGTGCCAACGTTCTGGCATCACCTCAGCTACCAACAGGGCTTGATCTCCCGACCGTCGAAGCGCTGTTTGCACCTCGTCGTTGTAATGATGCAACGTGGGGTTGAATGGGGGCAGTGCCAAGCCATCCGCACTCCCAACGATGGCAGCGCGAAGCCTTCCAAAATCTGTATAAGCTCCAAAGTTGGTTTGCTCATCTACATCGCAAGATATATCACCTGTCATGTCCTTCATATCGATTCGCTTAAATATGATTAGTTCGTGGCGCGTTGCACAATGGCCGGAATCTTATCTTCCCAGCCGATCGCCATAATATGTACGCCCTTGACCAACGACCTTACTTCTCTAACGATACGTGCGGCGATATCGATGCTGGTCTCAGCCAACCGCTCTGAATCATCCCCCGCCGCCTCAATCTCTGAAATTAAGTGCTCCGGAATGTCAATACCCGGCACCTTCTCATTCATAAAACGTGCCATTCGAACGGACTTGATTGGAATAATTCCGGCCAATATAGGTGCATCTGTATTTGCTCTATCTAAGAATGTAGCCAATGCATCGACATCATAAATAGCCTGACTTTGAAAAAAGCCGGCGCCTGCTGCTATTTTCCGATGCAGATTCTCGATCTCTGCACCGAGATCAGAAGCACCAGGATTAACAACCGCACCAATATTCATAGCCGGTTTACCTTTCAATAGATTCCCCATGTAATCGGCACCGGCATTGAGCGCACTGGCTGCATCGAGGACTTGTGATGAGTAAAGATCAAATACCCCTTTCGCTTCAGGATGATCGCCATTCTGAGGCGGATCACCACCCATGATAACGATGTTTGAAATGCCGAGCGCTGCGGCACCCAACATGCTGGCCTGAATAGCAATACGATTCTTATCCCTCGAAGTCATCTGGACAATGGGTTCAATACCACGATCAAGCAATAGATGCCCCACTGCGACGGGATCCATGGACATCTTGGCGGTATGAGATTCGGTCAGATTGAAAGCCGTCACCACTTGATGTAGCGCATCTGCTTTCATAAACAATGGCTCCAAGTCTATTCCCTTCGGGGGAATCAACTCACTTGTTACTACAAATTCGGATTGTGAAAGTGCCTGCGCGAGCCGGCTCATCAATAGTACTCCTTGCAGTTTCGATTCAATTTCTTCAACCAGTGCAATAGTGAACAATATCCGTTATGCGTTGGCTACTGCAGACTTTATGGTCCTTTCACAATATGATGCAGTCACCGGCGCGAATGATCCTTCCTCACGAGAGACATTATCAATTCACCAGTGCCACTATTTCACAGTGAACCTGAAAGATAACATGTCCCTGTCAGCCAGTATCTAACCTTTACAGCGAACAATAGAGCCTTGAGCAAGATTCTTCGTCATCTGACATCACAAGAGGTTGACTACCATTGTCGCCGAACGATCGATCATTACCAGCAAGTCGCATCTGCGTTTCAGGCGGGCACTGCCGACCATGACGTCACACAGAACATTGAATCTCTGCTCAAACATATAAGAGGAACGCCCCCCTTTCGAGTACTCGACTTCGGATGTGGGCCCGGGAGAGATCTGGAGTCCTTCACGAAACTCGGTCACAAACCAGTCGGTTTAGATGGCTGCGAGGCATTTGTAAGCATGGCACATCAACTCACCGGTTGTCCGGTGCTACACCAAAGGTTTGATTCATTGGAATTGCCACCTGCAACGTTTGACGGGATCTTTGCGAACGCATCACTCTTTCACGTGCCCTCTCAAATTCTCAGTCGAGTCCTGCGGCAATTGAATGCATGTTTGAAATTAGACGGGGTGCTGTTCGCATCGAATCCAAGAGGACCCGATATTGAGCGTGATGAAGACGACCGCTACGCCACCTTCCTTTCACTCACTACTTGGCGAGAATTTGTTGAGGATGCCGGGTTCTGTGAGCTCGAACACTATTACCGCCCCGTTGGAAAACCACGTGACCAACAACCCTGGTTGGCATCGGTTTGGAGGAAGTCGCGCCCGGTCGATCCTGAGGTAAGCTCCCACATCGACTGTCATCAAAGTTAGTCACACTCTGACATCAGTAAAACCACTCATCTTGACACCAATCAAGCAGGATGGGGACATGAATCTGTTCTGCCCGATAGGCTAGCTGGGTACCACGCCATTCGCGCGAGAACTGGTATACGATACGGACATAGGCCCAAATTGCTTGCATTGACGCTAGCCCAATCAATTAGTTCGTCTGATCGACCCTGAATACAACATCACGATTCATAAACACTACAACAATGACTATCGATGCTACCCAGACAACACTTGCTGCATTGGATGTATTGGAAGCGGAATACGAAGTTATCCCGTGTGACCCTGAATTAGCAGATACCCACGAGTTTTGTGCTCACTACGGCTACTCCTTATCACATTCAGCCAATGTGATTGTTGCGGCAGGTAAAAGCGAACCTAAATGCTATGTCGCCTGTGTGTTACTTGCGACAACACGGCTGGATGTAAACCGGTGCGTACGCAAACGTCTTGGTGTGAGTCGTGCCTCGTTCGCGTCGGCAGAAGAAACTCGGACACTGACCCATATGGAAATTGGGGGCGTGACACCGTTCGGCTTACCAGAAACATTACCGCTGTGGGTTGATCAACGAGTTATGACATTAGATTATGTGCTACTAGGAGGCGGTAGCCGCGCAATTAAAATCAAGATCGATCCGACGGTTTTCCAAACAATGTCCAATACGACAGTTGTCGAAGGGCTAGCTAAGGATCCTGTTTGATGCTGACACATAATGATTTCAAGGAGACGTCGCTTTGAACGAAAACTATGGACGTGACACCTTCCTCTCACTGCTGAAGGATGAAGGGGTGACTCATATCTTTGGGAACCCAGGCACAACCGAACTTGCCATCATGCACGCGCTTAACGATCACCCTGATCTCACTTATGTGCTTGGCCTGCAGGAAGCGGTTGTCGTTGCTATGGCCGATGGCTATGCACGGGCCTCGGGAAAGCTCGCTGCGTGCAACGTTCATGTCGCCCCCGGCCTTGGCAACGCGATGGGCTCCCTGTACACCGCTCACATGTCAGGCTCGCCATTGATCATAACCGCCGGGCAGCAGGAACAAGGACACGGCCTAACCGAGCCACTCCTTTATGGCCCACTGGTTGAAATGGCGCGACCCGTCGTGAAGTGGGCTTTCGAAATCAGCAGAGTTGAAGATCTGCCACGCGTTATTCGGCGAGCTGCCAAAATCGCGACTACTGCTCCAACGGGGCCCGTCTTTCTGTCGTTGCCTGGCGATGTCTTGAATGCGGTTGCCGGTGTCGAACTTGCCACTGCAACTCGCGTTGACACGCTGGTGCAACCCTCCCAAGACGCGCTGTTAGCGACCGCAGAGCGCATCCTAGCCGCGAACAATCCAATGATTCTGGTGGGTAGCGAGATTATTTCAAGTGATGCTCAAACGGAAGCCATCCAACTCGCTGAAGCGCTAGGTGCCCCTGTGTTTCAACAGAGTGTGCCCTCCGGCGCCCACTTTCCCTCTGAACATCCGGCCTTCATGGGCGCCCTGTCGCGCGATCAGAAACAGGTCCAGGCAACGTTGTCACCCTATGACCT